>Ga0209542_10004652_pt1 | contig 27995 bp, 22 predicted proteins | sample RifCSPhighO2_01_FD_184028 | JGI IMG/M metagenome (GOLD analysis project Ga0209542, IMG submission 184028) | Soil microbial communities from Rifle, Colorado - Rifle CSP2_plank highO2_0.1 (SPAdes) (version 2) | ecosystem: Environmental > Terrestrial > Deep subsurface > Rock core/Sediment ...
CTTCCCAGTTCAGGTTTGGACACGTGCTAACTAGCCGCTTGTGCCCAGCCCCAGTTTAAAAACTGGAGCTGGAGGTTAACAAAAAACACCCTTCGGGGTGTTTTTTGTATGTCCCAATTTTTTCCACAGTAATCTGTGGATGAAAAATTGAGGAGTGATCCTCACCTATTCCTTAGCAACATACGTTAGAATCTTGCTATAGCAAGATTCTAACGTATGTGAGTAAAATTATGTTATTAAGGAATAGGTGTTGAGTTATCCACAGTAATTTAATGTCTATAATTAAAATTCTAAAAATGTTATATAGTTATATGATTGATATGGTTCATATTTTAGTGAACTTTTAAAAGTTAATTTTTAAAAAATTAAATGAATAAAAATACATGGATAATAATTGTTATTGGAGTAGTAGTGGCTTTTGGTGGTTGGTATTTTGGCTATGACCAAGGGTACGAATCAGCTATAGCCGATATCAAGGCCCAGCAAGAAGAAGCCGGAAACCTTGCGGCAGAAGCGGCATCCGATGAGGCCAATCCTTTCAAAGTGGCAAATCCTTTGCAAGGAGTTGAAGCTAACCCATTTGAAAAAGCCAAGAAAACTTTAAATCCGTTTGATTAAAACCCTAAGACATAATTATAAACATAATCATATGACATCAACTAAAATAAGTTTATCTTGGATGGCTGTAGGACTGGTTTTGACATTATTATTGTTTATGTCCAGCGTGGCTCTGGCCCAAACTGAAACTACTGCCACCGACATTCCCCAAGAATTGGTCTCTTTGGCCCAAGATTTAGGTTGTCAAACAAGTAGCGAATGTGCCGAAAAATTTGATGCCAATATAGAGCAAGGTATTGCTTTGGCTCAAAAATACGATATCTATACTCCGGAACAAGAAAAACTGGCCAATACTTTCAAAACAGAAGTTTTGGCAAGACTCAGCACAGCAAGTGGCGATAACTTTGAGGAAGAAATCTTGGCTCTAGCCAACAAAATCTTGAAAGAAAAGCCAGCTTTGGCCAAAACCATGGGCGTGACCAGACAAGGAGTGACTGCCGCAGAAACAATCGTCAATACGGTGAAAGAGGCCGGGGTGGATATTCAAACCTGTCAGAAATCTCCGGAGGATTTGTCGCGTGAACAGCTAATTAGCTGTGTTAAAGCCGGCAATAATTTGCAGAATAAAGGAACATCAGTTGGAGCTTATATTCCAAAAGGAAATGTCAAAGCCGGAGAGGTGGGGCGAATACTTGACCTTGAAACTTCCCTGCTTGCTGGAGAATATTCTGGACTAGGAAAAATCGGGGTTGAAGAAGCCGGACAGATTTGTCTAAAACCTGGTTCAGAATCTATTACTGACTGTGATAGAATTGCCACAAAATTCTTCGGTTCTGAAGGTGTGCAAGAATTACGACAAGCCAGACAACAAACAACTCGCATCAAAGAATATTACACACAGGGAATTGAGAGAATGGAATTAGTAACGCCGGATGGGCAGAAATTGATCGGCAAGGGCGCTATTAAAAACGCCTGTAACAGAGCTTTTGAAGATAGTAATCTCGGTTTGGCGCGGGCTTGTGGAAATTTTGCCGTTAAGAACGGGTACGCCACCCAGGAAGAAATTGAAGACGGCTTAAAAATTATGGAAACTTTTTCCCAAAAATCGGAAGGAGTTAATTTTGACGATTGTCGTTTTAATCCGGAATCGTGCAAAGAATTCTTACCGGATGAATTTCGCGGAGAATTTGATTCCCAATTTGAAATCTTTAAAATAATGTCCGAGTCCATTGGTTTTGACCCTGCTCGTTGTGAAAATGCTTATGACCCCGATATCGGCAAGAGATGTTTGGAAGGAGCTAAAAAAGCATTAGGCAAGGTTGAAGAAATTGCCAAAAATTCTCCAGCGGCGCGCAGAATTGTGGATGAAATCAGAGGTCATATAAATGAAGGAGAGAGAATGACATCGCGACGAGATGAATTTAATGAAGATTCAAGTAGAGGAGGGATGGCTGGACCTGGAGGATGTCGTGGGCCGGAAGATTGCTTCAACTATTGTAGTCAGCCAACAAATTCAGCCGAATGTATATCCTTCGGAGCTAAAAGTCAGATTTTTGACCAAAGTACAATTGTTCAGAAATTTAATGATGTGAACAAAAAACTAAATACTCCTTATCCAGGATTTGCTGAACCGGGAACAGAATTTGATTATATGCCCTACCCAAATCAGTCAAATCAACAAAATCAACAGAATCAACAAAACCAGACAGACCCAGGGTTTAATCGATATCCTTATCCACAAGCACCAACTGGTCCGAGTCCAGAATGTTTTGCCGCTATAAGTAGTGGCGACTTTGCCAAAGCAAAGGAGGCTTGCTCTTCCACCACAACAAATTATCCTAGGCCAACAGTTGAAACATATCCTGTTTGTCCGGCATATTCTATGCCGTCACCATGTCCGGAAGGACAAATGCGACAAGCGGCTTCCGACGCCCGCGGTTGTATGGCTTACGGCGCTTGCACCGTAGTGGAAAATTATAGACCGATTGACACTCCTGTCAGATCTTGTCCTTCTGGGCAATACATGGATGGTCGTGGGGTTTGTGTTACTTCTACAACTCCAACTATAGGTTCATGTGATTACTCCACTCAATATTGGAAACCTGGAACTAGTGAATGTAAGCCCAGAACAAATTGTTCTGACACAACTAATTCCGAATATAACTCACCGGAATGTCAGGGTGTTCGTGGTATGACTACGCCCGTTAGCTACGGCTGTGGGAGCTTTACCACTCAAAGTATGTGTCAAGCAAGTCCCGGTTGTGGTTGGGCAAATGGGGCTTGCGGAGGAAGTATGACAACAACTAACACTGCTTGTACAACAGGACAATATTGGAATGGCACAGCATGTGTAAACTCATCTACAACTGGGCAATGCCCTTCTGGACAATATTGGTTCACTCCATCCGGAGGTGGCGCCGGATATTGTAAGACTTCTACGGCTAGCAGTATGAGCGGTTGTTTCTATCCAAACGCAACCAAAGATGAAAAATCTCTTGGTTGGACGGTATGGTGTGAAAAAGATTATTATAACTGCCACTTGGGCGATTCTTCAGGCGACACCGTAGCGTCTAGCGGTCTTTCTCTTGGCGCTCCTAGCTGGTGCGCAAGTGACGAAATGAAAACAAACACTTCCAGCACTTGCCCTTCTGGACAGTACTGGTTCACTCCGTCTGGAGGTGGCGCAGGGTATTGTATGTCCAGTACTAGTAGTAGCAGTTGTCCAACTGGCTATCACTATCATAGTGAGAGTGGTGGGTTCTGTATGAACGAACAGGAAAATTATTCTGGCACTTGCTACAACTCATCTGGCACAGCGACAGTAACTTGTCCGCAACAAACTTATCCAACTAGCGCTTGTCCGTCAGGTCAATATTGGAGCGGTTCATCATGTGTTACTTCCACGACAGGTGGCTCTGGCAGTTGCGGTTCGCCTTCTTCGCAAACACAATCAGCATGCACGGCAATTTCCGGATGTAGTTGGTCCAATAATGCCTGCTCTTACGGAACTTCCGCCACAACTTGCTCCTCTGGACAATACTGGAACGGCACAGCCTGCGTTACTTCTACCACTTCTTCAAGTGATTCATCTACCGCTTGCGCTCAAGCCGGTGGCACATGGAATAGTTCAACCAGTTACTGCCAAATGCCGACTTGCCCTTCCGGACAGTACTGGTTTACTCCGTCTGGAGGTGGCGCTGGCTATTGTATGTCTTCAAGTAGCACAACTTGTTCTTCCGGACAATACTGGAACGGCACAGCCTGCGTTACTTCTACCACTTCTTCAAGTGATTCATCTACCGCTTGCGCTCAAGCCGGTGGCACATGGAATAGTTCAACCAGTTACTGCCAAATGCCGACAACTACTAGTAGCACTACCTGCCCATCAGGGTGGTATTGGAATGGTTCATCGTGTGTTAGTTCCAGCACTTCCACTTCCGGTAGTAGCTCTTGTACTTCGGGACAATATTGGAACGGCACAGCTTGCGTTACAACTTCCACAACTGATTGTCCTTCCGGACAGTATTGGAACGGAAGTAGCTGTCAATCTTCTACTACTCCCCCTCCTTCCCCTACACCTACCCCAACTCCTACCCCATCTTCCACTGACCCAGCAACTATGTGTACTCAAGGTGGTGGGACATGGACCGGTAGCACCTGCCAAATGGCAAAAAGCATATCTGACCAAAAAGCTTATCTTAGTTACTTCCAGAAAGATTCTGACCCATTATTAGCTCAAATTATCAAAGCATTCACTAATTTATTTAAATGAATTAACATCAAATAACAAACAAAAACACCTCGAGAGGTGTTTTTGTTTGTTATTTTAAAATTGAAAATTAGAAATTGAAAATTCCTTTTGCTTTGGCAAAAGGGGTTATCCACAGTTTTATTGTGTAAAAAATTATGAAAAGCTATCATATAGTACATAGTTTGAATTTTCAAATTCTAACTTTTTGCAGTATTATTATTGGGTTAATAATTTTATTAAAATAATCATTAAATATGTCAAAAATTTTATCTTTTAAGAGAGAATATGTTTCTTACGGTGCCGTTCTTTTATTTGGTCTTTTATTAAGCGCTTTGGCCGCAAATGCCGCAACCACTATTAGTAGCGCTGTTCTTACGGCTGGAGGCACAATAACTGTTCCAGCAGCTTATTCTCTAGATACAGCAGCCGCAGGTCGTCTTAATATTGGTACTACTACAGCCACAGGTATCACTATAGGTAGTACTTCTATGACAAGCGCTATTGTATTGGGACGCGACTTTACAGTCCCTGCAGCATACGGTATGGACACTGCAGCCGCAGGAATTCTAAACATCGGTACAACCACAGCCACAACTATTAATATCGGTCGATCAGGTCAAACTGCAGCTTTACTTGGTGACTCTACGGTTGCAGGCACGCTTGGTGTGACTGGCGCAACGACACTTGCTAGCACAACTGCCACAGAATTTAAGGTTGGACAGGTTGGAACATCATTGACTCGAGTGGTTGCCGGCTACTGTGTTACGGCATCAGCTTCCATTGCAGCCGCTACTTTCCCTGCATCTACCGGAAATTTTGCTACTACCACCTCAACCTTCCTTAGTTGCACACCTTCAGGTGGCGCATCGGTTCTAAGTGGCACAGGCGACAGAGTCTTTGTCTCGGCAACGAGCTCACTTCCTTCGTATGTGCTGATACAGTCCGCATCTTCAACAGCAGGCAACTTGATAAGCGTCCAAGTGGTAAACACCAGCACCAGTACTCCGGTGGCTGCTACTATTTACGCCTTCAACTTCTTTGCCTTCCAATAATTGCATAGCGAGATAAGTATTATCAAAAGTATTATTAAACAAACTCACTATGTCTATGAAAAAATTATTAATTGGTCTTAGCATGGCTCTCTTGCCCGCCCTCACCTTTGCGGCATATAATGATGTTTCACTAACCTCTACGGCCGCAATTTCCATCAACAACTCTCTCGGTAATGCAGTCACTCTGACAGTTTCTGGTGCAACTGATGCGGTGGAATCAATTGTTGTCGGGGATACTAATTTTACGGTAGTTCTACAATCAGGGTCAACCTTGACAGTTGCTTCTGCTGGTAGGAATCTCATATCAACCGATGCGCCTGATGCAAATGAGACTATCACATGTGGAACTAATGAATCCTCCATAGCTCTGACAGCCACAGCCCAAGTTACAATTTCTGTCAGTGTAAGCGCTAACGCCTGTGGAGTGGCAGTGGCAGCGGCTTCCTCAACAACGGGTGGTAGTGGTGGTCCAATAGCCCAGAGTGGTGGTGGAGGAGGAAGCACATCTGTAACTCCTGCTGTCCCAGCCACCCCAGCTGTTCCTACCGTTACCCCTGCTGTCCCAGCCACACCTGCCTCGATCTCTGCTTTAGAAGCCCAAATTGTTGCTTTGCGGGCAGCTATTGCATCATTAGGTGGAACAAGTGTGGGTTCTTCCGGAACGGGAAGTATGACATTCAGTAAACCTATAAGCGCTGGTAGCAAAACTACAGCAGTCATTAATCTTCAGAAAGTTCTTAACTCTGATTCTGACACTAAAGTATCTTCTTCAGGCGCTGGTTCACCTGGCAAGGAAACAAATTACTTCGGTCCAGCTACCAAGAAAGCCGTTCAGAAATTCCAAGTTAAATATGGCATAGCAAAACCGGGCCAGACCGGCTACGGAGTTTTTGGTCCGAAGACTAGAGCAAAAATGACTGAAGTAGCCAAGTCCAAGGGTTTATAAAAGATAAAAGATAAAAGATAAAATACAAAAGTTCCTTTTGTTGTTTGCAAAAGGGGTTTTTGTTGTCTATACTATATGATATGCAAATCACACAAACACAGAAAATCATTACGAGTACTATTGTCGTAGTTGTCTTACTTGGTCTTTATATATATATTGACCAAAAATCAAAACAGCAAAACCAGTTCACAAACACAAACATAAGTACAAGTACAGAAAAAACTGCCACAACGACAATTTTTGGTACCCAAGTAAACACCACAAACAATGTCAGTTACACAATAGAACAAGTCCCTATTAAGAAAAAAAGTGGAATTCCACAACCAATCCCTGATTTAAACAGACCCGCTACATCTGAAAACATTCTTACATTGCAGGCGCAACTAAAAAAGAATCCGGCTGATTTTCCGGCTTGGCTAGACTTGGCAATGTACCAGAAAATGGCTGGGGACTATCAAGGTTCTGTTATATCGTGGACATATGCCGGCAAACTTATGCCGTCCAACCCCGTTTCTTTTGGTAATCTAGGTAATCTGTATGCTTATTTTTTGCATGATAAGACTAAGGCGGAAATGTATTACAAACAAGCTATCTCAAAAGGCCCGACTCAAATTTATCTCTATGGCCAACTCGTTGAAGTCTATCTCGATATATTTCACGACACCAATAAAGCTCGAGCAATCATAGACCAAGGACTTCTAAAAATGCCAAACGACCCCAATTTGTTGCAAATGAAGGCAGGCTTGTCTGCATCAGCAAATTGATTTTTCACTTTACAAACCTTATAACTCTTGTATGTCTCAATATTTCGACAAAGACTTTTTCAAATTTCTTCTTGGTTTCGTGGCTATCATCCTCGTTAGTTTAATAACTCTTGCTTATTCTAAATTCTACCAGTCAAATGAAGAAGGGTCGCCTTTGCAAGCTATCCAAACCGCTACTCCATAACTCTAACGAAATGAAACGTCTTACATTTTTTCTTTTCTGTGTTTTGTCGGTATATCAAAGCGTCTATGCCGACACTTCGTTTATTTTTTCAACCGACCCACAAGGCATTCCGGTCAACACGATGTCCGGCAAAATAAATATCCAAGCATCCAGTCCAGTAACCGAGACGACCTATTTGATACCAAGCTCTTCCTCGCAGACCGGACAATTTGTAACAAGTTCCGGGAATCCGCAAACAGCCAGTATCTACATAGCCACAGGAGATTCCAATCGAGGAATTTATTATAAAGATAGCATTGCCGGCGATTTCGTTCTTACTGTTGTAGTTCAAAACAAAGCAAAGACGCTTACACTTGCCACCATAAGCCAACATATTTTTATTGGTGTCGCTTCTTCCACTTCAAACTCAACAACGATTACGGACACAGCCACCACTACTAGCCAAACAGTAAACTCTGACAGTTCTACAAGTTCATCATCCGCTTCGGCCCATTCTTCACCTTCGTCACTCTCTCAAATGTCGGAAGAAATGATGTTTGAAATTTCGGCTGGTCGTGACAGATTAACCACAGTTGGGAATGAGGTGACCTTTCGTGCTGTACCGGCAAAGGTTCAAAATATGTCAGAACAAAACATCGTCTATCAGTGGTCATTTGGTGATGGCACAATGGGTGGAGGAAATGTTGTAAATCATACATATAGATTTGCCGGTGATTATTCTGTTTTGGTCAACGCTAGATACTATGACAAACAGGCGGTCAGTCGGGTGAAGGTTTCGGTCGTTCTGCCCAAAGTGTCTTTGGCAAGAGTTTTGGGTGGGGTGGAAGTTACAAATACTTCTGGAGTAGAAATAAATCTGGAAGATTGGAGTCTACAAAGTCCAAAAAATAGATTTGTTTTTCCAAACGACACACTTATTTCTAATGGCAAGAAAATAACTTTTGCCGATGAAGTAACTGGAGTGAATAGCGGAGAGATAAAACTTTTAAATCCTATAGGAAAAGAGTTGGCGACTTTAGTAGAGGAGACTCTCGTTACTGTATCGGAGCAATCAGAACAAATAGGAATATCCACGGGAACCAGTCTTAATGACATCCAAGCAAAAATAAATGAAGTCAAAACTAAACTTGCCCAGATTTCTCCACAATTGCCCCAATCAGAACCAGTCAAAATTTCCCAAAGGGTCACCCTTGGGAAAAGTAAAATCTCCACCTCAACACCTATGGCCCCTATGTCGGATATCGGGGTAAATTCAGATAAAACAGAACAAACCGCCACAGTTTTTGAAGCTCCCAAACAAACAGGTTTTATTAGTACAATTTTTTCCTGGCCGATTAGGGGCTTTAATTTTATTAGACATCTTTTTGTGGAAGATTGACCCGGTAGTGAATTTTGGCATCACATTCTGCCGTTCCGATTTCATCGGAACAATGCCAAAATCTACTACCGGGTTGACAAAAAATGGTTTTCGTATAAAGTAATGTCATAAGGTCAAAGATAGCAGATGGTGCAAGCCTTAATTTTCTGCCGAGATTTCAAAATCTATTTAACCTTAGGTCGACAATTAGTCACAAGTTCATAAAGTTATAAAGTCCGTAAAGTCGAATGCAAATGCATTTGCTTTATAAACTTTATAAACTTTTAACTTTACAAACTCATTATTATGGCTATTAGTAAAGAAAAAAAGTCTGAAATTCTAAGCAAGCTCAAGAAAATTGTAGAGGATTCAGTCTCAATTGTTTTCATTAACTTCCACTCACTTCCTGTTACAGAGTCATCTGGGATAAGGAAAGCCCTTCGAGAAAAGGGTATTGGTTACACAATAGCCAAGAAAACTTTGACAAAGAAAGCTCTGGCTGAAGGTGGTATAGCAGGTGAAATGCCAGATATGCCCGGAGAGCTTGGAATCGTATACGGGACAGATTCAATTGAGCCAGCTCGGGGAGTTTACGAGTTCCAAAAAAAACTTGCAGAAAAGTTACAGATTGTCGGTGGGGTATTTGAGGGCAAGTTCATGAATCAAGCGGAAATGCTTGTTATAGCGCAAATCCCGGGTCTGAAAACACTTCAGGCGCAGTTTGTAAACCTTATTAATTCACCGATTCAAGGACTCGCAATTGCTCTGAATGCAATTGCTCAAGTCAAAAGTTCTTAAAGTTATAAAGTTCATAAAGTGAATCCGTATTTTACTTTACAAACTTTATAAACTTTCAACTTTATAAACTAATAACAATCAATATGGAAGAAAGTAAAACAACACAAACACCAGCCAAATTCAAAACTATTGTTGAAATAATAGAAAAAATGTCCGTTTTGGATTTGCATGAACTTGTCAAGCATTTGGAAGAAAAGTTTGGAGTCTCTGCGGCAGCGGTTGCAGCACCCGCCTCGGGAGGAACTTCTGGCGAGGCAAAGGACGAAAAATCAACATTCAATGTTGAACTAACAGATGGTGGGGCTACAAAAATCGCCGTCATCAAGGCAGTCAAAGAAGTTCTGGGGTTAGGTCTGAAAGAAGCAAAGGATTTGGTTGACGCCGCTCCAAGTATGCTTAAAGAAGGAATGAAAAAAGAGGATGCCGATGCTTTCAAGAAAAAACTTGAGGAAGCAGGGGGAAAGGTGACATTGAAATAGAAGTCGGAACCAGACCCATCTTTGAAAACATCTCCTATATCTTGTCAACTGTCGCATTTCTAGCTCAAACTGGTATGATGCTTGGTATGGAGACGCTCTCAAAACTATTTGGTAGTGAAACCAAAGTCAAAATGATGAGGTTATTCCTTTTTAATCCGGAGACGGTTTTTGTGACCAAGGATATTGCCGAGCGTGCCAAATCCGACATTGCCAAAGTCCGCCGAGAACTTTCCAATATAGAAAAGACTGGACTAATAAAGAAAAAAGTATCCAGAGGTGGAAAAGGAGGATTTATTCTTGACCATCAATTTTTGTATCTCACTCCACTTCAAAATTTTCTTATAAATGTTGAACCACTTAATCCAAAGGAAATTATAAAAAGGATTGGGAAGCTCGGTAACATAAAACTTATACTGATTGCTGGGGTTTTCATCAAGGAGCCAGAGTCAAGGCTGGATTTGCTCATTGTGGGTGATGGTGTAAAGAAAGCCGCTCTTGAAAAGATCATAAAAACCCTAGAATCAGAGATAGGAAAAGAGCTAAAATACGCCCAGTTTACAAGCGAGGATTTCAAATATCGGCTTTCTATGTGCGACAAGCTCACTCGGGACATATTGGATTATCCACATAGGAAGATTGTAAACCGTTTTGGCATTCTGTAGAAGTGGTATAATATAGACATTACTATTTAATATTGTTTATATGGTTTTAAATACATGGGGGCAGGTGTTACAGAGCTCTTTCCAAGAATTATGGACAGGAGTTATCATGTTCATCCCAAACCTTATCGTGGCAATAGTCATTCTCCTAATCGGGTGGGCTATTGGCGCAGTTGTGTGTAGTGCTATTGTGAAGTTCATGGATATGATTAAGTTTGATGAAGCTCTTCGCAAGGCTGGGCTCGGTGAGCTAGTCAGAAAAGCCGGACTTAATCTTCACTCTGGTCGTTTTATTGGCAAGATTGCAGAATATTTTATTGTCATTGCATTCCTCGTGGCAAGCTTTGATGTGCTAGGATTGTCGCAAGTAACAGTATTTCTACAGCAGATAGTTCTCGGTTACTTGCCTCAACTTATTATTGCGGTGCTTATTTTGCTCATCGGCAGTATTGTCGGTGATGTTATGAGCCGAATCGTTATTGCTTCTTCGCGGACAGCAGGTCTTACATCGGCTCATCTTCTTGGTACGGTAACAAAGTGGGGAATTTGGGTATTTGCAATTCTCATCGCTCTATCCCAAATGGGAATTGGTGGAGTATTTATCCAAACAATCTTTACCGGATTTGTGGTAGCAGTGTCCCTTGCTCTTGGACTTTCGTTCGGTCTAGGTGGACAGGCGGCAGCATCTCGCACGATTGAAAAAATCCATGGTGAGATAAGCCATCACTAGAATCTCCAAACTGTGAAAGTTTTAAACAAAAAACTCCCTTCGGGAGTTTTTTGAGTACTTGCAATTTTGCTTTAAATAAGCAGTATCTTTTGCAGGAGGTTTCTATGAAACTGAAAGCAGTTGTCCATGAAAGTTGTCCGGAAGGACTTCTCAAGGCCTTGCAGAGCATTAATCTTCGAAATGATGTCTTAGAGAGAGTGTTGCGAAAACATCTTCGAGTTGGAAAGTTTGGTCCGGCGGAGTTTTACGTTCAACACTGCGATCTAGCCATTGGAAACGAGCCAATGTGTGAAGTCAGATTGACTGGAGTATCAGTCAATACTCGACGAGCAACATACGATTTTCACTCTGCTCTAGAGGAACTTGAGCGAGTGTATACAGAGGTTATTCGAAAGCACTTGTCACCAGGCGAGAAGTGCCAGTTGTTTGTTTCGCTGATGCTTGATCGCGCTCCACTCGGAGAGTCCAGTTCTTTACTTGAGCGAGATCCAATCTATGTTATGTTTGGATAGTCGCTGATTAGTTTGTCTTAACCCACAAGCAAAAAACTGCTTGCGGGTTTTTTGCTATCTGTAATTAGCTAGTAATTAGCTAGGCAAGACCTAGCAAACTCGGTATACACTATATTCTCACAGTCGTACGTGGTTGGTGTAACTTGGACACGGCGTGTCCAAGTTAGGGAGTTTTGGGTTTCGGGTGTATAATTTTGCGAGAGGTATAGGAAAATGAAAAATATTTTTCTGATTAATGAAGAGCAGGAAATACAGCTCTTTTTTGATGTTTTTGTTTTGAAGCATAGTATGGGAACGATTATGTTGGCGCTTTCCATAGAGGAGGCCATAGACATATACACAGAAGATTACTCGGTGGACTTGGTTGTTATGGATCCGTGTGGCAGACCTTTTTATCTAGAACAATCAGAAGCTGAAAGCCGGTAGTTGTTACAACAATTTCCGGCTTTGTTTATACACAAAATCGATTTGACAAAGGATTGGGTTCGTATATACTAACTTCCATTACAGATATGTTAAAAATTCATTCAACTTCAAAGCGGTATAGATAATGGCGTAATTGCTTGTTGTCAAAAAACTGCTTTGAAAAAGGCAGTTTTTTAAATAAAACAGTTGTCCGCCACCCGAAGGGTGAGGATTGAATTTAAACAAATCTGAATAGTCATTTGAAAATATTCCCAAACGCAAGCCGCAAGCTTGCAAAGGGTTCATGCCGACCGCGCCGTTTTCTGAGGTCTTGAAGCGCAGGCGGAGTAGGTAATCCGTTACATACTGGATAATGGAAATATTCATATTGAGACGAAGCCCCAAAATCCCTGGGACCGCCCTTTACTGCTCTGTATTTTAGTTAGTACCTGAATATAGAATACAGTGAAAAAACAGGAGAAGTTGCCGCTGATTTTTAGCTACGTACCTAGGGTGGTATTTATGGCAACTTTTCCTAATGGGTCTTCTTAACATTAATAATATTCTTTAGCAACTTATATAGAGTTGCTTCCATTCTCTAGTATGTAACGGAAAAGTAAAAGCAAATTGTTACATTCATTATATGTAACAGGATAAAGCCCGCCTAAGTTTTTTAGATATACAGGTCACTGACTGTGGTTTCACTATCTAGTGGTAGATATAAATTTTGGTTAATGATTTTCTAAAAAAATTTTGGCGGGGTGGTTTTTAAGTTTTCTAATAGAAAATTTAAGAGCATATGGTGGATGCCTAGACTCAAAATGGCGATGAAAGACGTAGCATGGCTGCGATAAGTTTCGGGGAGGTGCCTAGCAACCGGCGATCCGAAAATCTCTGAATGGGGAAACCTAGCGACTTTAGTCGCTGTCATACGAATTACGTATGACGTGCACCCAGGGAAGTAAAACATTTCAGTACCTGGAGGAAAAAAGAACAATTGTTATTTCGTAAGTAGCGGCGAGCGAAAACGAAAGAGCCCAAACCCGCCTAACTTTTTTGAGTTATAATAGAAAAATGTTTTATGTCTATGTTTTACGAAGTTCGAAAGATAATCAGTTTTATACTGGTTTTAGTTCTGATCTGCGTAGACGAGTAAAAGAACATTTTTCAGGAGAAAGTTTTGCAACAAAAAGCAGATTACCTTTTGAGATAATTTATTACGAAGCGTATCGAAATGAAAAAGATGCGCGAGCCCGAGAACGGTTTTTAAAAACTGGCTGGGGCAGAAATTATCTCAAAAAGAATCTGAAAAACTTTCTCGATTATACTTAAAAAAGTTTGGCGGGGGTTGTAAGGCAGAAACGTTACTATTTATAGTAAGAGAAGTTAAAAAATATTGTGTTAGCAGAATGCGCTGGAAAGCGCGACCCTAGAGGGTAATAGTCCCGTAAGCGAAAATACAATATCTTCTTTGTTTCTGTTCTTGAGTACTTCGAGACATGAATAGCTCGGAGGAATCTGCCGGTACTAACCGGTAAGGCTAAATACATTTTGAGATCGATAGTGAACTAGTACCGTGAGGGAAAGGTGAAAAGAAGTCCGATAAGGACAGTGAAATAGATCTGAAACCATATGCTTACAAGGAGTCAGCGGCGTGCGTAGCACGCGTGAGTTATAAAGTAGAAAGTTTGTAAAGTTTATAAAGTAAATTCAAAATGCACTTGCATTCTGGTCTACTTTATGAACTTTATAACTTTATGAACTTTTGACTTTCGCGCGCTGCGCGCGCTCATGGCGTGCCTATTGAAGAATGAGCCAACGAGTTAATGTGTGCGGTTTGACTAAGCCCGCCTAAGTTTTTTCGAGATAATATTGCTGAATATTTTTTGAAATATTTAGTGATGAATATCAATGCAAGTAAATAACTTTCTGGAAAAATTTAGGCGGGTGGAGTCGTAGGGAAACCGAGTATGAATAGTGCGTTTACTATGCTTGCATAGTTATCGCACGCATTAGACCCGAAGCCAGAGCGAGCTTGTCATGAGCAGGGTGAACAAGGGAGAAATCTCTTGGGAGGCCCGAACCGTTTAGCCGTGCAATACTATCGGATGACTTGTGATAAGAAGTGAAAAGCTAATCGAGCCTGGTAATAGCTGGTTCTCTCCGAAATAGCTTTTGGGCTAGCGTCGTAGTTACCCTTCCGGGGTAGAGCACTGGAAGGTCTCAACAGGGAGCAATCTCGTGAGACCTATCAAACTCCGAATACGGAAGACCAAATATACGGCAGTTAGACGGTGGGGGCTAAGCTCCATACGTCAAAAAGGAAACAGCCTAGATCTCTATTTAAGGTCCCTAAATCTACGTTGAGTGCGCTTAAGGTGGTGGAATTTCTCAGACACTGAGGAGGTTGGCTTAGAAGCAGCCATCCTTTAAAGATAGCGTAACAGCTCACTCAGTAAGAGATTCCGCGCCGCAAATAATCGGGGCTAAACGTAGTACCGAAACTGAGGATTCGTGCGAAGCACGAACGAGTTATAAAGTCCATAAAGTTATAAAGTCCATAAAGTTGGATGCAAATGCATTTTACTTTACAAACTTTACAAACTTTTAACTTTTGACTCGCTCGTGCTTCGCACGAGTGGTAGGAGAGTATTCGCATCTGCACTGAAGGCGAAGGGGTGACCCGCGCTGGAGCGTTGCGAAGTAAGAATGTTGGCACAAGTAACCACAATAGAGGTGAGAACCCTCTACGCCGAAAGACTAAGGTTTCCTGTTCAATGTCAATCAGAGCAGGGTTAGTCGGGCCTAAGGCAATGGAGAGATCCGCAGCCGATGGACACAGGGTTAATATTCCCTGACTTTTGTATAGTGCGATGGAAGGACGGAGGGCAGTATGTACAGCTCATTATTGGATTTGAGTTGGTGTGGTCAGGATGTGGCGTAGGTAAATCCGCGCCCTCTCTTAAATGAGGAATCCGAGCTATTTCGAAACCCGGCGATACGTCAAAGGGGATTGTACAAAGCGCGCTTCCTAGAAAATTTTCTAAGCATAACTATATGAAATCCGTACCGCAAACCGACACAGGTGGTCAGCTCGAGTAGAGTAAGGCGAACGAGTGAGAGATCCCCAAGGAACTCGGCAAAAAAGCAGCCGTAACTTCGGAATAAGGCTCGCCCGCATCGCACAGAGCGCGATGAGTTAAAAGTTCATAAAGTTATAAAGTTCATAAAGTGGATGCAGATGCATTTTACTTTAAAAACTTTACAAACTTTCGACTTTATAACTTGCATCGCGAATTGTGCGATGCGGGCTGCAACAAAAGTTTCTCTGGCAACTGTTTATCAAAAACACAGCTCCCTGCGAACTCGCAAGAGGATGTATAGGGGGTGATGCCTGACCAATGCCAGAAGGTCAAATATGGGAGGTGAGAGCCGCAAGGTTTTAGCTTGACTATATAAGCCCTGGTGAATGTCGGCCGTAACTATAGAAATCAATACTATAATTGTTGTAGTTACGTTAAAAAATCTTGCCAAATGCTGGAAACTCTGGGTTCACATTTAATTATGTGAATAAAAAAGTGTTAATTACTACTCGCTTCGATCGAGAAGCAGTGACAATGTAATTACGCAGACAATCAGCAGGAAAGGCTTCTGAATCTAATAAACACTTAATGAAACATATCCCAGTTGATATAGGAAACTATATCGCAGGATTTACAGACGGCGAAGGAAGCTTCAACGTCTCAATCAAAAAGAGGTTAGATTATAAAGAAAGTTGGAAATTAACCGCATCGTTCAATATCTCCCAAAAAGATAGAGTTATCCTCGCATGGATAAAACATATTTTGGGATGTGGAACATTACGGGAAAGAAAAGATGGTATCGTATATTACGAAGTGACAAATGTTGCTTCGCTGTACGATGTTATCCTACCATTCTTCAAAGTATATGGTTTTCGTTCAGCATACAAAAAACACAATTTCAGAATTTTTTCCGAAATTGTGGAAATAATGCATGTAGGCGGACACCTGACTGATGAAGGATTTCGCAAAATTCTAGAATTAAGAGAAAAACTTAATCCTGGAATTGGACGAAAACGAAAATACACATTATCAGATGTAGTAACTTCAGAAGAATCCTCAGAGACTATACGCAAGACGGTTTCAAGTCAATCATTGGAAGTCGACGATTTGAAAACGATGATATAGTCCGACCTCATTGGCGACAATGAGCTAACAAAAACTCTTACATACGAATGTAGGAGAAAAAAGTGAACGGTCCTAAGGTTCTGGGACTTTCTTCGGAAAGTTTCAGAAGGACTAGGACTATTATAGTAAGTTTACGCAAGTAAACTTTGATAAACAATTAAACAACATAATCATTATAATCATTCAAAGCTGCCTCGTTATACAGTGATGTATAGCAGGTCCAAGACATGGCTATATGCGAAGAGGTTTTGACACGAAAGCGTCAAGATTATTCGCAGGGAAGTATTATAAACTTCATAGAGGAATTTTTTCTCAACAGGGTGACGGAGGGAGGGGTTGTATCTAGAAACAATATCCTTCTCACAGGTGAAGGGGAGGTTTTGTGTGTATATCACATTACCTCTTCTTCACTTCTTCTATGAAGTTTATAATACCCCTCAGAGACCAAACGCCATGGATCTTTCGAAAGAAAGATTAAGATATGGTCCTTCGTAGAAAGAAACGAAAAGCGAAATTCCTAAAAATGACTGGGACAATGAGAAGTGATTTTCATTGAAAATTTGGCCAAATGCTGGAAACTCCGTGTAATCTGACAGTACTCACTTGGAGGCCTTGCCTCCAAGTAGTGAAAATCTGTTTAGTGCGGACAATCAGCAGGAAAGACTGGTTAAACATTAAACACTCGGTGTTTAATGTTTAACCAGAATCCTCAACGACTACACGCCAAAGTCTCTAAACGTTCTGTTTAGAGAACATGATATAGTCTGAACTGCATGGCGACATGCAGAGTCTGGCTCGCGCCAGACCGCTTGCAAAAATTGCAAGTTAGAATCTTAACTTACAAGATTCATAGTAACAGAATTGTGTCGGGTAAGTTCCGACGTGCACGAATGGTATAATGACTGGAGAACTGTCTCGGGGATTTGCTCGGTGAAAATACAATACCGGTGAAGATGCCGGTTACCTGCAGTTAGACGAAAAGACCCCAGGAGCTTTACTGCAACTTGATATTGAGGATATGACTTGCATACGTAGCATAGTGGCGAGAGGTTTGATGGTTTCGTTCTCGGATGAGATCTACTCGACAGTGAAATAGCCATTTTGTTTGTTATATTTTCTAACCTCGGCGGAAAAAACGACGAGAGACAGTGTCTGGCGGGCAGTTTTAGTGGGGCGCTCTCCTCCTAAAAGGTAACGGAGGATTCTATTAAGTTCAGCTAGACGCGAATGGAAACCGTGTCGATAGTGTAATGGCATAAGCTGGATTAACTGTAAGTCGTACATGACAAACAGACACGAAAGTGGAGCATAGTGAGCCGATGGTCCGTGTTAGAGGCGGCCAAAGATCAAAGGATAAAAGCTACCCTGGGGATGGACTCTGAAATAAGAGTCTTGTTGTCCTCCCGCGAAGTAATTTGCGGAGAAATAAGGTCGTATGAAAAATGGAAGTTTTTTTGTGCGCAATCTTATGTCGTGATATCTAGTCACGATACAAACGGCTTATAACGGTTGACACGCACAGGTCTCCCAGAAATGGGTTTTAGAGTGCGCAATCCCGTGGGAAGTCGCCCTGAGAGAAATCGAAGGGTTGACCCTGTAACGACTTGTTCTGTCGCAATGGCGACGAATGTAATTTCTTACAACTAAAAATTGAGAATATTATATTTATATCTTTCAAATATTTGAAAGATTGGAACGAAGTGTAATTCTGCTTCGAACACAGTTTTACGCTAACACGCCGTCCCCTTCCAAATATAAAAATATTTGTCAGGGTGATGATATAGTCTATTCACCAGCCAAACACCTGTTAATACAGAAATGAACAGGCTGGTTGTGCCTAAGCGTCCATAGCGACGGCACAGTTCGGCACCTCGATGTCGGCTCAAGATAGCGCGGGGGTGAAGAAGCTCCCAAGCGTATGGCTGTTCGCCATTTAAAATCTTACGCGAGAATTCACGTGTCCAGACAGTAACGTTTGGAGCGAGCCAATATGTTTACATGTTATAATGTAAACATACTACTCTAGCTAATATCGGTGGAGCCTTACTCTTTATACCAATAAAGGCATGAAGGTAATACCGAGGGAAGACTAGTTAGGAATTTATGTTATCAAAAGAAGAAAGAGATATTCTTATCGGTTCACTTTTGGGTGACGGATGTTTACGAATAATAGGGAAGACCAAATTCCCAGCATTTTCTGTTTCTCATAGCGAAAAGCAAAAAGACTATGTCTTGTGGAAATATGAAAAGCTTAAAAGATTCGTCCGTACTCCACCATGGAGAGAAGAGAGAATATATCATAGAGACAGAAGTAGAAAAACTATTTCTTGGAGATTCCAAACATTAACCAATGAAATATTTTCTGATTTGTATCATATGTTCTATAAAAATGGGACAAAAATTATACCAGAAAATATTGATTTGTTGTTGCGGAAATCTCCGCTTGCATTGGCCGTGTGGCTTATGGATGATGGAAATAAGAATCACAACGCTGTCTTTCTCAACACTCAATCTTTTTCTTTTGAAGAACAGGAAAAACTTTCACAAGTCCTGCATGATGTCTACGGATTTCATGTGACCGTGAACAGTCATAGTAAAAGCAATGGTGTGCAATTATACAGAATACGAATTGACACTGAAAGCACTAAAAAACTAAAGATGATTATCAAAAGTTTTATATTGCCGCAGTTTTACTATAAAATCCCTAACTTTTCCCCGTAACGACTGAATATGGCAGAAATAACACACTCTGCTATTGAAGATAGAGATGCAGTCACGGAAATCTAAACTCTATAATACGCTAGTACCCTACTCTGTTGGGTGACAGAAGGGCAAAGATATAGTCTGTGCCATTAGTAATAATGGAATAAAAACGGAGCTGGGTTCAGACCGTCCCATTACCAAATACAAATTAAGTTTTGTCAATCTTGGTAAAGGAGCAATCTGAATCCTCAGAGGAAAATGAAAACTGTTATAAAATTGAGATCAACCAAAAATTCACGGCGGCTAAACAGAAATGTTTAGAGAAGTGTGGCTAAATCGGTAAAACCCAAAATCTAAATTGGACAATACCGAGGACTCATTATATGGGTCCGTAGAGACTACAGCCATACCGTTATTAATGTAACGAACGTATAGTCCATTCCCAACAGCAATGTTGGAAAAGAAGCGTGAGACAGGTTGGTCTCCTATCTACTGTAGGCGTTGATTCTTGAGAAGATTTGCCCCTAGTACGAGAGGACCGGGGTGAACTGACCTCTGGTGTGTCTGCTGTCCTGCCAAGGGCACCGCAGAGTAGCTAAGTCGGGAACGGATAAACTCTGAAAGCATCTAAGAGTGAAGCCAACTTCAAGATTAGGAATCGCGCGGGACTCCATTCAGACGAGTAATAGAAAAATTTTGATATTTTGATCGAATGCGAAGACTTGGAACAAGAAAAAATTTAAAGCGTATTAGAAATACGATGAAAGTTTTTTCGAGAGAAAGTCTAGCAGGCGACGAAAGAGCGGGATTTTGCATTAGTCGGATGAATGGAGTCCCGCACAGGCCCGTGAGAGATGATCACGTGATAGGCACTAGGTGTAAGCACAGTAATGTGTTCAGCCGAGGTGTACTAATTAGCCGATTTCTATTAGGAAATTTAACAATCACATACTTTGTCCTGTTACATGGAATGAATTCCATGATGTTTACACTTTTACGTTACTTACAGAAATTGAAAGAAGAGTGAAAACTCTTGTTCTTTGATTTCGGAAAACTGAAAGGCGGCGTGAATTCTCCGTGGAAATCGGAGTGTCGTTTATAGCCAATGTGGTGAAATACGTGGAGTTCCTACTCGTTCGTTTTGATTTATGAAACGGTATGGGTTGGTCTAGCGGACCCGGCAAGGGTGTACACATTCGCGGTGTGTATGACGGGTATACAAATTACCATCAGTTTTCCGAAAGACCCGAGCGTATGCACGCAGCCGCGGTAACATACGCTCGGGCTCTTCCTTCAGTTTCCGTACATCCGCACACTAACTCTGCTATTGCGCTTCGCGCAAGATGCAATTAATAACAAAGTTAGTGTGCGGATAAATTGAAAATTTAGTTTTGGTCTTTAAAAAATCGATAGCTTTGTTTTGGTGCCTCAACGCAGGGGTCACACCGGTTCTCATTCCGAACACCGAAGTTAAGCCCTGTAGTGCCGATGATACTACTCTGTGGGAAAGTAGGTAGGCGCCAGAACAAAGCTATCGATTTTTTGGTCACACCCGATCACGCAACCCTCGACTTATAGTACCTCTGGTTCACTATTATATACATAAGATTTACGCATATGCGTAAATTTTATGTATATAATAAAAAAATAAGTAGGACAAGTAGCTAGCCGCCAGAACAAAGCATTCAACTTTTCAAATTTCTACTACTGGGGTTAAGCCCGATAGTGCTGATGATACTGGCAACGGGCTGAGGTTGGGATTTGGGACCCGACCGAAGAACCTTGAGCATCCTTCAAGATGCGAAAGGTGTACAGTCTCTGTAGGAGGAGTAGCTAGCCGCCAGAACTTAGTTTTCAATCCAAAACTTTTTAGGTTTTTATACCTCTTCGTTGATTTGTATTTTTGAATGTATAAGATTTATGCATATGCATAAATCTTATACAATTGATTTTGGCAGGATTTTACAAAAGTGGGCGCTTACGGGCGCCCACTTTTTTTGTTATAATTAACCTATGGTATCGTGGTCAATTAAAAGACGTTTTATATATGGAGGTAGTTTTATTTTGGTTATTGCGTTCATAGCCGCTGGATTATTTTGGCGAGTTTTTTATCGTACGCCGACTTGTAGCGATGGCGTCAAAAACGGCGATGAAACTGGGGTTGATTGTGGAGGAAGTTGTTTGAAACTCTGTACCTCTGACGCTTTGAAGCCGGTTGTTCTGTGGGCTAAAATCTTTAACATTTCCGGCGATGTTTATACTGCCGTGGCATTTGTTCAAAACCCAAACATCAATTCTAAAAACACAAAAGCTGGATACCAGTTCAAAATTTTCGATGCAAATAATAAATTGATTACAATCAAAGAAGGCACGACTTCTATTCCAAAAAATAAAAAATTTGCCATATTTGAAACAGGAATTATACTAAAAAACCAAAAGCCGAAATCTGCCGAACTTAACTTTACCTCTTTTTCTCCATGGGAAAAGGATACAACAAAAGAGCCACAGATATCTCTGTCACATTCTGAACTTTTGGCTACTACGACCTCGCCACGCATTACAGGTACTATTTTGAATAGTTCTTTGGAAGATGTTTCTGAAGTTCGTATTACTGTGTTTGTATTTGATAAAGACGAAAATGTTATTGCTGCTTCGGAAACTTTTGTAGACAGTCTTAAAAGTCGCACTAGTCAGGATTTTGTTTTCACATGGCCACGTTCATTTGAGCGGGATGCAAGTGTCGTTACAGTGATGTATCGCTTCCCATAAGTATTCAAAGGTATGCCACTTTCATTTTTTAAGAATCTTTTCAGAAATATTGACTGGGTGCTGTTTCTTTCTGTTTGCATGGTAACATTTGCAGGGCTCATTACAATGAATTCTTTCACGGCCACCAGCAGATTTTTTGAGCGCCAGAGCATATGGTTTGGTATTTCTCTGGCCGTTTTTTTTATTGCCAGTACCATAGACTGGAGTTTTTTGAAAAATACCAAAATTATTGTCAGCTTATTTCTGTTGTCTACTCTGACCTTGTCTTTTTTATTTATTTTCGGTAGTGTTTTCAAGGGTTCTCAGAGCTGGTTTGATCTGGGAACTTTTTCTTTTCAACCGACTGACCCGGTCAAGCTAGTGGTCATACTTATCTTGGCCAAATATTTCTCACGTAGGCACATAGAAATAGCCCGAGTGAGACATATTCTGGTTTCTGGATTTTATGTTTTCGTTATTTTTCTTCTAGTTTTTTTACAACCGGATTTTGGCTCGGCCATTATTATCTTTTTTTTATGGCTTGGCATAGTTCTCGTTTCTGGTATCTCCAAAAAACATTTACTTGTGGTCTTTCTTTCAGGGCTCATGGCTTTTGGCGGGCTTTGGTTTGGAGTATTCAAGCCGTATCAAAAAGACCGCATAAAAAATTTTATACATCCACTCTACGATATTCGCGGTTCTGGCTATACTGCTTATCAGTCTACCATTACTGTTGGTTCAGGGCAGGTTTTAGGCAAAGGAATAGGATACGGCACCCAGAGCAAACTTCAATTTTTGCCGGAGTATCAGACCGATTTTATATTTGCCGCTTTTGCCGAAGAGTGGGGATTTGTTGGTGTCATGCTTTTATTTATTTTGTACGGCATGATTTTTTGGCGGATGCTATCTATTTCATTTCGCGGCGGCAGTAACTTTGAGATTTTATTTGGAGTAGGCCTCTCTATTCTTTTTTTTATTCACACCATTATTCATATTGGCATGAATATAGGGCTTCTGCCGGTGACAGGAAATACACTGCCTTTTATGAGTTATGGAGGCAGTCATTTGCTAACAGAATTTATTGGTTTAGGAATACTTATGGGTATGAGAAAACATTCTAGGCCAGTGCACAAGGGAATGGCGGGAAATGAGATGGTAGGTGTCTAAATGCAAAAAATTTTAAGTTCTAAATTTTAAATCAAATCAAAAATTCAAATTTTAAAATTAAAACATTCATTTAAAACTTAAAATTTAGAATTTAAAATTGTTTTTTATAAAGCGAAATGGTTTTTTCCAGCATTTGTTCAATAGAGAAGTCCCTTAACACTTTTTGTTTTAAATTTTGACCAAATTCTTTTTGTTTGTCCGGATTTTGGACGAGATATTCTATCGCTCGAGTAATTTCTCCTGACCTTGCCGTGGTTACCAGAATTCCGTTTACTCCATTTTCTATGATATCTGGAATTCCTCCAACACTGCTTGCAATTGAGGGGACTCCCGCTTGTCCGGCTTCAATAAGAGTATAAGGTAAACCCTCTTTAGTTGAAGTAAGTGTAAAAATATCAAATGCCTTCAGATATTGATTTGCCTTTTCCATAAAACCTATTAGAAAAATTTTTTCCTGTAGATTATATTTTGCCACAAGAGTTTCTAGATTTTCTCTTTCTTCGCCTTCACCTATAATGAAAAATACAAATGGAGTAGTTATTTTAAAAAGAGCTGGAATTACATATTCCAAACCTTTATTTTTATGTAGTTCAGCGATTGTTCCAAGCCAGAGTGTCTCTAGAGTCAGTGAGAGTCTAAAGCTCTCACCAATGCGTGTTAAAAGTTCTCCTCTGGCTATATTTTTTTCTTTGAAATCTATTTTTTCAATGCCGTTATGAATTAAGATGACTTTGTTTTTTACGAAAGGCATTGCCAGGACTTGTTTTTCCTCTCTTTTCGCTATAACAATGGTTTTATGAGAAAGCAAAATAGTAACCCAAGAAAAGAATGAAATAATCGATTTACTGAAAAAATTTCTATCTTCGTTAAATGCAAAACCGTGAACCGTATAAATTATTTTATTCACTCCACAGAGTCGTCCAGCAACAGCTCCAAAGCCGGCAGCTTTTGGACTATTCAAATGCAGGACATCTGGACGTTCTTTATATACAGTTTTCAATAAATTCCAAGAACTTCTTATTTCAGAAATAATAGATATGTTTCGCGAGAGATACGGTAGTCTGTATGTTTTGACATGAGCTTCCTCCAGTTTTTTTGGCAGAGTTTCGCCTTTGCCACAAATAACAACTGCTTCAAATTGGTCTTTCGGCAGACTAGTTGCTAGGTCGTAGACGTATCTCTGAGCGCCTCCCCAGTTGCCTTTGGTGATTGCAAAACATATTTTTTTTCGATTTTCAGACATATTTTATGGGTTGCACCCGGTAGTGAATTTTGGCATTGTTCCGATACAATCGGAACGGCGCAAAGCGCTATGCCAAAATCTACTACCGGGTTGCATACTTGGTCATTTTAGCATATAATCCTACTACTTTCTATGAGTGGTCTAAGTAAAAAAGAAGCCGTAATTCTATTTTTCGGCGACATATTTTTCTTTAGTTTTTCTCTTTGGATTGCCCTCTATATCCGTTTTGCCACTTTGCCGTCGGTGGATATATTCATCAAACATCTTATCCCTTTTTCTATTTTGTTTGCGGTTTGGTTTCTGGTTTATTTTATTGCTGGTCTCTACGAAAAACATACCCTGATACTGAAAAGCAAACTGCCGAATGTTATTTGGAGCGCCCAGCTCATCAATAGCACCTTTGCTATAATATTTTTCTACGCACTTCCAATCTTCGGCATTACCCCGAAAACTCTTCTCTTTGTTTATCTTTTTGTTTCTTTTATCTGTGTCCTTTTGTGGCGTCTTTATGGTCTGTCATTGGTTAGTCGTGGCCATAGGGAATCAGCCCTTCTTATTGGTTCTGGACTAGAAATGAAAGAGCTTTTGGAAGAAGTAAATGATAATCCCCGCTACGGACTTTCATTTGTTTCGTCTGTGGACCTTAGCGAAATAGATGGTATTGATATTCAAAATGAAATTATTACACCAATCTACTCAAATAATATAAAAATTATTGCTGTGGACTTTTCTCACCAAGAAATAACTCCTCTCTTGCCACATCTCTACAATCTGATTTTTTCAAAAGTTCGTTTCATAGATTCGCATCGCATATATGAAGATATTTTTGACAGGATTCCATTGTCGCTTATAACCTACAGCTGGTTTTTGGAAAATATTTCCGTCTCTCCAAAGTTTACATACGACTTTCTGAAAAGGATAATGGATATTGTTTTGTCTTTTTTCCTCGGTCTTATTTCTTTCTTACTATATCCATTTGTATATATTGCCGTGAAGTTTGATGATGGAGGAAATATTTTCATTTGGCAGGAGCGCGTCGGACAGAACAATCAAGAAATCAAAATCATAAAGTTTCGCACTATGTCGGTGGACGACAGTGGGGAAGGCGAGCAAGGCAGGGAAAACAAAGTAACACGGGTGGGGAAATTTCTTCGAGCATCACGTATTGATGAACTTCCTCAACTCTGGAATGTTTTGAAAGGCGATATCTCTCTTATTGGTCCACGCCCTGAATTACCAAACTTGGTTCATCTTTATGAAAAAGAGATTTCTTTTTATAATGTCAGACATCTTATAAAACCAGGTCTTTCCGGCTGGGCACAGCTTTATCAAAAAGTAGTCCCCAAGTTTTCCACAGATTATGAACAGACCAAAACAAAGCTCTCCTACGACCTGTTTTATATCAAAAACCGTTCATTCTGGCTGGATATAAAGATTGCCTTGAGAACTGTAGAAACTTTGTTATCACGGAGTGGGGTTTGATTGAAAAATATCTAATCTCGTTTATAACTTATCTATTGTATAAAAGATAAAGTTTTCTCAACCAGTTCTTTCTGAGCTTTTGCTCCTTCAAAACAGTGCCCAGTATTTTTTATAACATACAGTTTTGTAGCCCCTCTATTTTTTGTTTGTGAAGCGTATTTCTTGGCATCTTTGTCTCCACCATCTTTTGCAGAAATGATACAAGATTTCTGATTTAATGACTTAAATATTTTTACACTATTTGCACGTATTACCTCATTATAGAGGGTTTTACTCATTATTTTTAATAAGTTTTTCTCCATATCCACGTATTTTTTAGGCCACGGTAAGCGACTTGGGTCCCACAAAACAAGTTTTATATTTTTTGCATATTTTTTATATTTTTTCAAAAATAACATTGCTATTATGGCGCCAAAACTATGCCCAATAAGCACTATTTTGGAATAATTTAGTGAATCTACAATATTTTTTAATTCTTTTATGTAAACTGAAAATGACATATCGATAGTTTTAAAAGCATCGGATTTCTTATATGTATCGTCACTATCTGTACAAAAGTTAAATCTCACTGTACTAAAACCTTTCTTTAAAAATTCGGTGCTAATAGATTTAAAAAGAGGAAGTTCTCTGCTTCCAGAAAGTCCACTTAAAAACACTACGAGTGTTTTTGCTTTCTTGTTTTTTAAAAAGTCTCCATATAAAAACTTATCTTTCTTTGTTATTGCTTGTATTTTCATAAGTAAAATAAATAGAGGGCGGGACTTTACGTCCCACCCTTCGCCAAAACTCACAAATCGAACTCACCACCTTTCACTCCATCGATGAATGCTTTCCATTCGGCAGGGGTGTAGGCAAGAGTTGTTTTGCTAGGATCCTTCGTGTCTCTCACTTGGATCTTACCTTTTCTCATTTTGACGGCGACGCATGAACGATACTTGTCTTTGATGAAGGTAAGCGAGGAGACACGAAATCCATCCTCATCAATTCTTCCAAGCAACCTTTTGGGTACTTGGGGTTTTGCAGATGCTTTCATTTGTTTTCACCTCCTTTCCGAGAACTAAAACAAATCATGGCCAGGTTCCCACTGACCTTATAAATAATGCTACTCCGACTATTTATGTTGTCAATGCTCTGACTCAAGGGAATTATCTAAAAAATCCCTGTTTATAGACATGTTATTAACAGTTTATACACAGTATTTACATATTTGGTTTGACAGGAAATGGGGGAGTGTGATAGCATTGACATAGGACAGTTTGTATCGTTCTGTTTTTTGACAACGCACTAAAATTCAAATTCAAAATTCGGCCAAAAGGCCAGAGGAGGTTCCATGAAGAAGTTATTGACATTCGTGTTCGTGTTGGCGTACTTTCTGGTACCGACTATGGCTAACGGGCAGATGACGTTTTGGTTGCCAGGACATGTTGGACTTTACGGTCCACAGCTTGTTATAGGTGGGGGGTACAGGACGGATGTTACCATTACCAATGTGTCGTCCACTCCTACCCAGGTGGTGTTGTCTTTCGGCATGCAAGATGGCTCAACACTTCTTGTGAAGTTGACCGATGCCAGATTTCCGCAGCTGTTTTGGAATTCCACTGGTTACAACCCAGGCGGTATACCTCCGGGGGGTTCTGTCCAAGTTACTCTCACTTCGCCCAGCTTAACACCTGTGGTTGGAAGTCTTGGAGCCATAATCACACGGAGTGTAAGTGGGCAAAATGCTGTACAGGTTTCCATGCAGTACAGTTACGCTCCTTACGGCACAGTCCTGGGTCAGGCCGCGGTTTCTGTAAACGAACCTTCCATGGGCTTTGGCTTTCACGCAGTACGCTCTATTGAGCCAGACCAAGATGAGTTGCGAACAGGAGTGGCTATCACAAACGCCACAGGCAGGACTGCCAATCTTACTTTTAGGGGACGAAACAGAATGGGACAAGAGGTCGCTTCTTTTCCTCTAACCATTGTGCCCTACGGCCAGATAGCCAAGTTTCTTGGAGAAATGACCACTCTACCCTCAAACTGGTCTGGAGGACTGGTGGAAGTCACTTCTGATGTGCCGATTGCCGGGATGACACTTCAGACGACGGTAAATATGGAAGGAAACTTTACCTTCTCCTCGGGAACGACGTTCCCGTTACCACAGAATTAGTGCGTTGCACCCCAGAAGCATTTGCTTCTGGGGAACATGCCGGAAGCAAATGCTTCTTGGCATTTTTTATAATAAAAATTATTAAATATTTTAGTTT
>Ga0209542_10004653_pt1 | contig 27992 bp, 24 predicted proteins | sample RifCSPhighO2_01_FD_184028 | JGI IMG/M metagenome (GOLD analysis project Ga0209542, IMG submission 184028) | Soil microbial communities from Rifle, Colorado - Rifle CSP2_plank highO2_0.1 (SPAdes) (version 2) | ecosystem: Environmental > Terrestrial > Deep subsurface > Rock core/Sediment ...
GTGACCAGGGTGACAAAAGGCGGAAAGAGATTCAGTTTCAGGACGACCATTGCCATAGGCGACGGCAAAGGAAAGATCGGTCTTGGTATGGCAAAAGGAAAGGATGTCGCCCAGTCCATCCAGAAGGCGTTCAACAAGGCCAAGAAGAATATGATGACGGTGCCCCTGGTAGGCGGTACCATCCCTTACCACGTTGAGGCAAAGTTCAACAGCGCAAAAGTCGTGCTGAAACCGTCAAAGAGCGGAGTTAAGGCCGGCGGTCCGGTTAGGGTATTGGCAAAACTTGCCGGCATAACCAGCTTGACGGGCAAGCTGTTGGGCAGGACGAACAACAAGATAAACATCGCCCAAGCTACGATCAAGGCATTAAAAAGCATAAGGGTTAGGAAATAGGAACTAGAAATATGAACTTATCAAATCTACAACCAAATACTCCCCGTAAATCAACAAAACGGGTAGGCCGTGGGGGCAAACGCGGTACTTTTTCCGGCAAGGGAAGCAAGGGCCAGAAGTCCAGGGCTGGCGCAAGCGTAAAACCCGGTTTTCGAGGTGGAGACAACAGGATCTGGCAATTGTTCCCTAAACAGAGAGGAGCTTCCAAAAAACCGGGCCGCGCAGGCAATGACAGTCCCCACAGAAAACACAGATTCTACCAGTTAAGTAGAGACAAGTTCCCGGTTATTAATATTGAAGAGTTCAACAAGCTCAACGATGGAGAAACGGTAAATCCGAAGACACTTTTCGAAAAAGGGATATTAAGAAGAGTGGAAAAGGAAATTAAAATTCTGGGAGACGGTGAGCTGGGCAGGAAGCTTGTATTCGAAGGATTCAGCTTGTCAAAGTCGGCGAGAGATAAAATAATAAAAGCCGGCGGAACCGTTAAATAATATGAATAAACTGTTTCAAATATTCAAAAGACCGGACCTGAGAAACAGGGTATTGTTCATATTGTTCATCCTTGTTGTATTCCGACTGGTTTCCAATGTTCCCATTCCGGCTGTCGACGCTTCTCAATTGAAAGAGTTCTTCGCCCAGAATCAGTTCTTCGGACTCATCAGTACTTTCACCGGCGGTTCCCTGGCGGCGCTTTCCATCGGAATGCTCGGCCTCGGACCTTACATTACCGCTTCGATCATAATGCAGCTTCTTACGATGATATTTCCGTCATTGGAGCAGATGTATAAGTACGAAGGCGAAATGGGAAGGATGAGGTTCAACCAATATTCGCGTTTGCTGACCGTGCCGCTGGCTGCCTTGCAAGGATACGGATTCTTGGTTTTGCTGTCTCGGCAAGGAGTAATAGGCAGTTTAACTATGATGGAATGGGCCAGCGCGATATCGGTAATTATTGCCGGCAGCGTGTTCCTAATGTGGCTCGGGGAATTGATAACAGAGAAAAATCTTGGCAACGGAGTATCTCTTCTTATATTGGCAGGCATAGTTGCCGGTTTCCCCAACGCCTTGAAACAAACGCTATTCACATATGACCCTTCCCAGCTTTTCACTTACGCGGGTTTCGTTATTGTGTCCCTTGCCGTTATAGTAGGCGTTGTTTACATTACAGAAGCTCAGAGGAACATTCCCATAAACTATGCCCGGCGCATTCGCGGAATGAGGGTGTATGGCGGTGTTTCCACCTATCTCCCGATGAGAGTAAATAACGCCGGAGTCATTCCTATAATTTTCGCGTTATCAATTTTGCTGTTTCCGGGAATGATAGCCAACTTTTTGGCCGGTTCAGGCAACGTATTCGTTGCCAGGGCGGCAACGTTTGTGAACGGTTTCCTCCAGTCGCACGGCTGGTACTCTTTGTTCTATTTTATTCTGGTTATTCTATTTACCTACTTCTATACCGCTGTGACCTTCGATCCCAAATCAATATCGGAGAACATACAGAAGCAGGGCGGATATATTCCGGGCATAAGGCCGGGACCGATGACGGCGCAATTCCTCGGCTACCTTTTAAACAGGGTCACGCTGGTTGGCGCGCTGTTCCTGGGTCTTATCGCCATTCTTCCAAACATAGTTCAAAGCGCGACGGGCGTCACGGCATTTACCGTCGGCGGAACCTCCATACTTATCGTTGTTTCGGTTGCGCTTGAGATGATGAAGCAGATAGATGCGCAATTAAGTATGTACGAATATTAAGCCCGCCGCTTATTTGACGGAATTATAAAAATAATGTATATTATTTTTGGTCTAAAAAGTCAGACCAGGAGGTGCCTGAATGTGTAACCCGATCGTGGAGCTTGCCAGAGACCTTTTCGACCCCAATAAGATTGCTGAAAGGATGGTCTGGGAAAGAGAGCAAGCCGCCGGAATTTCAGTAGAGAATTTTGCTCGATTTATTCAAGCCCGTCGAGCTGGAAAGGTGCCGGATTGTAGCTGTGGGCCCGGTGGTATGGCTAGCGAGCTTGCCGGTATCAAGATTAATGTCTGCACAAACTGTGCTGACAGATTCGATATTCCCGCCGGGCCATACTTCGAGGAACAACTCCTGACTCTTACGGATAGAGCAAAAGAGCAGGGCCTGCTACCTCGTAGTTGACCTTTGTGCCGAGACATCTCGGCTTTTGTTTTTGATTTTAATTAAACTTTGATATCATTGTTGGATGAACGATTACACATTGCAAAATTATGTTGTCCAATTACTTGGTTGGAGTGAAGAATCTACCAACTCACTAAACCCAGAGCAGAAGAAGTGGGCGGTTGTTTTGATAGGCCCGCCCGGTTCGGGAAAAGGGACTCAGGCTGACTTTTTGGCCGAAAAATTTGGCCTCATCCACATCGAATCATCCAAGATCATAGAACAGAAGTTCAAGAATGCTGATCCAAATGACCCGGTAATGAGCGAGCAGAAGAAAATTTGGGAATCAGGAGAATTGAACGACCCCAAGATGGTTACCGAATGGCTGGTAGAGGCAATGAGAAATATTTGGGAAAAAGGGCAAGGCCTTATACTTAGCGCTTCGCCCAGAACTCTTTTTGAGGCAGAAGCAGAGCTTCCGGTCTTGGAAGAAATGTATGGAAGAGAAAATCTTAAAATTTTTAACATAGACATAAGCCGGGAAGAATCGTTTAATAGAAATTCCAATCGCAGAATTTGCGAAAAGAACAGACATCCGATACCGAATCTGCCTGAATTTAAAGATCTGACCTTGTGTCCAAGGGATGGAAGCAAACTTATACACAGAAACCATCTTGACGATCCGGAGACGGTTAAGCTTCGTTACGACGTATATCTAAACAGGACAGAGCCCATACTGGGGTTCTTAAGAGACAGAGGATATAAATTTTTAAAAACTAACGGCGAACAAACAATAGAGAATGTCTTTGAAGACATTCTGGGAAAAATAGATGATAAAAATTAAAACAGAAATAGAAATAATGAGAGAAGGCGGTAAAATTCTGGCGGGGATACTGAAAAAGTTAACCGAGTCAGTTAAGCCGGGTATTACTACTAACGATTTGGAAAAGCTCGCCCGAGAGCTTGTTTTGTATTACAAAGTAAAGCCGTCCTTTTTGGGTTATGACGGATATCCGGCGGCTTTGTGCACTTCGGTCAATGACGAGATAGTACACGGTGTGCCTTCGGACAGGGTTTTGAACGACGGTGATATTTTGAAATTAGATATGGGCGTTTTGCACAAAGGTTTTCATACCGATTCAGCCGTTACGGTGCTTGTTGGTCATCTCAACTTATCCACCTTATCGACATCGCAAGTCGATTATCCACAGGAGGGTACAGGACTGTACTCTCCACAGGTTCGAAAGTTGATTAATGTGACGAAAGAAGCATTGAAAATCGCCATATCAAAGGCAAAAGTCGGCAATACTCTTGGCGACATTGGTTCTGCCGTCCAAAAATACGTTGAGCAAAACGGGTTTGACGTGGTTAGGGATCTGGTCGGCCACGGTATTGGTCGGGAACTTCACGAACCGCCGCAAGTGATGAATTATGGCGAAGCCGGCGAAGGAGAAGAATTGAAAGAAGGTATGGTTATCGCCATTGAGCCGATGGTGGTAACAGGCGGTTGGAAAATAAAGCACAGCAAAGACGGCTTCGGATTTGTCACCAAAGACGGCGGCCTAGCCGCTCACTTCGAGCATACGGTTGCGATAACTGACAAAGGGCCGCTCATTTTGACTAGGTAGTGAATTTTTGGGGTGAGTGTGATATAATGATCGATATATGGCCTGGGATTATGATAAAACTGAATACGACAAACAAGCTCAAGCTGACCCCAAATGGCACTTAGAGCGGCTTATTAACTACGGCTTGGGGGAGGTAAAAATTGATCGCGAGATATTGAAAAAATACTTAGCCGAGCTTAACATTCCCGGCGATCGGCGGGCATTTTTGGAATTGTTAGTATGGAACAAAAGATATTAAAACCTTGGCAAGAACGGGTGATCGAATTTGTTTTTGCGCAAGACCAGTTGCGGAATTTTTATCTAACCGGCGGGACGGCATTGTCCGGTTATTATTTACGGCACAGGGTTTCGGATGACTTGGACTTTTTCTCGTTCAGTGATTTTGACTCCATATTCTTACATGGAGTAGCTGAAAGTTTAAAAGAAATAGTAGGCGCAAAGAGCGTCAGGTTTTCTAAATTATATGATAGAAACCAGTTTTTTTATACCGTCAACGAGGAAGAAAACAAAATAGAATTTACCAAATATCCTTTCAAACAGTTGCAAGAAGTTAATAATTTTAACGGAGCCAGGGTTGATAGCGAATACGACATCGCGGTGAATAAGTTGATGACGATAGTTGATAGGTTTGATCCTAAGGACTTTGTTGATCTGTTTTTTCTACTTCAGAAATATGACCTTATGAAATTAAAAGAAGGAGTGCAATCAAAATTCGGCCATCGGCTGGACACCTTAACCATTGGCAGTTCTTTTTCCAAAGCAAGAAAGATAGAGGCATTGCCCAAAATGATAAAGCCCCTCACCGCGGAGGAGCTAAAGGACTTTTTTGATGCGGAGTCAAAAAAGTTATCGCCGGACATAATGTCTAACTAATGGACGAGCAATATCAACCTCAACAACCAACCGGCCAAGAGTTCCAGCCCTTTTCGCCTCAAGGTGAGCCGTTACAGCTACAACCTGCCTCGCCGGCAAGGGCGGCCAGCAAAAACCTTTGGATATATTTGCTCATCGTTCTTGTTGTTGCCGGAGGAGCGTTTGGGTTTTATATTTGGCAAAAAGGGGGACTGGTTCCCGCTTTACCATCGCCGACGGTTAGCCCGACACCTACCACAACTCCCGACCCAACCGCTGATTGGCAAACCTATCGCAACGAGGAGTATGGGTTTGAGTTTAAATATCCGGAAGGGTGGAGCACATCACTTATCAATACTGGTTCGGGATATGACCATTCGAAACCATATTTATTAATTTGGGCCAATGCCACCTCTGATGCTCCATGTGAAGACCTTGGCTGTCCGCCAAAGTCGGGAGACACAAAAGAGCTTACGAAGGGATACACCCTTGAGGGTGCGCCGCAACTTAATCCATGGTTTAAAATATCCCAAGTCAAAGGCAATAAATGGGTTTCAATTCAACTGATAGACGTTAATAAAACTTGCCTTTCACAAACTAATTGCGATGAATACTTGGCACATGCTCCGATAGAGCAAATGGAGAAAGCAAATAGTCCTGATTATGGTAACTACGACAATTTTATAGATTTAATTTCTACCTTTAAGTTCATAGAAACGGACGAAATTATTGAGTGGCAAACATATCGCAACGAAGAGTTTGGGTTCGAGGTTAACTATAAGTCACATTTGTACCCAAGGTACTGGCATAATCCCTCTCCAGATCAGATATTTGTAGTTCAATTTGCGAGCCAGCCCCACCAAGGACCTAATGATGACACTCTGGCTGAATGGGGAATTTACATAACGGATTCCATGGACATTATCAGAAAGGACAAAAACATAACTTCTGAATATGAGGCTACATATAATGGAAACATTTTCACTGTTATAAACTACACAGGCAGTATATATGGAGAAGACCGCAAAGAAGCAGTTACTTCCCGAAACGGGTTTTATTATGTTATTGAACCCAGAATAGATTTATTTGGTCAAATTCTCTCCACGTTTAAATTTATTGAGCCGGAGCCGACAGTATGCATTCAAGTTATCACCCCAGCCCGCAATCTGGAAACCGGCGAAACACGAGATTTTCCGACGCCTTGCGATGTGCCGGAAGGGTGGGAAACGATATAAAGCCCATCTTTTGACCACGAATGGCTTAAAATAAGGGTTAATCCACAGCATGTAAACATACCAACCATTTGACAGCCAAATGGCCTTCTGATAAACTACTAATCACATGATTAAGTTAATTCATACATATCCAACAAGCGGCTAAAACGTCTATTTTTTGTGCGTATCGACAATGCCGCTTGAAAAGCGGTTTTTATGTTAAAAAATTGGCATTCGACGTTTGTTCTAAATTAAGAATAAACGCTGACTGCTAATGGATAGAATTTTGACAACTGAACGGGTAAAAAATTGCATCCCGATTAGAACTTACGGTCGCCAACGGCGACCTACTTCTAACGGGACAAGTTAATAAAATTAGGCAAGAAACTTAATTTTATATCGAAATCATCTAAAAATTACTCATTGGGAGTCAGTACCAAGATTTTTCGTTACGAAATTTTCAGATTGCTGAGGCGATTCCCGCCGAAGTTCCTCGGCGTGAACCTTCGCCTTGCAGCGAGACGAAGAAAAATTTAGAGACATATTGAATATATGTTGAGAAATTTTTCTGAAGTCGTAGCCGCAATATGGAAATTGCAGTAGAAAAGATTTTGGTACTGACTCCCACAATAAGGGCGTATGGAGGATGCCTTGACATTAAGAGGCGATGAAGGTCGTGGCGTGACTGCGATAAGCTTCGGGGAGCCGTCTAGCGGGCTTTGATCCGGAGATGACCGAATGGGGCAACCCAATTGAGCAAACCTCAATTACCCCGCCTAGGCGGGGAGTGCACCTGGCGAAGTGAAACATCTCAGTAGCCAGAGGAAGAGAAACCGCAAGGATTCCGTAAGTAGCGGCGAGCGAAATCGGAACAGCCTAAACCCGTTGTTGGATTAGTTTACTAACTCAATGACGGGGGTAATAGGGAAGAACATTACTATGAGACGTGAGATGTGGGATGTGAGACGTGAGAACTTAAACTTCTCATCTCTAATCTCTCACCTCTCATTTCCCATAGTAAAAGAGTTACAAAATTGAAAGTTAGCAAAATGGCCTTGGAATAGCCAACCAAAGAAGGTGACAGTCCTGTAAGCAAAAATTTTCAATCTCTTGTTCTAAGATAATTAGTCAAAAACTTTTTAAAAAGTTTTTGACTAATTATCTCCCCTGAGTAGCCCGGGATAAGAATGTCCTGGGTGAATTTGTCCGTACTACCGGATAAGGCTAAATACTCTTAATGATCGATAGTGAACCAGTACCGTGAGGGAAAGGTGAAAAGCACCCCGGTGAGGGGAGTGAAATAGTAACTGAAACCATATGCCTACAAAGAGCCGGAGTCCCGCCTCGGCGGGATGACGGTGTGCCTATTGAAGAATGACCCAACGAGTTTATCTAATCTGCTTCTATAAGTTCTTACGGAACGTATGGGCAGGGAAACCGAGTGTTAAAAGCGCGTATTAGAACTAAATAAAATTTTCTTTAATTAGAAAGTTTTAATAGTTCTAAGTGCAGGTTGGATAAGACCCGAAGCCAGAGCGAGCTAACCATGACCAGGGTGAAGGCCGTCGAAAGACGGCTGGAGGCCCGAACCGATAGATAGCGCAATATCTCCGGATGAGTTGTGGTTAGAAGTGAAAAGCTTATCGAGCCTGGTAATAGCTGGTTCTCCCCGAAATGCCTTTAGGGGCAGCGCCACATAGTAGTAGAGGGGGTAGAGCACTGAATGGTTTGCCGTGCCCTTTCGGGTAGGTTTACCAAACAAACTCCGAATACCTCTATGTAATGTGTGGCAGTGAGTACGCGAGGGCAAAGCTTCGTGTACGCGAGGGAAAGAGCCCAGATCACCGCTTAAGGTCCCAAAATGTAAACTAAGTGACAAGGAAGTATTTCGCCTTAGACAGGTAGGAGGTTGGCTTAGAAGCAGCCACCCTTTAAAGAGTGCGTAACAGCTCACTACTCGATCCCCGACTTCGGTCGGGGGAGGCGCGATGCGCCGAAAATGTAACGGGGCTAAGTTTACTACCGAAAGCGTGGGTGCGCGCAGCGCACGATATTTAAATATTTAAACGTTTAAATGTCGCGCGCTGCGCGCGCGGTAGGGGAGCATTTTGAACTGCTGTGAAGGTACTCTGTGAAGGGTGCTGGAGCGTTCAGAAGGGAGAATGTTGGGATGAGTAACCGCAAGTCCGGTGAAAGACCGGACCGCCGTAAGCCCAAGGTTTCCTCCGCGATGGCAATCATCGGAGGGTTAGGCGCGCCTAAGCGTAACCCCGCACATAATGAGCACTTGCTGCTTTTAGCAATACATTTAATTGTGTTTGCGAGAGTTGGCGGGTACTACATAGTTAACTCTGTTAACTATGTTGAGCATCGCAGCAGTATTGCTGGTGCTTATTATGTGCGGGGGATCGCGATGGACAGCCGGTTAATATTCCGGCCCCTTGGCACCAATCGATGGAGTGACAGGACACAGTATGCTGGGCGTGTTATTGGATTCAACGTTTGCAACATAAGAATGCAGGAGAGGCAAATCCCTTCTGCGCCGCAAGGCAAATTCAAGTGTTGTGAAAATTGCCGCAAGGCAAGATCCAGCAAAGCGTGTCTTCAAGAAAAGCTTCTAAGATCATTGGTGTCGAGAACGTACCGCAAATCCGAAACAGGTGGGCTGGTGTGATTGCACCAAGGCGAACGGGTGATTATTGGCTAAGGAACTCGGCAAAAAAGTGGCCGTAACTTCGGGATAAGGCCTGCCCTTTCGATCGCAAGATCGGCGGGGCCGCAGCTAAAGACCCCTTGGCGACTGTTTATCAAAAACACAACTCCGTGCGAAGCCGAAAGGCGCTGTATACGGGGTGACGCTTGTCCGGTGCCGGAACGTTAACGGTGAACGTGGTGGGTAGCAATATTCACTGCGAACGCCCGAAGCGCCGGTGAACGACGGCAGTAACTATAAAACAGTTGTAGTTATAAAATCTGACTATTTGCTGGAAACTCTGTAGTATCTAGGGCTACGAAATGGTACAATAGTACTATGCGTAAAAATGCTTCTAGTGCAGACAATCAGCAGGAAAGACTTGAGAAAATTCCCGCCTCAACAGCCCATTATTTTAGTGGGTTTGTAGATGGCGAAGGAAGTTTCAATGTCGCTCTAATTCCAAGAAAAGAGTATCGGTTTGGCTGGAAGATCTATTTGACCTTTAATGTGGCTCAAAAAGATCCGACAACCCTTAAATTGATACATGAGTATTTCGGAGTTGGAAGACTTGAAAAAAGAAAAGATGGAGTTTGGAACTATTCGGTCAATGACTTCAAGTCGTTGAAAGAAATCGTGATCCCATTCTTCGAGCGATATCCGTTTCTCTCCGAATTAAAGAAAAAGAATTTCTCTATTTTTAAACAAATAGTTGAAATTATTGGAAAGGATGGACACTTCACGAAAGACGGTCTTGAACAGGTCATCAATCTCCGTGAAAAGATCAACAAGGGAAAAGGTAGGACGAGGAAATATTCCCTTCTCGATTATCGTAAATCTCAAGAATCCTCAGAGACTATACGTCAGACGTCCCGCCTTGGGCGGGATGAAGATATAGTCCGATCTCATAGGCGACTATGAGGCTCTCCGATTTGAATCGGAGTAATAAAAAGAATGAACTGTCTAAAAGTAGCGAAATTCCTCGAAACGGGGACTATAAGAAGCGATTCTTACAGCAAATTTGGCTATATGCGGGAACCTCCGGTTGAATCTGGGGCTACTTATTGAGATAATTATCTTAATGAGTAAAAATGCTTCCAGTGGCTTTGATGAAAATCAAAGGCCGGACAATCCGCAGGAAATGTTGAAGAGTAATTATTATTTCTCTGGTTTTATGGCCGGAGAAATGTCTTGTTCGATTATCAAGAGAGCCAATCATAATCAGCGTGGCTATTACTACGCAATTGATATTACTGTTACAAACGCTGACAGAGAGCTTTTAGCAGAAGTCAATAAAATAGTAATGAATAATCGAGGACTGATTACCTCGGTTAAAGGCGCATATAATTTATCGGCAAGAGGAAAAGATAAAGTGCGAACAGCGCTTAACTTTCTCAACCGATATCCAATTCTGACTGGCGATCTTGCCAAAAATCGAATTGTCCTATTGGAAACTGCTTTGATGTATCTTTGTGATCATCAAGGACATAAGTTTCAAGATGAAAAATCCATTGAAATGGCAAAACTAAGAGAGAAGCTTCGAAAGATTAAAACAAAAGGGATTGTAGATCATTCATTTGATTTACAATCTTCGGACACAGAATCTCTTGGATACTTTTTCTCGGGAGTAATTGACGGCGAAGGCTCGTTTGGCACAAAGTCCTCTGGACTACGCAAGCAGCCTTTCTTCGCAGTTGCCATGAAAGATGGAAAGATAATCGAATCTCTGAAGAACTTTATTGGTCATGGAAATGTTAGATTGAGAAAAGATGGTGCTCACCATCTTGAGATAAATCATTGTGCTATTTTAAAAAATATATGCGAGATATTTCTTAATCAGCATCCATTGAGACATCAGAGACAAAGAAAAAGATTACAAACACTTCAACAGCTCCTCAACGACTACACGCCAAAGTCTTTGGAACTCCAAGTTTCAAAGAACATGATATAGTCTGATCTGCATGGCGACATGCAGAGTCTGGCTCGCGCCAGGCCGCTTGTGAATTTTGTTCACAAGTCATAACCCATCTGGGTTAAAAGTAACAGCTTGTGTGGGGTAAGTTCCCACGCGCATGAATAGCGCAACGACTGAGGGACTGTCTCAGCCAATAGCCCGGTGAAAATGCAATGTCGGTAAAGATGCCGACTACCCGCACCAAGACGGAAAGACCCCGGGAGCTTTACTGCAGCTTGGTATTGGTCTATGGGTTTTAATGCGTAGCATAGTGGGGAGGATTTGAAGCCCCGCCTTTGGGCGGGGTGGATCCGCCAGTGAAATACCCATCTTTAAGATCTATAGTTCTAACCGGTTGTGCCCTCTTAGTATGTGAATGAGGGATGCAGAAAGTTTCTGAGTAATATCGGAAGTTTTTGCGTCCTACTAATTTTGTTCGCATGTTGTGAGGGCATAATCGAGACAGTGCCTGGCGGGCAGTTTAAGTGGGGCACTTGCCTCCTAAAAAGTAATGGAGGCGTTCATCAAGGTTGGCTAGCTCCGGATGGACATCGGAGCGATAGCGTAAAGGCAAAAGCCAGCTTAACTGCAAGGCGGATGTGCCGCGCAGATGCGAAAGCAGGACTTAGTGAACCGACTCTAGCTCGTAGGAGCGGAGAAGATCATCAGATAAAAGCTACCCCGGGGATAACAGGCTGGTACCACCCGAGCGTTCCTAGCGACGGTGGTGTTCGGCACCTCGATGTCGGCTCGCCCTATCCTGGGACTGAAGAAGGCCCCAAGGGTTTGGCTGTTCGCCAATTAAAAGGGTACGCGAGCTGGGTTCAAACCGTTAAGGAGTTGAGAGATCTCGACTTCCTAACCGTTTGAATCCGAGGAGTAAGACATCATATCGGCGGCTTTCTACAGCAATGTAGATTGAAAACCAACTCATATCGGTGGAATCCTGACAGTTATTAACATTGATATTAACCTGTCATATGTTAGGATAATACCGAGGGAAGTTGTGTATGAAGAAGAATCTTTCGTCAATCAAAAGAGCATATCTTGCTGGATTCTTAGATGGAGATGGCAGTATTTACGTGCGTGCGAAACCCAATAGCGATTATCGCTACGGCTTTCAAGTTGCACCAGCCATCGTTCTCTTTCAGTCCGCACGAGATCGCTCAAAGTTCGAAGAAGTTTGTTCGCTCATTAACTTGGGCTACATCAGAACACGAAAGGACGGGATTTTGGAATATACGATCAACAAGATTGATAATATTCTTGAATTTTTATCCATCGTGCAGCCATTCGTGATTCTTAAAAGAAAACAGGTGGCGCTGATGAAGCAGATTCTTGAACAGAAGCATAAGATCGAAGAAAAAAGCGATTTTGAAAAACTTCTAAGATTGGTTGACTCATTTCGAGAACTTAACTACTCGAAAAAAAGAAAAATTCGTACATTAACCCCGTAGAGACTCGCTTTATAAAAGCGGATAATTGTTTAAAGCAATTATAAAACGTTGGGTTCCATAAAGTGGAATAAGGTATAGTCCAATAAGATATTTGTAATTCTTATAGCGTGAGACAGGTTGGTCCATATCTGGTGCGGGCGTTAATACTTGAGAGGAGTTGTCCCTAGTACGAGAGGACCGGGATGAACGAACCTCTGGTCTACGAGCTGTCCTGCCAAGGGCATCGCTCGGTAGCTATGTTCGGTTCTGATAAGCGCTGAAAGCATATAAGCGCGAAGCAGGCCTCAAGATTAGGTATTTGATCCGCAGTAGATGACTGCGTTGATAGGGCTCAGGTGTAAGCGCCGCGAGGCGTTGAGCCGAGAGCTACTAATAGATCTATTTTTGAGTAATTGAAGTTGATTTCGGTATAAAATTAAGTTTTTTCCCAAGAGTGAAGCGATCGGTTAAAAAAGTCGTAGTTAGTGTAAGGTAGCTATACTGGAGATGCTCCACCCGTTCCCATACCGAACACGGAAGTGAAATTCTCCAAGGCCCATGATAGTCAGCATTAGCTGGCGAAAGTAGGTAGCTGCCCTACACTGACCGCGACTTTTTGGTTAAGGGCATATGGCCCTTTTTTGTTTGATTGTGTTAAAATGGTGCTATGGAAAAGCGGACTCAGAAGCAACTAGTTATCGGAGCGATATTTATTTTAATTATTGGTGCTGTTGTCTACGGTTTTGTTGACTATTTTTTAATCACCGAACCGACTTGTTTTGATGGAGTCCAGAACGGCCTTGAAGAGGGAGTTGATTGCGGGTTGCTTGCCTGCGGAGTTGCGTGTGAACCCGCGATAGTACCTCTAAGCATAGTAACCCAAAAATTGATAGAAGTAAGGCCGGGCGATTACGATTTTGTAGCTCAGATAAATAACCCAAACTCATCCTTTGGCACCTCGCGGGCCAAATATACGCTTAGTTTTAGCGGAGCTACGCCCGATAGATCAGGAACATTTTATATTCTTCCGGGACAAACGCGCTTCATCATAGTCAGCGGCATACGAAGCGACGGCGCATTGACAAGCGCTTCCGTCGATATCACGGAGGTCGGTTGGGAGAAAGTTGAGGCGTTTGAAAATATAAATTTTCCTATCCAGAGAAAGAGTTATGCGGTGGTAGACAAGAACGGCGTTTTCAGCGAGTTCGAGGCGGTAGTGCTAAACAGTTCCGATTTTGATTTTGACAAAGTTGAGGTAGGAATTATATTATTTTCCGCCAGAGGCGGACCCGCCTCTGGCGGGGACAACGCCTTTGATGATATTATCGCCGTAAACAGGACCGATATCAGGACCTTCCTTTCCAAGACGGAAAGAAGCTTCAAAGTCACCTGGCCGGCAACATTGCCCCGCCAAGGCGGGGCAAGACAGGACGTTGAGGTTTTAACGAATGTCTTTGAGAATTCTAATTTTATAAAAAGATATGGGACTCAAGAAAAGTTTCAAAAATACTATTAGGGAATATCTTGCGGAAATAGACATTCCTCTTTTTGCCACGGTGGTGGCGATTTCTTTATTGGGCGCTTTGAACTTGTGGGGTATTGCCGGCGCCGGTAGTTTGCTTTTCAAAAAACAACTCATTTTTATAGCCATCGGCCTGGCCGTAATGTTCGCGCTGTCCTTCTTTAACTACAGGTATCTCAAGAATTATTCCTTGCCGGTGCTGGGCTTTTACTTCGTTTCCGTGTTCTTATTGCTTTTGACCTTTTATTCTCAGTCGGTTCGGGGAGTCAACTCCTGGATAATTTTGGGCGGCTTGACGTTCGAGCCGGTGGAGTTGGCCAAGTTGATGTTGATCGTGTTGATGGCCAAGTACTTTTCCCAGAGGCACGTTCATATAAACGACTTCCGTCATATAGTCGTGGCCGGAATATATTTCTCTTTGCCTTTTGCCATAATCTTTCTTCAGCCGGATCTTGGTTCTTCCATTATATTCTTGGCCATCTGGCTGGGGATGCTTATGGCCGCCGGCATAAATAAGCGCCACTTGTTCCTGCTCATTTCTGTCGGGATTTTGGTGGGATACTCAGCGTGGCTATTTGCCCTCCAGCCGTATCAGAAGACTAGGATAACGGCATTCCTGGATCCTTATAATGATCCAAGGGGCAGCGGTTATAATATCATTCAATCAAAGATAGCGATCGGTTCCGGATATTTTTTCGGCAACGGTTTTGGCCAAGGCTCCCAAAGCAACCATGGGTTTTTGCCGGAGCCCCACAACGATTTCGCTTTCGCCGCCTTTACGGAGCAATTCGGCCTTGTGGGTATAAGCGCGGTTATGGCGATGGTTCTGATTATCATTTCCCGTATTCTTTATGTCGGCTCAAGGACCATTTCCAATTTCGGCAAGCTTTTTTCCATAGGCCTTGCGGTGTTCATCGGCTCCCACGTCTTCATAAGCGCCGGGGTCAATGTGGGTTTGCTTCCGGTAACGGGGCTTTCCTTCCCGTTCTTAAGTTACGGCGGTAGCCACATCCTATCTCTTATGATAGGATTAGGCATACTGCAGGGAATAAAGAGATATGGGTAATTACAAAGTGTTATTCGGCGTTATTGGTAGAAACAGTTTGAATGTAAGGGTCTTGAAAGGCAAAAAACCGGTTTATGGTAGAATCTTGACGATAGGTCAAGATTTTGATATTGTGTTGATAAGAACCCTTGACAAAATCCTCCGCAAGAATAGAATAGAAAGGTTGTCTTTAAAAAGCGTGGAAATAAGCGGAGAAATGAACCCTCACGCACTTTCGGGCATGATCCTGAAGTCGGTGGCAAAAGCCCTGGAAGCGTAATTGCTGGCTTATCTTAGGCCTTGAGCTCAAGACATAAGATAATCTAGTAATTCCGGCATATTGTCCCGTTTCTTTAATTAAAACTTAATAATTTCGTTCAGTAACGCTAACATCAGCGTCTTTGTTTTGTTATCTTAAATATGTTTGAACGTAAAATATTCTCAAAATACGGAGCTACTCATTGGGAGTCAGATGCACCCAATCTCGTTCAAGTGCAGCTTGATTCTTATAATTGGTTTTTAGATCACGGACTGAAAGAATTACTGAAAGAAGTTTCTCCCGTTGAGGATTGGACCGGCAAGGAACTCGAGCTTCGCTTTTTGGATTACAAGCTGGATGAACCCAAATATGACGAAAGAACGTCCATAGAAAAGAATATCACCTACGAAGCGCCGTTGAAAGTAAAAGTGCGTCTTACAAACAAAAATACGGGCCACGTAGACCCGGCTTCGCACGGGTCCCTCTCCGCGAAAGAAAGGGAGCAGGAACTTTTTATCGCGGATTTTCCGCTAATGACCCAAAGGGGGACTTTCATTATAAACGGAATTGAAAGGGTGGTCATATCCCAGCTCATCAGAAGTCCGGGCTCATTTTTTTCACTATCCAGATCAAGCCGGTATAAGAGATTTTTCGGGGCCAAACTGATCCCGTCCAGGGGCGCTTGGCTTGAATTCGAAACGGAGTATAACGGCGTTATCTCGGTAAGGATAGACAGAAAAAGAAAGGTGGCCGCTACCGCGCTTCTGCGCGCATTCGGCATTAAGGACGACGAAGAGATCAAGAAATTATTTGCCGATGTAGATACCGACCCGAACGTAAAATATATATTGGCGACGATCCTCCAAGACCCCTCTTCCAATGAAGAGGAGGGTCTTATTGAACTTTATAAGCGCATCAGACCCGGAGATCCGGCTACTCCCGACAACGCCAAGCAGATGATCCACAATCTTTTCTTCAACCCTTCCAGGTACGACCTGTCCAAGGTCGGCCGTTTCAGAATGAACAAAAGATTCAACGAGAACTTGGATATGGAAAAAGCCGAGAACCGAGTGCTCAGAGCCAAGGATATAGTGAATCTGCTCAGAGAGATAATTCGCCTGAACAACGACCCGTCCTCTCAGCCGGATAACATAGATCACCTCGGTAATAGGAGGGTCAAGACATTGGGGGAATTGCTCCAAGACCGGTTAAGGATCGCTTTTGCCAGAATGGAAAGAATAATCAAGGACAGGATGAGCACTTCGGAGCTCAGTACGGTCCTACCCTCGCAGCTTATCAACGCAAGGCCCTTTGTTGCAGCCTTGAAAGAATTTTTCTCCTCAGGACAGCTGTCTCAATTCATGGATCAGGACAACCCGCTTTCAGAACTTGAGCACAAAAGAAGGTTGTCCGCGCTGGGCCCCGGTGGTCTTACCAGAGAAAGAGCAAGTTTCGAGGTTCGCGACGTTCACCCGTCACACTACGGTAGGATTTGTCCGATAGCTACGCCCGAAGGCCCGAACATAGGCCTTGTGGGACATCTTGCTTTGCATTCAAAGATCTCCGATCTCGGTTTCATACTCACTCCATACAGAAAGGTGACAAAGGGGAGGGTCACCGATGAGATCCTATATATGGACGCCATAGAGGAAGAGAGGTATAACATTGCTTCAGCCGGCGCGCCGGTGGACAAGGATGGCCACCTTACCGGCGACAAGGTAACCGCAAGAATTAAAGGTGAACCCGGTACGGCCGAACCGAAAAACATCGATTATATGGATGTTTCTCCGAAGCAGCAATTCTCAGTATCCACATCCCTTATTCCCTTCCTTGAGCACGATGACGCCAACAGGGCTTTGATGGGTTCTAATATGCAGAGGCAGGCCGTTCCTTTGATAAAACCGGAATCGCCCTATGTCGGTACTGGTCTTGAATCGAAAGTTGCCGTTGATTCGGGCGTTATGATCATTGCGCCGGATAATGGAACCATAAAAGAAGCGGACGCTTCTCATATCGTTCTTGAAACCGACAAAGGCAAAAAACACGAGTTCAAACTTCTCAAATTCGCCAAATCCAATAAATTCACATCAATAAATCAGAGGCCGATAGTTTCCAGAGGCGACAAGGTCAAGAGGGGAGATGTACTTGCCGACGGTCCATCAACAGAGAACGGAGAATTGGCCCTTGGCGCAAACCTTGTTGTCGCATATATGTCTTTCGAAGGAGCGAACTTCGAGGATGCCATCGTCATCTCGGAACGCCTGATCAAAGAAGACGTATTCTCAAGCATCCACGTCGAAGATTATGTGAGCGACGTGAGAGAGACCAAGCTTGGGCCCGAGTTAACCACTTATGATATCCCGAATGTCGCTATGGAGCGATTGAACGATCTTGATCCCGACGGAGTGGTCAGGATAGGCGCCGAGGTCAGATCGCAGGATATTCTGGTGGGCAAGATCTCTCCGAAAGGAGAAAGCGATCTTACGGCCGAAGAGCGGCTCTTGAAGGCAATATTCGGTGAAAAATCCAGAGACGTTAAAGATTCTTCGCTTCGCCTTGATTACGGAAAGCAAGGCCGGGTCGTGGGCGTGAAAACATTCTCCAGAGACGAAGGAGACAAACTGGACGTCGGGGTTATCAAGAAGATCCAGGTTTCCGTGGCGCAGTTGAGAAAAGTTCAAATAGGAGACAAATTGGCGGGACGCCATGGCAACAAGGGAGTCATATCGGTGATACTTCCCGAAGAAGATATGCCGTTTATGGAGGACGGCACTCCGGTTGATATCGTTTTGTCGCCTCTCGGCATCATTTCGCGTATGAATCTCGGCCAGGTGCTTGAGGCGCACTTGGGTATGGCGGCCAAGAAACTCGAATACAAAGCCGCAACTCCTTCTATGGCCGGTCCGAGCGAGGATACTATTATGGAAGAGCTGAAGAAGGCCGGTTTTCCCGTTGACGGAAAGGCCCAGCTTTACGACGGAAAGACGGGACTGCCTTTTGAACAAAGGTCCACTGTGGGCATCACTTACTTTATGAAGTTGAGCCATATGGTTGAAGACAAGCTCCATATGAGGTCTATCGGTCCGTATTCGCTTATTACCCAGCAGCCGCTTGGAGGCAAGGCGCAGTTCGGAGGACAGAGGTTCGGAGAAATGGAAGTGTGGGCCTTGGAAGGATATGGCGCCGCTTATACTTTGCAGGAAATGCTTACGATAAAGTCAGACGACGTGCTTGGGAGGGCAAAAACATATGAATCAATAGTTAACGGAGAAGAGATAAAGGCCCCGCACCTGCCGGAGTCATTCAAGGTTTTGCTGTCGGAGATCAAAGGGTTGGGATTGAACGTGGAACTAATCGAGAAATGAAATTAAAAATTTCATTTCTCGCAATATTTAAATATTTAAACGTTTAAATATAACTTATGGATCTATCATTAATAAAACTAAAGATAGCGTCGCCGGAAGATATTTTGTCCTGGTCGTACGGAGAGGTCACGAAGCCCGAGACCATCAACTACCGAACCCAAAAACCGGAAAGAGAAGGTCTTTTTTCAGAGGCCATTTTCGGGCCGGTCAAAGACTGGGAATGCTATTGCGGAAAATATAAAAGGATAAGGTACAAGGGCATCATCTGCGACAGGTGTGGCGTTGAGGTCACCAGGTCCATAGTCAGAAGAGAAAGAATGGGCCACATCAAATTGGCCGCTCCGGTCGCTCATATTTGGTTCCTAAGAGGCGTTCCTTCCAAGATAGCCACCATTCTGGGCGCCGGTTTGCAGGAACTTGAAAAAGTCGTCTACTTCGCAAGCTATATAATAATGAAAGTGAATGAAGACCTGAAGGCGGAAGCGATGAAAAGGATTGAGGGCGAGTTCAAGTCAAAGATAAAGAACGCTAAAAATGCGACGGAAGAAGAGTCCCTCAAAGACCTGAAAGACAGGGAGAAGAATAACTTACGAAATTTGAAAAAATACCAGGTAGTGTCGGAGCTTGATTTCCGGGACCTGTCTCTGAAATACGGAGAGGTCTTCGAGGCAGGCATAGGCGCGGAGGCGCTCAAGCGCTTGCTGGAGGAGATCAATTTCGACGACTTGCTCGCTGAAATAGAGAGCGAGGCCAAAAGCGAATCAAACCCGCTCGAACAGAAGAAGTTGTCAAGACGATTAAGGTTCATAAAAGGGATGAAGAAAGCAGGGATAAGACCCGAGTGGATGATATTGACCACGTTGCCGGTCATACCCCCCGCTTTGAGGCCGATGGTACCCCTGGATGGCGGCCGCTATGCGACATCAGACCTCAACGATCTATACAGGCGAGTGATAAACAGGAACAACCGCTTGAAGCATTTGCTGGAACTTAAAGCCCCGGAAGTCATCACAAAGAACGAGAAAAGAATGCTTCAGGAGTCGGTTGACGCCCTTATAGACAACTCTATGAGGAGAGGCCAGGTTACCACCGCCGCTTCAACGGGACAGAAAAGGGCGCTTCGCTCCCTTGCCGATATGCTGAAGGGCAAACAGGGAAGATTCAGGCAGAACTTGCTTGGGAAACGCGTTGACTACTCCGGCCGTTCGGTGATCGTTATCGGTCCGGAACTTGGTATTGCCGAGTGCGGTCTTCCCAAGAGAATGGCTTTGGAATTGTTCAAGCCATTTGTCATCGGCATTTTGATAAGGAAAGAACTGGCTCACAACATCAAATCCGCCAGCCGTTTGATAGAACAGGAGACCCCCGATGTGTGGGCGGCCCTGGAAGAGACAATGGCCGGCAAGCTTGTATTGCTCAACCGGGCGCCGACCTTGCATCGTCTTTCCGTCCAGGCCTTCAAGCCGACTCTTATAGAAGGTAAAGCCATTAAAATTCCCGCCCTTCCGACCCGCGCTTTCAATGCCGACTTTGACGGCGACCAAATGGCCGTTCATTTGCCGCTGACCGATGAAGCCCAAAAGGAAGCCAGGGATCTTATGCTTTCCAGTCACGGCATACTGAAGCCGGCGACAGGCGAGCCGGTTGCAATGCCCAGCAAGGATATAACTCTCGGAATTTACTATTTAACCAGCGTTCTGGACGGCGCTAAAGGCGAAGGCAAGGTCTTTGCTTCCAGATATGAAGCGCTTTTGGCTCACGAGAATGATTTTGTCGGTCTTAGGGCGAAGATAAAGGTTTCCAATCCTGACTATAAAGAAGGTAGCGATAACCCGAAAATAATAGAGACAACCGCGGGCCGGATATTGTTCAACAAAGTATTGCCCGAAGGATATCCGTTTATTAATAAAAAACTGACCAACTCTGAGCTCAAAACGATCGAAGCGGATATCTGGGATGAATTTGGCGAGGAAGTTACCGTTAAGTTTTTAGACCAAGTTAAGAATATGGGATTCCGATATGCAACCATATCAGGCATTTCATGGGGTATGAACGACCTTAAAATTCCTCCCGAAAAGAGGGGCATAGTAGAAGAGGCAGACAAGAAAATAGAAGAGAATACACGCTTATATGAAGAGGGTCTGCTTACTGAACACGAGAGAAAATCCAAAGCCATAGAAGTTTGGAATGTGACAAAGTCCAATCTTTCATCATTGGTTAAGCAGCAGCTTGGCAGCCAGGACCCGGCCTTTATGATGGTTGATTCCAAGGCCCGAGGAAACTGGTCGACCCTTGACCAGATGATGGGTATGAGAGGCATTGTGGTCAACCCTTCGGGAGAGCTGATAGAGTTGCCCATCAGGAATTCCCTGAAAGAAGGAATGACGTCGCTGGAGTACTTCATATCGACCCACGGTGCCAGAAAAGGCCTTGTGGACACGGCGCTTAAAACAGCCGAAGCCGGTTACCTTACCCGTAAATTGGTTGATGTGGCGCAAAGCGTAGTTGTTCTGGAAGACGATTGTAAAGATAAAGAGGGATACGTAGTTTATGCCGAAGACAGCAAGATAAGCGGGGAAAGCTTGGGCCGCCGCCTCAAGGGCCGGGTGGTAATGGAGGACCTTACGGACAAGAACGGAGAAGTTATCGTTAAAAAGGGAAAGATGGTTGATAAAGAGGCCGCTGTCAAAATAGACGAAGCCGGCATAGAGCAGGTCCGTATTAGATCCCTTGTTAAATGTAAAGCATTCGACGGGGTTTGCCGTCTTTGCTATGGCCACGATCTGTCAAAGGGCGAACTTGTGAAAGTCGGGGAAGCCGTCGGTATTGTCACCGCTCAAGCGATCGGTGAGCCGGGAACCCAGCTTACAATGAGAACGTTCCACACCGGAGGTATTGCCGGCGGGGCGGACATCACTATGGGTCTTCCGAGGGTTATGGAGATATTTGAGGCAAGGTCGCCGCAATTCAAGGCCTTTGTGGCCGATGTGGATGGGAAGGTCTTGTCTGTAGAGGATACTGGTAAGCAAAAAGTTATAACCGTAGAAGTGAAAGACACCGATGAAAAAAGGGAATATGCCATCGCGCCAAATCTGGCCGTATCCGTGTCTAAAGGCGACCTGGTTACTGTTGGCCAGCAATTAAGCGAGGGACACATTGATTTGAAAGAGTTGTTCGCGACGACCGATGATATTGATGTTGTCGCAAGATATATCATAAGGGAGGTTCAGGCCATTTACTTCCCGACGGGCGACAGCATAAACGACAAACACGTGGAGCTGATAGTAAGAATGATGTTCTCAAGGGTTAAGGTGCTTGACCCGGGCGATACCGATCTCTTGTCCGGCGACATAATTGAAAAGAGGCGTCTCTGGCAGGAGAATGAGAAGGCGAAGCAGAATAAGAAGAATGAAGCAACGGCAGAGCAGCTGCTATTGGGTATGACTAAGGTCTCGCTGACCACGGACAGCTTCCTTTCAGCCGCGTCGTTCCAAGAAACGGCGAGAGTATTAATAGATAGTGCTACTGTCGGCAAAGAGGACGTACTCAGAGGCCTTAAGGAGAATGTCATTATCGGCCGCCTGATACCGGCCGGGACGGGATTAGGAGCAGAGCTGGAGTAGTTTCAAAAATCGGCCCGAAAGGCCGATTTTTGTTTTCTTGATTTAAATATGTTAATATCATTATGACTTTGGTCTAAGTGCCAAAGTCGAGTGCGGTAAGGAGAAGGAGAAAGGAGGAACAATGCTCCAACTCGAAACCGTAGAGGACTTTGAAAGAGTAAAAAGGGCGTTGTATGACCCAAATAGCAAATTGTCCGAATACTGTGTGACGGATTACGGATATTGCGGTTTTTGCCAATCACTTTCTGTATATGATACCATCTTAAGCTCTAACCACATTCGCTGTCGGGCGTGTGGACTCACTTTTTATCCTGATCAATTGGGCCTGTCTTACCTTTTTTACCTAAACGGCACGACACGGGTGTACGAATTCAAGCTTGGCGATAATATTCCGAAGCGACAACTTAAGATAGCAGGAGCAGGAGATGAGCATTTGAGAAGTCAACAGATTAGAAGTCAACAGAGAAAATTGTTCAACGAAATGCTTGAATCTCGCATCGCATCTTTTAAGAAAGAGCAGAGAGTTCTTGCTAGCAAAGTACGGCGGCTTGCCAAGTTGAGAGCGGTAAGGAAGCGGAAAGAAGATATGTCGAGGTGGGCCTTAAACAATCTGTCGTAATTTGAGTAATTTGAGGCAGTATGCCTCCCTGCCCCGCTTTTTAGAGAAAGGCGGGGTTTTTGTTTTCTTGATTTAGGTAACAAATACTATATACTAAATACTGTATACTAATTTCTATGGCTCGGCATAAAAAGACCGACAAAAAGGTGAAAGTTAGAAAAGAAAGAACGGCATCTGCCGTATCGCGGTTTGATATATCTCAAGAGACCAAGAACAGCATCTGGGGCATTCTGAGTTTCAGTTTGGCGATATTGAGCATTTTGAGCTTTGCCGGCAAAGCTGGCGCCGCCGGAGATCTTTTCTCTGTTGCCGCAAAGTCGCTGTTCGGCTGGGGTTTCTTTATTATCCCCATCGCATTCGTCATTCTTGGCGCTTCTTTCATCAAATCCATCTCAAGGCAGATATATCACAGCGCCGTTTTCGGAACTATTTTGTTTGTCTTTTCCTTCCTCGCGCTGTTTTATGTGTTCGGCGGCGGCGATTTCAGTATACGTCTTACGCAAGGCGGATATTTTGGAATAATTCTGGGATTCCCACTGTTTTATTCGCTCGGGTTCTGGGCTTCTCTGCTTATTTTGCTTGTTCTTATGGTTGTAGCCCTTTTGGTCGCTCTAAATGTCCCCATATATACTTTGATAAAGAAGAGCGAAAATGAAGAAGAAAAACTGACAGACAAGGTCGTTATTAAAAGAGGCAATGAGATAGTGGACGAAAAAAGCGATAAGCCGGCAATGTCAAAAACTGCGCCGATAGCTAAGCCGGTAAAAGCCGAAAACAACGACAACAATTTTATTATAAAGAATTTGAGGCGAGGAAAATGGACGACTCCTCCGCTGGATCTGCTCAATGACGACCAGGAACAGGCCATTACGGGCGACATTAACGCCAGCGCCAATATTATCAAGAGAACCTTGGCCAATTTCGGCATAGATGTTGAAATGGGCGAGGTTTCAGTCGGTCCGACGGTGACCCAATATACCCTGCGGCCGGCGGTGGGAGTCAAATTATCCCGCATTGGCGCCCTAAATCCAGATCTATCTCTTGCTCTGGCTGCCCATCCGATAAGGATAGAAGCGCCTATTCCGGGCAAATCACTTGTCGGCATAGAAGTGCCTAACAGGAAAGTTTCCATTGTCGGCTTGAAAGGAATGTTTGAAGATGAAGAATTCAAGAAGTCGAAATATTTTTTGCCTCTTGCGTTGGGCAAGGATGTTTCAGGCAGTCCGATTTATGCCGGTCTTGAGAAAATGCCGCACCTTCTGATAGCCGGCGCTACCGGAACCGGTAAGTCGGTCAACATTAACTCAATCCTGTTATCTCTGTTATACAAACACTCGCCTGATGTTTTGAAAATGATACTTGTTGACCCCAAGCGCGTTGAGCTGACTTTATATAACGACATACCCCATTTGATAACGCCGGTTATAACTGATAATAAAAAAGTGCTGGGCGCTTTGAAGTGGGCAGTTAACGAAATGGATAGGCGTTATGATCAGCTTTCCAAATCAAGCTGTAGGGACATCTTCTCTTATAACGGTAAAATGTCTGAAAAGAAAGAACCTATTATGCCGATCATGGTGATTGTAATAGATGAACTTGCCGATCTGATGGCTTCATACGGGAGAGATGTGGAAGCGGCGATAGTCCGCTTGGCTCAAATGTCCAGGGCCGTCGGCATTCACTTGATAGTGTCAACACAGAGACCCTCGGTAGAGGTTATAACCGGCCTTATAAAGGCCAACATAACTTCCCGCGTTGCTTTCCAGGTGGCAAGCCAGGTGGATTCAAGGACTATCTTAGATATGGGCGGAGCGGAGAAATTGCTGGGACGGGGCGATATGCTTTTTATGGCCGGCGACGTAGCGAAACCGAGACGGCTACAGGGTGCATTGGTTACCGAAAGAGAGGTCAAGGACGTGGTCAAATTCCTTAAGACACAAGCTGAGGCCATTGACGTTGATGTCGAAGGAGACGATCTTAAGGTCGACTTCAACACCCAGGCCAATATCGGCGGCCACGGATTCGGCGGAGACGAAGATGCCGGAGATGAATTGTACGGTGACGCTAAAGAAGTTGTTGTGTTAGCCGGCAAAGCATCGGCCTCCTTGCTTCAACGGCGTCTGAAGGTCGGCTATGCCCGCGCTGCGCGATTACTAGACATACTCGAAGAGAAAGGCATCATAGGCCCCGGTGAAGGAGCCAAACCAAGAGAGGTCTATGCGACAAGGCCGGAAAGTGTTCCAGTTACTGAGGCGACAGTGATTTCGGCTGACACGCCGGAAGCAGAAAGAGAAGAGGTCTAGCTTTTGTTAATCAAACGTCTGGAGGGGCGTTATAAAAATAAATGGCAAAGAAACAAGACGATAATAAATCAAAGCAAGTCGATCTGGCCGTTAGAGAGCTTCAGGAGAAATACGGGGAGGGCTCCATAATGAAGCTCGGCGAAGCCAAGAAAGTAGATGTCGATGCCATATCGACCGGCTCCATATCTTTGGATTTAGCATTGGGAATAGGCGGCATACCGAGGGGAAGGATAGTAGAGATCTACGGGCCGGAAAGTTCCGGTAAGACAACTTTGTGTTTGCATATAGTATCTGAAGCTCAAAAGCTTGGCGGTGCTGCCGCTTTTGTGGACGCAGAGCATGCGCTTGATCCGGAATATGCAAAAAAGATAGGAGTCAAAATAGACCAACTTTTAATTTCTCAGCCCGATACGGGAGAACAAGCTCTCGATATCGTCGAAGCTCTGGTTAAGTCAGGAGGGATAGACGTCATTGTCGTTGATTCGGTTGCCGCACTAACGCCAAGGGCCGAAATAGAGGGAGAAATGGACCAACAGCATATGGGTTTGCAGGCGCGCTTGATGTCGCACGCGTTAAGGAAACTTACTGCTATTGTGGCCAAGTCCAATACCACCGTAATTTTTATAAACCAGTTAAGAATGAAGATAGGCGTTATGTTTGGCAATCCGGAAACCACTACCGGCGGTATGGCTTTGAAATTTTATTCTTCGGTTCGTATTGAAGTAAGAAGGGCGGCTCAAATACAGGTGGCGGAGAAGATAGTTGGAAATAGGGTGAAGGTAAAAGTGGTTAAAAACAAAGTTGCGCCGCCATTCAGAACTTGCGAGTTTGATATTCTCTATAATGAAGGCATATCAAAATATTCCGATATTGTTAATGCCGGAGTTAAATACGGCATAGTGGCTAAGGCGGGAAGTTGGTATAACTATGGCGAGCAGAAGCTCGGACAGGGCATTGACGGCTCGCGACTGTTCTTGAAAGAGAATCCTAAAGTGGAAAAAGAGATACTCACGAAGATAAAGGAAGCAGCAGTAAAAGAGGCATAAGGGCCTCTTTTACTGCTCTTGACATTTTATATTAAAAGAGTATAATGAGGGTATAGTTTGAAAAAAGGTCTCGCGAAATTGGTTCGAAAACACAGGTTTTTGGCTCAATTCTGCGAGGTTGGGCTGTTGTCTGCAGTTGGGAACAACGGCACCCGGATGTCCGGTTTAAGACAGCAGTCAACCTCGCAGCGTTCTTTCAATAACGTTTCTGAGTCCCGGGGTAGCGAAAAGGCAGAGCACCCGGCTTAAAATCGGGGGTCCGAAAGGACAGTGTGGGTTCGATCCCCACCCCCGGGACCAAACCAAGCTCCGCTTGAGTCCACAGGATTCGCGGAGTTTTTTGTTTTCAAAAAGTTGACACTCTTCGTATTTTAATATACAATATAGCAGCTATTTGAAATTCAAATAAGGAGTCCGGTGTGCCGATAATGCTAGCCGAAAGAGGGCCTAATTCTATTACTAAAGATGAGATAGAGCGTCGCTGTAAGGAGGCCTGGGTGGCGATGAATCGGTATGGCGACTATGGCCTTGAGGCCGGAGATGTTGGGGGTGTTGCGCCTACGCGAGAGATGTATTCCTTCGCCGTTATTGTTAGATTGTTCTATGTTGACAGAGGAGAAGAGTTCCAACTGAAGTTATATCGTGAACTCCGTATTAGATTCAATGAATACGACATGATCCAGCTCATCCCAACTCAAAAAGAGGATTGGTTCGCCGACCCGGTTTGGGCCGTTGTCAGGGAAGGAGAATGGAAAGAAGAAAAAGATAAGTGCGTTCTTTGCCACAAAGAGACACCTTACGACAAGAACACACACATTGATCTGCGAGAACATTACGTTGAGGGCCTTGGGCAGCTTTGTAAGGAATGCTGGTACAAGACGGATGGAAGTTGTTGAAACGGCTACGGCCGTTTTTTGTTTTTCTGAAAAACTCCTCCCGTTTAGCCAAGATCAAGGCAAGAGCGAGGCCCGAACCGAGCCATATAATAATATGGTGAGGGAGGACTGGAGCTCTTAACGCAGAGATTGGTCCAAACCTGAAAGGCAAAAGCCGCGGTTAAGCCCTGAATAACATTGGGCTCCGGGGCTTTTGCGGGAGAGTTTTTTAACGGGAGGTTTGGTTGCGCGTATACGGCATAAGCGCCATATATCTGGCGAGTTTGACGGCGTGAGCAATCATCCGCTGGTGAGCGTTGCAGAGTTTGTTCCTTCGTGAGGAAGCTATCTTGAATTGGGACGTGACGAACTTCCTCAGAAATCGAGTGTTTTTGTAGTCAACCTTATTTATATTGTCTTGGCAAAATTGGCACTGCATATTTTTAGAAAGGCAGATCCTCTTCTTTTATTTTAACTTCGTCTTCTTCGACTCCGCTTGAAATGGGGTCGTTTGCGTCTATTATCGGGATGTCGTCAACTTTGTCCTTCTTGATATCGGATACGACATTGCCGGCAGAAGCGGTTCTGGGACCCATCTGCAGCCCCTCGGCCACGACTTCGGTGAAATACCTTTTATTATTATTCGGGTCTGTCCAAGTTCTGGTTTGGATGCGCCCCTCTATCATCACTAAACCGCCCTTTTTCAGGTACTGGTTGGCTATTTCTCCGAGACGTCCCCACGCAACAACTGTATGGAACTCAGTAGCGTCCTTTTTGTTGCCTGAAGGGTCATTCCAAACTCGGTTTGTCGCCATACGCAAAGTAGCCACGCTCTGGCCGCTGGGAGTGGAACGCAGTTCCGGGTCTTGGGTCAATCGACCAATCAGAAATATTTTATTGAGATTCATGGCTTATATGTTATAGGTTTTCTAAAATTCCTTCAAGTTCTTTATCAAGCTCCTTGCTTTGTTCCGGTGTCGGTTTTTCTGCCGGTTTTTCGGTTACAACTTTCGGTTTTGGCGGCTTGAATCT
>Ga0209542_10004654_pt1 | contig 27988 bp, 25 predicted proteins | sample RifCSPhighO2_01_FD_184028 | JGI IMG/M metagenome (GOLD analysis project Ga0209542, IMG submission 184028) | Soil microbial communities from Rifle, Colorado - Rifle CSP2_plank highO2_0.1 (SPAdes) (version 2) | ecosystem: Environmental > Terrestrial > Deep subsurface > Rock core/Sediment ...
GCGGGAGAATTGTGGAGATCTTTGGTCCTGAATCTTCCGGAAAAACAACACTTGCACTCCATGTTATCGCTGAAGCGCAAAAGAAAGGCGGCGTGTGTGCATTCGTAGATGCGGAGCATGCGCTTGACCCTGAATATTCGAAAAAACTTGGAGTTAAGATCGATGAATTACTTATCTCTCAACCCGACACTGGTGAGCAAGCACTTGAGATCACCGAAAGTCTTGTTCGCTCGGGAAAAATTGACGTTATCGTTATAGACTCTGTGGCAGCACTTACGCCAAAAGATGAGATTGAGGGTGATATGGGGGCGCAACATGTCGGCAAACAAGCCCGCTTAATGTCGCAAGCACTTCGAAAACTTACGGCGATCGTTGATAAAAGTAAGACCGCAGTGATTTTTATCAATCAGATTCGTATGCAGATTGGTATTATGTTTGGCAATCCGGAAACAACACCCGGTGGTAAGGCCCTTAAATTCTACACATCCGTTCGTATTGATATCCGAAGAATCGCTCAAATTAAAAAAGGAGAGGATGTAGTCGGCAATCGTGTTCGCGCGCGGGTCGTCAAAAATAAAGTGGCTGCGCCGTTCAAGCTTGCTGAATTCGACCTCATTTACAATGAGGGAATTTCCCGAGAAGGAGAGATTATTGCACTTGGAGAAAAATATGGCATTGTCTTAAAGTCAGGATCTTCGTACGCATATAACGATATCAAACTAGGGAGGGGTTATGATTCGACACGTCAGTTCTTGAAAGAAAACCCGAAAATTACCAACGAGATACTCAAAGAAATACAAAAACATTTTGCTGAAGAGGTGTAAGTCGTGGAATGTAGAACGTGAAGCATTGTTGGAGCAGACATTCATTTGCATAGTTTTCAAAATCCAATCAGATTCCAAAATTCCAAGGCCAGTCCTTGGAATTTTACGATTTTTCTGTTGTATGTTTTTAGTAGTTAGTTGTAGGTTCCCTGCCACGGACGGGGAAATTGTTGCTTTTTCTCTGCCATTGGGTAGAATAGCAACCAAAAGCGCAGAGATGTGCTTTTGTTTTTAATGAGCTAGAAAATCTATCATGCTTGAATACAACGAAGTAAAACCAGGAAAATACATCATTTACGATAACGAGCCATACGAAGTGCTTGAATCTCACGTTGCTCGTACGCAAATGCGAAAGCCACAAAACCAAGTTAAAATACGCAACCTCATCAATGCACGCGTCATACCAGCAACGTTCCATGCATCAGACAAAGTTCTCGAAGCCGATATTGATACGCGACCAATCAAATTCATCTATGAAAATCGCGGGCAATATTGTTTCGCGGAAATAAAAGATTCGAGCAAGCGATTTTTTCTTGATGCCGCACTTATGGGAACCAAGGCAAAGTTTCTTAAAGAAAATACCGAGGTGGGCGCCCTTACGTTCACCTCCGAAGATGAGGATGAACCAAAGATTATTGGTATCAAAATGCCCGTAAAAGTAGAACTTCTCGTTAAGGATGCGCCGCCCGCTGTTCGTGGAAACACCGTGCAGGGCGGAACCAAACAAGTAACCCTTGAAACAGGTGCGACCATCAATACTCCCCTTTTTGTTAATGAGGGAGACATCATCAGAATAAACACAGAAACGGAAGAGTATGTGGAACGGGTGGATAAAAAGTAATCTCAACCAACAAACCCTTATCATACGACATATCGTATGATAAGAAAAAATGGTGGTGGTTTATGAAAGTGTTGGAGGCTGATTGGATTTTTTTAATTTCAAAGATTTGTAGATGATGAGAATGAGGGAGATGAGGAGGAAAAGGCCGGCAGTGAACCAAATGGTAATTTCAGCATCAAAATCAGCACTTACTCCCCATGAACCACCATCATCTGAAAAACCCATAAGGAGGATGAGCGCAAGGGCTACAGGAAGATAGATGCGTGCAAATTTCCACCATGAAGTATATATTTCCGGGCGAAGAAAAAACAGGATAAGAGAGATGAGGAGGAGTGAAAGTGAAAAAAAACCAGATATTAACACAATTGACTCTGAAAAACTATCCATACACCTTGTCTCACCTCCCCATTCATAAGTATTCCTACAAACATTGAAAAGTACTGGGTTCGCAAAAATATATGAAATCCCAATACCTAAGATTGATACACCACTCAATTTCAGTAATTTCTTGCTCTTTCCTTGCATACATCAATTATATCACTTCTCGTTTAAGAGTTCCAGTGACCTGTATCAACTTACGAGCATCTTCACTGAAGATTTTTTGTTTTTCACTATTTTCATCATTCTCATCATCGCTTTCTTTATTACTGGTGGGTTTTTTAAGATTTTTCTCAATTTCCTTCTCTAGTTTTTTAATCATTTTATCTAATTCTTCTGCCACTTTTTCTGTCTTTCCTTTCTCTAACTCCCTTAGGGCTTTTTCGACGCTTTCAATAAGGTCTTTTTTGAATCCCCGATGAATATCCATTGATTTGAGAATATTCACAAGTATCTCAAACGAGACGTGCGTATCGTTTTCTTCTCCAGGGGTTACCGTAGTGTCTACTACCCCGTCTCCGTCAATATCTACTGAAAGCGATGTCATACTTTCTATAGATGCGAGTGTAAGTTTCGCTGTGGTGCTTGCAGTAATGGGAATGTTGGTGAATGCCACTTGCCCTATTATTTGATCACCAAATGTTTCTTCAATGTTTAGAGTGAACGTACCCAGATCTTCGCCAACAAGAACAACGGTTGTGGTTGTAGCACCGGCTACACCCCCATATTTTACTTCTCCAATCTCTTCATAATATGAATTCGGAATGATTGCTTCATAGAGACGGGCAGCAGAAAGTGTGTTTGGGATAATACCCGTGTGTGCGCCATTTGAGTCATAGAGATGAAGAGCTACGGGAGAATGGAGAGAGAAATCGATCGAGATGTCGCCTGGTTCTAGAATCGGAACGCCTGCAGAAATATCTTCTGTAAGAGTTCTATCGTTTTGTATAATGTTTTGAATGAAATCTTGCAGGGACTCTATTTCTAAAATATTGGCGTGGTCGCGGTTCCGACTTGTCCAACTGTTGTGATTGTGTACATCTACATAGTACGTCTCCACATTAATTCCCCCATCCATTGTGATAGCACTTGGTAACACTACAGTACCATCCCCTTGTTGTGTTTTGAGCATCTTCCTATCCAACGTACTTAAAGTGTCGGTACAAAAGACAATATCGCAGTCATCATAACGTATCCCCTTGATGGTTTTAATGCCCCAACCGGCGATTTGTACTACCTGAATATGTGATGGTGGAACCCAAGAATCAAGAATGTTGTGTGTTGCATCTGCTTTGTTGAGGAACAGCGACTTTAAAACATTTGGCGCTTCTTCATCATTTGGAGCCGGCTCTGTACGAAGACCGTCATCACCCAAAAGGAATTTATTGAGTGCTTCTGATGTAGTAATTTCTGTTCCATAAATTGAAGGAAAATCGTAAATGGCGCTCACATCAGGATCAAATTCGATTACCGGACTCTGAACGGTGTCAAAATATTTTTTTGATGGGAGAAGATTGTACGCGCTCAGCATGTTCTCCGCAAACTCGCGAGATTGTGCTTCGTCAATAATGATTCCCCATTCTTTTACGCCGAGTTCCGTGCTGTCGCCATGTAAGAGTCCCTCGATCGCCTTCGGGGTTCCGGCCTGTGGTGCCGCAACCATGATAACTTTATCAACTTTGGTGAAGAGATGATGGTATGGATGACTTGGATTAGCAATATCATTAAGAAGGTATTTTGCGAGTAGCCCTCCGTTTGAGTGAGTAATGAGCGTAACTTTTCCATTTCGCGAAGAGTTCACAAGCCGTTCCAGCTCTTGAAAAATATATGGAGATGAGGTTCCTTGTGTGTATGAAATAAGGGGGTTTTCTTCTGTCCCGCCAATGACCTTCCCGCTGGAGAGTAACTGATCAAAATCTAAACGCCAATCATACGGAAGCGCCTTCCATTCCTCAATAAGACCCTCTTCCACATTTTCATTCATAAAATCGATGAAATTTTTATAAACATTGAAGCCCTGAAGCTCGGTATACGACTCATCAATGATATCTTTTGTATAGATATCATCATTCACGCTTTCACCGGTGACAGACGACAATGACAATTCAGAAAAATCAGAAATGTTTATGATGTTTGGTTCCCAAAGCTGGTCTTCAAAAACCACACCCCCTTTATATAACCTGCTTGCCTGGTGCCCCGGTAGGAAGAGGACATTAGAGTAGCAGTTAATGGCACAGCTAGTGGTTGGTGGGAATTTCCACCCATCTTGTATTGCCCACGGAAAGTCGTCTTGTTCGTTTGGGAAAACATATGGAGTATCGCAAAAGTTGTCGCTATTGGTGTCATTACACCCTTCCGTAGGTGTGTCGTAATTATCCCAGTAATTCCCTCCGATAGGTTGAGGCAAGTTAAAGATGTTAGGCGCCGTGCCGCTCATAACCACAGAAGTAGGGTTGTTAATAAAATTATTGTTATACACCTCATTTCCGCTTGAGGGGGAGAAAATGATCAGTCCGTTTGCGAGGTTGTTGGTGATAGTGTTGCCATGTATTGAGTTATTGTAGGAATCAAAGAGAAGCACTGCTTGGCGCGTATCCGCAACGTGGTTGGAGTTAATCTCATTGTTGTTTGAATCAAACAGGAGTATCCCTTGATGCCCGCCGCTGGGATCAGCGTGGATATTAAGCGTGATCGTGTTATCGTTGAAAATGTTACTAGTTGAGTCAAACAAAATAAATCCCTGGTGCCGCCTAAATGACGGGACCGTAAGTGTGACAGTATTCCCCGTTATCACACTCGCGTGGGAATTCGAGAGGGTTATCGCGCCATTGTCAACATTCACAAAATTATTATTTTCAATCAGAATATTGTTTGAATTATATACACTGATCGCATAGGTAAAATCTCTAATCTGCATATTTCTGACTGTAACCCCAGATCTGCCATTGAGATAGACGCCGGAGCCCGTATGAGAACCTAAAAGTGTGAAACTATTCCCGTCCAGGGTGATATTGTCGCTGTCGATTTGGATCGTTTCGTTTACATTACCGCTTAAGACGCAGACTCTTGTATCAAAATTCCACGTCCCAATGGTACTACAATCACCACCCGTTACGTCATCACGCAAGAATTTAGTGCTTTTTTGCGGTTGAAGGAAAACGATGTGGGGAATCGTGATATCTTGAGGATATGAGTATGAGCCATACTCATCCGTCGTGAATTCAGTTAGATTTTGGTAGCTGTCTTTGTATAGGTAATACGTGGTGAGGGGAAGAAAACCGGAAAGTGTGAGTGTGGTTCTAGTCGCGACCGACGAAGCGACTGGTTTGAGCATCATTGTTACCATGTTCGGAACTGACTCCATACGCACTTTGATATATTCTGAACTCTTAAGCGTGATATTGAGATAGTCACTGTTCGTGATTTCAAAATGAGTGCCTTCGCCTTTGGTCGTACCTACATATTGGAATTCATCCCCATGAACATTGTTTAACGGAACCCAGAATAAAAAGACTGCGATCATTGAAGTAATAACCGCAGTCTTTTTATTCATAGTATCAACACTTTCCATATTCTCTTCCGCTATTTTTTAACGTGCTACATACGGCAGGAGTCCCATGAAGCGAGCTCGTTTGACGGCTTCCGCGAGCATTCGCTGATGCTTTGCGCATACACCCGTTCTTTTTTTTGCCATAATGCGTGCGTGAGGATTAAGGAACTTTTTCAAAGCCTCAACGTCCTTATAGTCGATATGTTTTATATTATTTGCTGAAAAATAGCACTGGTTTGTTGTCATGGTATTTTTTTAAAATGGAATTTCGTCCGGATTAATATCTTCTGATGGATATTCTATGGTATCAATTTCGTCCGCCTTTTTATCACCTCCCTTCACGCTTCCTTGAGGAGTATTTCCTTGGAAAGCTCCGCCACCCTCCCTGCGCGGACCGAATTGAATCCTGTCAGCAATGATTTCGGTTCGGTACTTTTTTGTGCCATCGGTGGCATCCCAGCTTCTTGTTTGCATCCTTCCTTCAACTAAGACTGAGCTTCCTTTTTTAAGATATTGCGCTGCGGTTTCCGCTTGGCGTCCAAACACTACGATATTGTGATAATCGACACTTTCCTGTTTCGCGCCGTTCTTGTCCTTCCATACGCGATTGGTGGCAACGGAAAACGAAGCTACTTGAGAACCTGAGGGAAGAGCTTTGAGTTCGGGGTCGCGTGTGAGGTTTCCGATAATAAGGGCTTTGTTTAGATACATAGAAAGATTGAGACTTTTTTATTAATAAATTACAAGCTCTTCAATCGTTTTATCAAGTTCTTCTTGTGAAACAGGGGTTCCCTCATCCTTTTTTGCTTCCCCTTTTGCGTCTACCGCATCTTTCTTTTTTCCTCGTGTAAATAGAGGTCGTTTTTGCATCAATGTGCTTTCTTTGACCGTTTTCGTTATCATAAAACGAATGATGGTCTCGTCGGCATCAAGAACTTTCTTCAGCTTAACCGCGCCTTCTGGGTCACTGTGAAATTTAATCCATCCAAAGTACGCCGTAGTAAATTCTTTTCTTTTAGTAGCAACGACGCGATACATGGGATACGCAAGGGTAATTTCTTTCGGGTTCTCGTCGGAAATAAGAAGTCCGCCAGCAGATTCTATCATGCCCTTTATTCTGCTTCCTTCTGCCAACACATCTTCCGGGGCTATGGTGGGCACCAAGAGAAAACCGAGCTCATAGATCCTCGGGTTGCTTTCCTTTTCGTCTTGCATGTTTTCGATTTCGATATTTGCCATATAGGGTTTCCATACTAACAAACTGGTCTTAAAAAGTCAAAAATTACCGCTCGTCATCATAGCAGTTTTACATAGGGTACCCCTATGTAAAACTCAAAATATATATGCCCCCGCGGCAAGCCGCGGAGTATTGACATATATTAGCTCCTCGGCTTGGAAATGGAAATGTAGAAACATTTCCATTTCATTCGCTCTATGTCGCTAATAAACTACGCACATGTAGCACACCACATCCTTCGGATACATCTTTACACGTCTATGGGTACCGACTATCGTCACCAATCTGATGCCTAGGCATCAGATTGGTGACGATAGTTAATTATGTGAATATTCTGAATATCCTGAGAGCGTTTGAGACAAGTGCGGGAGCCACAGTCTCAAGCGATTCACCTCTGATTTCAGCTATCTTTTTGACTATCTCCTTCACAAAAACCGGCTCATTACGCTTCCCCCTCCAAGGGATGGGAGTGGCATAAGGGGTATCGGTTTCGGACATAATCATAGAAAGGGGTAGGAAGCGAACCACCTCGTCGTATTCACGCGCAAAGGTGATGATGCCAGGAAACGACATGCTAAATCCGAGATCAAGGTATTGTTTTGCCACATCCGTTGTTCCGGTAAAAAAGTGAATATTTCCCCAAAGTTTTTCACCATGTTCCTTCTTTTTTGATACAAGAATATCTATCATGTCGGGATGCGCCTCGCGACAATGGATCATCAAGGGCTTGGCCGCTTCCACGGCGAGTTCAAGTTGCATCTCAAAAAGTTTTTTTTGCCGCCACCGCTCGTCTTCTCCAGAAACATCTGCGCGAAGATAGTCCAATCCGCACTCACCGATTGCAACCACCTTGGATGATCTGGCAAGTTCTAAAAAATATTCTCTATTGAACCGCTCATCTTTATTATCCGTCGGATGAATCCCCACGGAAGCAAAAATTCCATCATAAAATTGCGCCATCAGTGCGACGTTTTGTGAACTGCGACGATCTGTGCCCACGACAATCGTCCATACGCCCGCATCAAGCGTTCGCTTGATGGTTTCGACACGATCAGCATCAAAACGTGCATCGTTTATGTGTGAATGTATATCAAAAAATTGCGGTCGCATATGTGGTTATACTCTCTTAAACATCGGTTCGGCGATGGGATTTGTTTTGAATGATCGTGGTTTTCCCTGTTTATCAACAGTCGTTCCCAAAAGACCCACGATTCGCTCTGCGGTTTGAGGCATCAAGGGATCGATCATAGACGCAACATAATACAATCCATAGAGAAGGTTCCAGATAATATTTTGTGTTTTAGCGGTATCTGTTTTTACCAATTTGAAGGGTTCATAATCGGTGATATATCCATCGAGATACCCGATGAGTTTCCAGGTCACATCCGCAGCAAGATTAATCTCGTTGTTATCCATTTTCGCAAAATATCTAGGAAGAATTATGTTGTGGATCATGTATGGAATACTGAAATCCTCTATCTCTCCTGCTCCCAAAACCGTTTCCCATTTCTTCTTTAGAGGGACATTCTCCCCTGCTTGTTCGGGAATAACTCCATTAAAATATTGTGTTGCCATTTTGAGTGTGCGGGAAACGAGATTCCCCAGACCATTCGCAAGATTCGCATTATAGGCGGCAATAAAAGCTTCACGCGTAAAATCACCATCCTCGGTTGGAGACATCTCGCGTGCCAGAAAGTAACGCAAGGTTTCACTACCAAACTCGGTGATATATTCTTGCGGGTCGATAACATTACCAATAGATTTTGACATTTTTTTTCCTTGCGAGGTGATGAACCCATGCACAAGAATCTCTTTGGGGAGCGGAAGCCCCGCAGAAAGGAGCATTGCCGGCCAGATAACGGCGTGAAAGCGAAGGATGTCTTTGCCGATAAGATGAATGTTCGCAGGCCAAAATTTTTCAAACTGTTCATCGTCTTTGCGCCCATACCCAAGAGCAGAAACATAGTTTGAGAGAGCGTCACACCATACATACATCATCTGCTTCTGGTCGTTAGGAACCGGAATACCCCACAATACATCTCGCTCGGGACGAGAGAAGCTCACGTCCTGCACGTCTTCTTTAAGCAACATGAGTATTTCGTGCCCGCGAGCTTCCGGAGTGACTTTCAGTTCTCCGCTCTCGATCATTGCTTTAATTTGAGGAGCGTATTTTGATAGTCTGAAAAAATAATTCTCTTCCTCTATAGTTTCCGGCACTGTTCCGTGGTTGGGGCACTTTCCGTCAACAAGTTCTTTTTCCGTAATGAACGCTTCACACCCGACGCAGTAAAGTCCCTTGTATGTCCCCTTATAGAGATCCCCTGACGCAAGAAGTTTCTGCCAGAGCATCTGCGCCCCCGGCCAATGATTCTTTTTGTCCGAAGTACGGATAAAGTAATCGTAGGAAATCCGAAGCGCTTGATTGAGTTCTTCGAATTTTCGGACGTTCTCATCAACAAATACCTGTGGCGCAAGCCCACGCTCTTTTGCGGCACGCAATATCTTATCTCCATGCTCGTCGGTTCCCGTGAGAAAAAACGTATCCAGCCCGCGCATTCTCCTATAGCGCGCAATAATGTCCGCAAGAAGAACTTCGTATGCAAATCCAATATGAGGCCCCGCATTCGCATATGCGATCGAGGTTGTTATGTAGAATTTTTCTTTCATCCGGTAGTGAAAAATGGCATTGCTCTTATGGGAGCAGTTTTACCACAATGTTTTTTAGTAATGATACATTAGCATATTATATGCCCATAGAACAAAACTTCAGTATTTATCCGATGCCATTTTCTACTACGGGATTCATTATGCTGGTATCTGTTTTTCTTTCTGCACATCATTTGCAAGCTCCATAAGCGCCGCGGCAACAGGAACCGCAAGAATGATTCCAAGAAAGCCGGCGATCTTTACCCCCACAATAAGTGCGATAATAACAAGTATCGGGGGAACACCGACCACTTTTCGTACCACCAACGGATAGATGAGGTGATTCTCAAATTGTTGGATAATGATATAGAGGAACGCCACCATAACCCCGGTCGTAACGCCACCATCAGTCATACCAACCGCAATAAGAACCGCCGGAATTGCCGCAAGTATGGGACCGAATATGGGAATAAGCTCAAAGATAGCCGCGATGATGGCAAGGAGAAGCGCGTAAGGAATCCCCAAAACCGTAAGTCCGAGAAATACAAGCACCCCGATAATAACAGCGAGGAGAAGTTGCCCCTGCATCCAAAGACCAATCTTCACCTGAGAACGCTTCCAAAGATCAATAATATATTTCTGGTGCTTGCCGGGAGTGATAATCTTAAGAAAATCATCGACACCGGTTTCTTGAACCGCAAAATAAAATGAGAGAACGATGATGAGAATAAATGAGAGCGCACCGCCGAAGATCAAACTTGCTGTTTGGAAAAATCCGCCCGATACGCCGCTCGTCATTTCTCTGATCCCGTTTATAACCTCACCAAATGAAAACGGTTCGGAAAGTTTTCCCACTGCAACAACCCCTTCGGTCTTAAGCGGATCCCAAACCATAAATGATTCCACATACTGCGGTGCAACAGCAACAAACTGTGCAATATCGTCAATAAGTGGGGGCGCAAATGCATAGAAAATCCCTATGAGTGACCCTATCGCCAGAAGATACACCACAAGAACCGCAAGAACTCTGGGGAATCGATACCGCAAAAAGAATTTTGCCGCGGGCTCAAGAGCTGACGCAATGACAACAGAAGTAATGATCACTAAAACAAGGTCACGCAAAAAATAGAGCAAGTAAAAGAGAATGAGGAGAAGTATCACCTTAATGGCAGTACCTGCGGTAATCGTAATATTGAGTGTTTTGGGGTCGTGGTGATTCATCCTGTAGTAGAAAATGGCATTGCTTCTGTAGAAGCGAGTCTGCCGTATTTGCTTTATTTAATAGTTATATTTTAACATATCACATATTTGCAAAAATCATACATTCTTAATGCCATTTTTCACTACGGGACTCATAGAATGGTTCATTCATTGTAACGCACGAAGGAAGACCAAGCAAACAAAGGAAGAAATTGGTACTTTTCGTGAGAAAGCTACAGCGTGAAGACTTTTTTAAATTCAGTATCTTCTTTGTATGGACCAATGAGTGCCATATTGAGCCGCTCATTTTTGAAAATTTCCTTCGCCACACGCATAATATCATCCGCGGAAACCGCCTCTATCTTTTTCGCAACTTCTTCGGGAGGAAAAACTTTTTTTGTAAGAACTTCCTGAAGTCCCAAGAAATTGGCGAGTGAATCGGTTGATTCAACATCAAGAAAGAGATGACCGACAAGATAACGCTTTACTTTAGTAAGCTCATCTGCCGGAACCAGTTCACGTGTCATTTTTTTGAATTCTTCAAGTGTTGCTGTAATGACATCAAAAATTTTTTTATTATCGGAGCCGATAGCAACCGCGAGAACGCCGTGGTCTGTGTAGGCGTCGTTTCCCGAACGAACGTAATATGCGGCACCCATTTCTTCCCGAATCTTTTGAAAGAGGCGCGAACTCATTCCCCCGCCCAAAATTCCCGCAAGAACATCGAGTACATAAGTATCTTTATCAAAAACATTTTTAGAACGCACGCCCACCATAAGATGCGTTTGGTCTGTATCTTTGTGTTGGAGAAGTATCTCGGGACGTTCTTGGGTTTCTTTTACCGGAAGCTTTTGCTCCTTCTTCCCTTCTCGTATTCCTGCGAATTTTTGCTTCACATCTTCAATAACCTTCTCCTCGTCAAACCCCCCTGCAATTATAACGATCGTGGATGAAGCCTGGTAGTGTTTATCGCGATATACGAGAAAATCTTCTCGTGTGAGTTTTACCACACCCTCCTTGGGCCCGGTGATGGACCATCCAGCTGGTTGATCACCGTAAAGAACTTCCATAAAAATATCATACACTTGGCGCATAGGCATATCTTCATACATATTAATCTCCTGAACAATGACGCCTTTTTCTTTTTCTATTTCATTGGCGTCAAACAAGGGATTCAAATATATATCAGAAACAATATCAAGAAGTTCGGGAAGTTTACCTGCATGCGCCTTTGCCCAATACCCGGTGTATTCTTGCGAAGTGAATGCGTTTGATTGCGCGCCAAGCCCATCAAGCTCTTTGGTGATATCCATTGCCGTGGGTCGATTCACGGTACCTTTAAAACACATATGTTCAAGAAAATGCGAAAGACCGTTAATGCGTTTGTTTTCATATTTTGAACCGGTTTCAACCAGCACAAGCGTTGTCGCCGTGGGGCCATCTTTTACCGGCGCGGTAATCACGCGTAAACCGTTTTGGAGAATTGTTTTTTTGAACGTCATAAAAATTACAAGTGAATGCGCATAGTGTATCACATGGGATTTTCTTATAAAAGGAAACGGGCGCGTAAGGCGCCCGTGAAAAAAAATTGTAGAAATTTCATCAAACAGCTACCGTGCGTGGAATACTGAGTATTGCGCTTTCCTTTGTACTGATGCGTTCGGAAAAGAAATAGCAAAATCCATAGAGGCGTTCGGCGCGACATCTGATTGGCGACCTTCCATTAATGAGCCAATCAAGTTCATTGAGAATTCCCTTGGGGGTTGGGTCGTCCATGCGACGACGACAGGGGTGCTTCTTGTGGAATTCGTTGAACACTTCGGTTAAACAAATTTGAACTTCCTGGTTGTTGGGCTCCTCACACATCTTTGCAAGTATCCCTCTAAATATTTTTATTCGCTCCCAGTCAATTAATTCTGGAACACGCCCTTGGGAAAGTCGAAATAGCTCGATTTGTGCAGCACTCACTGCAAACATATCGATTCCTTCGGATATATCGTTCATATTATATTCCTCCAAGCTGGCTATTAGTTAACTAGTTTAAAAAGCTTCCTTTCTTACGATAACTCCGCCACAAAAGAAGTCAACCCTGTAGTCTTGAATTCTAATCTGAAACGTAACATCTCCGTGGCGTAGAATAGCCGTATACCATTACAAGCTAATTACACACACGGAGATGTCACACATACAATTTACCCGAGATTCTCGGATTGAGCTAGCGGCACTTTTGAATGCCGGCACAAGTCAGACACAATGCGCACAGATACTCGGCATTACCCGGACAAACGTTAATATTGAAATTCATCGCAATAAAGATCCCGATGGAGTGTACCGAGGAGGGCACGCCCACAGGAGAGCGCTCTCACGGCGCAAGGCGGCGAAGCAGCCGGAAAGGATAATCGAGAACAACCGGAAGTTGAGGAGGCATATTGTACGCAAGCTGAAGCTCCTCTGGTCACCCGAGCAAATTGCGGGACGGTTGAAGCTCGTGACCGAAACAACGGTAGTGTGTCACGAAACCATCTACACCTGGATCTATGAGAAAAGACCTGATCTCGTGGTCTGTCTTCGCCACCAGAAGAACAAATATCGTAAAAAACGCGGCTCATGGGCACGCATAGAGCGTAACAAAGCCATGAAGATACGGAGAATCACCGAACGTCCCCTGATTGTTGAGGGACGGTCGCGCATTGGCGACTGGGAAGGCGATACTATTGTTGGGAAAGAAAAGACGCAACGAATACTCACGTATGTGGAGAGAAAATTAGGATTCGGCATGGCAAACAAGCTTGACGTTGTTACCGCGGAGATTGTCTATGACAAGACCGCCAAACGGTTCGCGTCTCTGCCAAAAAACAAACGACATACGCTCACCAGAGATAACGGTCCTGAATTCGGAGACTACGACCGCACCCTTGAGAAGAAAACCGGCATGGGGGTCTACCGTGCTACGCCATACCATTCCTGGGAGCGAGGTACCGATGAAAATTGGAACGGCCTCATGCGGCAATTCTTTCCGAAAAGAACCTTCTTTGCTACGATTACTGAATGCGACGTCCAACGTGCTGTTCGCATGCTGAACGACCGACCAAGAAAACGGCTTGGCTACAAAACGCCGCGGGAAGTATTTAAGGGGTGTTATGATTCAGATTAGAACTTAAGAGTAGAATTTGGCAAGGCACCAAGAGCGCAGGCAAAGCCATTGCCAAATTTCACTACAGGGTCAACCACGATATACTTTTATACGCAATATGTTCACTCAATCAGTTTTTCTTATTATACGATATATCGTAAAATAAGGGAAAGTAGATAATTTAAAAATTTGGTGAAACAATATAAAGAAAACGCGCAGAATTGTCTGCGCGTTTTCTTTATATTGTTATAGTATAGCACTTTTCAGCATTTTTGTCAATTCCCCAATCTCTACTCGCTCCTGTTTTCCACTATCACGGTTGCGAAGAGTGACCGTATCCTTGAGCTCGGCCTTCTCTCCGAGTGTATCAAAATCAACCGTTACGCAATAAGGCGTGCCGATCTCATCTTGCCTCCTGTAGCGCTTGCCGACATTCCCGTTATCGTCCCACATCGTCTGTGGAATCTCTTTTTTAATCATTTCAAAAACTTCGCGCGCTTTTTTTACCAATTCCGGCTTGTTCTTAAGAAGCGGAAATACGGCGACTTTCACGGGCGCGACTGAGGGTTTGAATTTAAGGAATACGCGTGTTCCTTCTCCCAATTCGTCTTCGGAATATGCCTCAAGGAGAATAGCGAGAATGGTGCGATCAAGTCCAAGAGAGGGCTCTATAACATGCGGAATGAATTTTTCTTTCTTTTCCTCATCGAGATATTCAAGCGAAACACCGCTTCCTGCCATATGGCTTTTTAAGTCGAAATCGGTGCGATACGCGAGACCGTATAGTTCTTTCTTGCCGAACGGATAATTGAATTCAAAATCAATGGTACGTTTTGAATAATGCGCTCGGTCTCCGTCGGCGATTTCATGTTCTTCTACATTTTTTTTGTCGATACCGATAGCTTCGATCCACTTCCACATAATTTCTCGCCACATCTCAAAATATTTCTCCCATTCTTCAGGGTGCACAAAATATTCCACCTCCATTTGTTCAAGCTCGCGCACGCGAAAAATGAAATCTCGCGGCGTTATTTCGTTGCGAAATGCTTTTCCGATCTGTCCGATACCAAATGGAAGTTTTGGGTGGAATGAATCGATGATATTTTTAAAATTCACGAAAATTCCCTGCGCGGTTTCCGGGCGCAAATACGATGTCGCGGAACTATCCTCCATTGCCCCAATCTGCGTTTTAAACATCATATTGAATTGTCGGGACTCTCCAAGCTTTCCACCGCATTCAGGACACATATCTCCTTCTATGTGATCAGCTCGGAACCGACGTTTGCATTTTACACACTCAACAAGCGGATCCGAGAATCCTGCCACGTGTCCGGACGATTCCCATACTTTTCCATTCATCAATATCGCCGCATCCACGCCATACATATCTTCACGTCCCTCCACGAACATCTTCCACCACAGATTTTTTACATTATTTTTGAGCGCTACCCCTAAAGGACCGTAATCCCAGGTTCCCGCCAGTCCTCCATATATTTCAGAGCCTTGGTATACAAAACCGCGCCGCTTGGCAAGTGAAATTACCTTTTCCATCAATTCATTTTTTTCGGTGTTTTTTGCCATATATCTTTTGTGTTGAATATACTAGTTTACTACGGATGCTTGATAGTCCACAAATGTTGGATCGGTACTCAACTTTGTTGTAAGTGGGGGTTTGATACCGCGAAGCATCGTACCTGCAAAGTCGTCTTGCGCGGAATAATGTATTTCGCCAGTAAGAGATGGGGCCTTATTGATCTGACTTATACTTGGCAAAAATGAAATTTGAAATGCCACCTCTCGCGCAGGACGAGCTATTCCCGTCCCCGCAGATATCGCGCCAACATTCCAGGTAACCTCTCCGCCAATCTCGTTATATGAAATATTTTCAGTATCAGGAGACACCACGCCAAGCCATTTTACATATGTGGGAAGCGTGGTGCGCACAATGGCACCCGAGGCATTGTTTGATGAGTTGGTCATTGTCCATATAACCGTGTAGGTTGTTTCTTGATTGACTTTTGGCGGAAGAAGGCCGCTATTTTTAAATGGTCCCGCATAATACACTATCCGTGAAGCAAGATTTACTTTTGATTCTACTCTGATAGTTTTCGCCGTAAATGTATTTATTTCCTCAGGAACATTGATATCGGATACTCGCCGCCCAGTCACGGTCGCTTCAAGCGTCACTTCAGGATTTGCAAACGCGCGCTTTCCATCTTTTGTCATTATAGGAAGAAATCCGAAACTAAACCCCATAGCACCTTTCTCCCCCGGCTCAATTACCCCAAGTGCGACTGCTCCGCTTTTACTGTTCCATAAAATAGTATCATCAGACGAACGATAAAATCCGCCGTTGCCGGCATTAATTGAAAACCGATCAAGTATATCCCCTTTTATTTTTACTTGTATCTCTCCGTCAATAATATTGGTTGGGAGATTATTCTGCCATAAAATATCCACGCGCACCGATTTGCCATCCGCAGAAACAAACGTTTGACCGCGTTCGTTATCAACGAGCATATCAAGCGCGAGGAATGGCTTTTTTAAGAAAACCGACCGCGAAACCGAATTATAGACAACACCTAAACTTTTTTCATCACGGCTATTTTGGGTCCCAACATGTCCGCGGAATATCTTTTCCTCCTCATCTTGTCCTTCTATAGTCCCGCTGATGCGTATGACCAGTTCCCCAGATGGAGCAAGGTCGCCCACCTTCCATACTCGATTATCAAAATTAGGGACAGGAGTACTTGCTTTCCACTTGAACCCGAATGGGTAATCTATAGCAAATAAAAGTCCCGTAAGCGGCGTATTTGAATTCGACTTTAGTCGCACGACGATCTCGATATTTTGCCCCAGGTTTGCTTCTTTAAGCATTTCGATAGCAATATCAACAGGAGACGTACTTACCGTTACTAAATGTTCTTTTTTCTTTTCAAGTGTTGCGCTTGAACCCTCAAGGCGGAATTCAAACGTGACGGCGATTTTCTTTTCACTATTGGTTTCTCCAAACAACACCGCGCTTACATTTTCGCGAATGGTCTGATGCGGTTCAATTCTTCCTATGCTTTTTCGAACACGCGGAAGTGACGTCTGGGAATCCGCCGAAGCGTATGCTCCTTCAGGATATTCAATAAGAAGGTCCGCCATGTCGATTGCCGCATCATTGTTATTGGTGATCACCACGCCAAGATTCAACGTATCTCCCCCAGAAACTGAAATGGGTCCTTCAATGGAAATATTAACGTTATCCGCCGAGAGAAGATTTGCTCCTTTGTAAAGGTAAAAAAAAGCAAATCCGACCGCTATCACAAAAAATGAAAAAGAAAATATAAGCACTTTCTTAAGAAGCGTATTTTGCTGACGAGACGGTTTACTTGATGTTAGGGGTACGGACTTTTTCTCCTCTCTTGCCCACGTGTCACTCACATCGCTATCTCCCGCATCAAGTTTTTCAATGATAGGACGATCCTTAAAACTTGAAGAAAATAGTCGTTTATTGAGCTCGTTTATTTTGCTTTCCGGTTTTTCATTCATAATTCTCGATAATACTTATAGTATAACAGGCAGCGAGGGAGAAATGAAGACTTGCATTCATTTCAACCGAACGAACCTGTTATATTTCTATATAACAAGCAACAAGCTCTAATTAAAAACAAATATCAAAAACGAATTACAGATGACTTTCCTTAAGCGCTTGATTAATCACTCTCTGTGCTTTGAAGCGATAAGGAGAGAATTGGGACAATAGTGCATAATCCCATTCGCCGTTTTTTAAAAATCTATCAAAAGTTTTTCGTTCCCCTACATACCCAAGATCGTTCAAAACACGCATAACAAGGATTGTCTCAAAATTTTTGAGCATTTCATTATCAATATCGCCCTCTTCAAGAAAACAGAGTGCGGTAAGTAGATCGTTAAATATTTCTTCGTGCGCTTTTTCTCCCGGCATCAGGCGTCTCAAAAAACCGGCAACTCGTCCATACACGAGCACTTTATCGGTATGGCGTACCAAGGTTTTAAACGTGCGGATGGTGTTCGCATTGGTCAAACGCCATACTTCTTTCCCCCGCACTAGGTCGACATCGCCATACGAGAGCATCTCGAGATTGGGGCGCAATTTTGATTTAAGTTCGCGAACCCCCTGCGCCAAAACTCCAATGACACCGAAGTCTTTTGTAATGATATGAAAAAAATAATTTGATTCACCAAATGGGACCTTCCCTAAAATTATTCCCTGAGTGTGATAGATACGATGTGACACGCTTATTTTTTAAGATGTATTATAAACGAAAAATCGTCTATTTTAATTTCTTCTCCGACAACTGATTGCTTGAAAACAATATCTTTAAGAAGACAAATTCGCCTTGCGTCTTCCATAAATGCCATTATGAAGCTCTGCCCCTTGTCGTCGGTTTCTACTTCTAAAACCACTCTATCTTTAGGGGTAAATCCTTCTTTCTTTCTTAATTCTTGAATATTTCTGGTAAATTCCCGAAGTTGGCCTTCTTTCTTAAGTTCAGGAGTGATGGTTACATCAAGTTCAACCTCATTTTCAATATGCACATCAAAAACAACCGTCTTCACGTTCACCTCGTCTTTAATCAAGTCAAAAAGTGGTTGTTCTCCTTTTGGCTTTTTACTTTTTCCGCCAAAGGCGGATCCGCCCCGGACGGAAACTTTTAACTCTCTTAGCGGTTGTCGCACCTTAATTCCCGCTCTCGCGCGCGCTTCTAAGCCGAGAGATACGATTTTTCTTGTTGCCGTCATTTCTTGAAGACGTCGTTGGTCATTGGTTGTTAGTCGTTGGTTCATTTTTGGCCAATGTTCAAGGTGCACGCTCATCTCATCGCTTTTTTCACGAACTTTTTGATATATTTCTTCCGCCACAAAGGGCACAAACGGCGCAATAATTTTTGAGAATTCTCGTAGAATATACCTCGTTGTGGCAAGTGCCGCCTTCCTATCTTTAGCATCATCACCCTTAAAACGATCGCGCGATCTTCGCAGATACCACGTCGAGAGATCGTCTATGAAATCTCCAATGGGACGTGTTGCGCTATCGAGTTCGTATGCATTGAGAAATTTTTCTATCAACATCACTGTTTCTCCGAGACGCACGAGTATCCATTGATCGAGAATATTCTTGCTTGTTCCCGCGCTTTTTATGGAAGCATCGGCATATAACTCGTAAAAAGAAAGAACGTTCAAAAGCCGTCCAATTACTTTCTTTTGCACTTCATCAACGCCCTTGGGAGAAAAACTTAGATCCTCCGCATGCACTACGGGAGACGAAAGGAGATAATAGCGGAGTGCATCGGCGCCGGAGGTATTGATAATATCCACAGGGTCCGCATAATTCTTAAGACGTTTACTCATTTTTTGTCCATCTTCAGCAAGGATGAGGCCATTCACAATGACGTTCTTAAATGGAGTTTTTCCAAAAAGTCCTACGGAGAGTACCAGCATATTATAAAACCACCCGCGCGTCTGATCGAGTCCTTCGGCTATAAAATCTGCAGGAAAATTCTTCTTAAATTCTTTTTTGTTCTCAAATGGATAATGAAATTGCGCGTACGGCATTGAGCCCGACTCAAACCAGCAATCGAACACATCAGGAATGCGCGTCATTTCCCCGCCACACGTACACGAAAGTTTCATAGTATCAATATACGGACGATGAAAATCAAGTTCGTAGTGCGGATTATGCGGATAGGGAGCAAAAGAAAGTTTACGAACCTCTCCCGTATGAAACATGTTCCCCCAATGCGGTAGCGCGATGATATTTTCACGGATCATTCCCTCACTCCCCCCCACAAGTGTCACCAGCGGAAGCCCGTGGCTTATGATGAGTATCTTTTTATCTTTATATTTCTCTTCCAGTTCAAAGAGAAAATCTCCGGTACGCCTCCTAAGGTCATTAACCGTCTCGCCTCCCGAAGGAGCCCTATTGAATCTATCTTCCCTGCTCGTAAAAAATGCGTCATATTCTTGCCATGTCTTTCCTTCAAATACCCCAGCGTTCACCTCGCGAAGACGGATATCAAAAATAATGGCGGAACGGTCGATACCGAGTGTGTCGGCAATGATTTCGGCCGTTTCTTTTGTCCGTATAAAATCTGAAGCGAAAATGACATCTATGTTATTTTTTTTGAGTTTTTTTGCCGTAGAAACAACTTCTTTTTTTCCTTCTTTCGTAAGATGATGCTCATTTTGAGGACGAGAACTTATCAAACTTATTCCGTTTGACTGCGCGCGGCCGTGACGCATCACGAAATATTGATTTCCCGACACTTCAATATTTTTTTGGAGTTCCTGAATTGAGCCGATCACTTTTATGCTTTTACACGAAGAACATTCCCACACCGGAAGCGGCGCTCCCCAAAAGCGCGTTCGGGAGATTGCCCAGTCGCGAGCGCCTTCAAGCCATTTACCAAAGCGGCCATGCTTCATGGTTCCCGGAACCCATTTCACTTTTTTATTCTCGGCAAGAAGTTTTTTCTTAAGCGCGGTAACTTTTACAAACCACGATGAAGCAGCGTAATTAAGAAGCGGAGTATCGCACCGCCAGCAGTGCGGATATGAGTGTATGATCTTCTGCTTATTAAAATATATGTTGTACTCTTGAAGATACTTGATGATGGCGATATCCGCGGAAAGTCGTGTTTTTTCATCATCTGATTTCGGCTTGACCAACATTCCCGCAAAATCTTTGACCTCCCTAGTGAATGTTCCGTCCATCCCAACATGTTGAACAAACGGAAGGTTGTGTTTTTCTCCTAATTTAAGGTCGTCCTCACCGAATGCAGGCGCGATATGCACCACCCCGGTTCCGCTTTCTGTCGTTACAAATGATGCGGGGTAAATTTTCCAACCATTCTCGCGGTTTGGTAGTTTTGAATCGCTGATGTAGTAATCAAAAAGTGGTTTGTATGGTTTACCAATAAGGTCTTTGCCTTTAAACTCCACAATGATTTCATATTCTTCGCCGTTGAGCACTTCGGAGAGGCGATCTTTTGCAAGAATGTAATATTCATTATCTTTTAATTTTGCATTGTCATTTTGATTTTTTAATTTTGATTTTTTAATTTTACTATAAACAATGTCATCGTTTATAGCTAACGCCACGTTCCCCGGCAATGTCCACGGCGTTGTCGTCCATGCCAAAATATATGTTTTGGGTTCGTTTGCCCCGTTAGAAGTGGGCTCTTTAGAGCCGTCAGTTCTAACGGGGTCGATAAGTTCAAATTTTACTATCACAGAAATATCGGTGATATCTTTGTACCCATCCGCAACTTCATTATTTGAAAGCGTCGTTTCGCATCGAGGACACATGTGCATCGACTTAAACCCCTTGTAGATAAGTTTTTTGTCGTAGAGTGTTTTGAACGCCCACCAGATCGATTCGCTGTACGATGCATCCATTGTTTTATAACTTTTGTCCATATCCACCCAGCGACCGATACGGGGGATTGTTTTTTTCCAATCCGCATCATAGCGAAGCACACTCACTTTTGCTGTTTCGTTGAATTTTTCAATGCCGAACCTCTCAATATCTTTTTTATGTTCAAGACCGAGTTCTTTTTCAACGACGTTCTCAAGCGGAAGGCCATGACAATCCCATCCCCACACGCGACGCACAAAATTCCCCTTCATGGTGCGATAGCGTGGGATCACATCTTTCATAAAACTAGTGAGCAGGTGCCCATAATGGGGTGTTCCTGTCGCAAACGGAGGTCCGTCGTAAAATACAAAGGTTTCCTTCCCCTTAGTTTTTTTGAGTGTTTTTTCAAAAACCTTGTTTTCAGCCCAGAATTTCAGAGTTTTCTCTTCCCGCTCTGGAATAGTAAGTTTTTTATCTTCTTTCTGTTGATTCATAAAAATATTGTTTCATAGTATCGTTTTTCATCCTTTCTTGCAAAAAACAAAGCCACCCATAGAATCTATGAGTGGCGAATTGGTGTTTACTTGAAGGTGCCGTGAAATGCTGATGTAGGTTGAAACTTTTTGAACTTCGGTAATTTTTTTGCATATTCCGAAAAAGGTTTCGGAAGTGTACTCAGGATTACTTCCCCATTGAGACTTGCGTTCATTCCTTCTTTTATCGTGGCGATAAGCTCGGCATCGTCGTGTGCTATTCCTTTCAATCGCGATACCCCTGGGAAAAGCTTGCGTGGGAATGGGGGATAGAACACATATACGGGATAGCGAAATGTATCTGAAGGGTTCGGCATAAAAACACCTCCTTAAGGTTATGAGATTCTATTACTGAGAATACTGTATCGAAAAACTTTTTGCAATCTACATCCTCTCTGGCGCGGAGATGCCGAGGAGTTTGAGTGTTTGCGCAAGTGTCGTCTTCGCGAGAAGCGCCATATCAAGAGCCCCCTTGTGATAAGTGGTTTCTCCCGCAATTCTCACATCGCGATAAAATTGGCTGAACTCGCTCGCGAGTTCGTATGCGTAGGTCGTGAGTTTATGCACGTGATAATCTTTTGATATATCGAGAATAATTTCAGAGAACTCTGTTATTTTGAGCGCAAGTGAACGACCACTTTTTTCGTCCATACATTCATCGATAGTGCTTTCGTCTGGAGAAAGATTTTTAGTGTTCTCAATAATTGAATTGATGCGTGCGTGCGCGTATTGCACATAATACACAGGGTTCTTTGCACTCTGCTCTCGCGCAAGTTCCATATCAAATTCCATATGCGTCCCAATCGCTTTTTCCGCGTAAAACCAACGCACCACATCAATACCGAACTCATCAACCAAATCTTCAAGCAATATGACATTACCCAAACGCTTGGACATTTTCTTTGTCTGTTTTTCTTCTTTGCCCCCTTCTTTGAGTGAAACCAGTTGGGTAATGAACACAATGAGTTCTCCATTCCACTCAAGCATTTTCTTTACTGCCTGTATGCGCTTCACGTGGCCATGATGATCGGCGCCCCACACATCGATTGCTGTGTCATATTCCCGCGCCATTTTTTCCGCATGGTATGCGATATCGGAAAGAAAATAACTTGCCGTACCATCTGAACGGACAATCACTCTATCTTCATCATCTCCATATTCCGATGTTTTGAGCCACACCGCCCCATCTTTTTCGTACGTAAATCCGCCATCTTTGAGCATTTTCAAAATATTTTCCGCGCGTTTCCCTTGCCTGATGTTTTCTTCTTCCGAATACCAATTATCAAACATGATACCGAGTTTTTCACGTATGAAATTTCGGTTGTGCGCCCCCACATGCTCGGCAAGTAAAAACCCGGCATCGCTTTCGTTCATATGAGCCACATTTATACTTTTGATGATTTCAAAAAGACGCGGTGTTTTGTATTGCTCGCCTTTCCCGAGTGCCGTTTTTCCAAGTTCTTTGATTTGATTGCTTTCTTTTGAATCATTTATATAAAACTCACGGATAACTTCTGCGCCGGAATATGAAAGGATGCTTGAAAGAATGTCGCCATAAAACGCGCCGCGGCCATGTCCGATATGTAAATCCCCTGTCGGATTTGCGGAGATGAATTCAATGTTTATTTTTTTGTGTTTCAGAAAATCAAAACCTTTTGTGAATTGCTCTTTCAGCGCATTGCCTTCTTTGACAATTAAATCGTTGGAAACGATAAAATTCAAAAATCCCGGTTTCGCAACACTTATCTCCTTTATATATTTCGCAGGAGTTGAAGATTTGAGTATCTCTTTTTTTATTTCCTCTCCCACTTCCATAGGTCCCCTTCCAAGTGACTTTGCAAGAACAAGGGGGGCGCTTGAGGCGTAGTCGCCAAAATGAAGAGAGCGCTCAACTTCGATGGAATCTACGGGCGCAGAAAGAGAGACCGCTCGGACGGCATTCCGCACCTCACTTTGGAGAATATCCCGAATCATAGGGCAATTCTAGCATGTTCGAGTACCCAAACAAAAATGATATATAAAACTACTTCCCCGTACTTCCAAAGCCCTTGGCTCCGCGACTTGAATCAACAAGTTCTGCTACCTCCTGAATGGTTGGAGATTCTATTTTTTGAATAAGAATTTGAGCAACCTTATGTCCTTTTACAACCGTATAATCTTGATTATCTGAAAGATTGATGACTCCTATCATCACTTCCCCGCGATACCCCGCATCGATTACTCCACCGAGGGTTTTTAGTCCATGATTCATAGAAAGTCCGCTTTTGTCCCACACGAGTCCGACATATCCATCAGGAATTTCCATCGCGATTCCTGTTGGAACTTTCGCGCGTTCTCCTTTTTTGATATGAACGTCTTCTGATGCATACACGTCCATCCCCGCGTCTCCTGGGTGAGCATAACTAGGAAGAACCGCGTCGGGTTTTAATTTTTTTATTTTTACTATAAACATATAACGATATTATCATACAAACTAAACCCGGAGAAAATATCTCCGGGTTTCAAATATTGCTACAGAATATGCAGGCGTACGATGTCCCACACTTCTTCATGAATGTCCTCTTTTGTTCTTGAGGGGTTAATTTCAATAATAGGCCATTGGTGCTCGAGGGCATATTTGAAATAAATATCTTTTACTTTTTGCTGGAGCTCTGCTTTTTCCTCATGTTTGTGCCCATCCTCTTTCCCATTTGTGAATGGGTCACCATGAAGAAGTATCTCTAGGTTTGGTCTGTAAACATAACTCCCTGTGTTAAGTTTTTCGAGAAATTTCCGGTCGATACCTTCTGCCATCCCCCATACAATTCCTCCAGACGCATAGCTTTCAGCGACAACGTGAGTTCCATTAAAAAGATGGCGCATAAGGAATCGTGTGTTTGAATCTCGCCGATTGATTACGTTGAGGAGTTGCATTTCCCTGGGGGAAAATTGATAAGGGTTTCCTTCCCGGAAATATTCATTGATCCATGGTCCGGTTGGCTCAAAGTCATATATGGGATATTTGATGAACACCACATTTTTCTTGTGTTGTTTAATCCTTTCAACCAGTAGCCCTGATTGAGTGGTTTTACCGCTACGGTTTACGCCGTGAAGTACTATCAGTTTCCCGACCTCTTGACTTTTCATGGTCATCCTCCGATTAATATTGTCTCCCGCAGTTCTACCATACCTCTCCAAAAAACAAAAGCCCCATGTATAACACACGGGGCGGGCTGCAAACTTAAATCATGCAGCGTTTTTAAAGTGCTTGGAAAGGAGCGGTCCTACTTGAGTTACATAGTGTGACGTTCCCTTGGCGTCATAAAGCACTTCGGGAATTTCACGCATATGTTCGAACTTGATTTTCGCGATTGGTTGTCTGTCACGGATAATGAGATCTTCAAATGGCCTGACCTCAAGAGTGAGTGGACGTCCCTTTCCTTCGCCATTTGCACCATACCCCCACCCCGGATCAATGAACCCGGCATAGTGCGAACGAAACTCACCGCTCCGCTCGTCCATTGACGCCATCTCGCACGCGAGCTCGGGGTGTACCCGCACACATTCAGCTGTTGAGAGGATATAGAAACCACCTTGCTTAAGATGAATGTATCCGTCTTCCCGCTTTCTTAACGGCTCAAAAAATTCACGGGGAACGTAGTCGCGTTTGGAAAATTCAAAGATCTTGTTAAGACCACGACATTCCCAACCGACAATGTCGCCAGTCTCCCCGGGAACCCTCCACCCCTCAAGATCAATACTCAAGATGGGTGCACCATCCTTATCACTGACTTTGAGATCTTCGTAGTGGATAAGATTGCCTTTCTTGTCCCACAGCAACCCAAGACGCTCCATGCCAATTTCCAAACCAAGTTCATCAAAGCGGGTGTCTTGATTAAAGAACCTAACTTGGCTTAGCGTATCCCCTTCATTAAGTAACACAGAAAATGACCGTGGGATTATGGCAAGCCAAAGATCACCATTATACCCCTTGGGCGTTACCGCGTCGTATCGGGGTACAGCATTTGCGATGACGCGAACATGGATATCGTTCCTCCCAGTCGAAGATTTCGGATTACAGTATCCATAGACGTTTTTGGGGAGATCAAACTTCTCTTTAAGACGCGCGATATAGGTAAACCCTCGTTCGAGTGGACTTCTGAGATTGTGGGGGAGAAATCGAACGGTATGCAGAAGATCATCAACAGATTCTCCAGCCCGAGGTTGAAAAATTCCCTCGATACGATAAAACTCGTCGGAAATAGAGAGATCAAGTGATGCGGGGTTTACATTTTCTTTCTGCGCATTTTTGATCATCCCCGCTTCCATCATCTGGAAAATGTCTTGAATCGGCAAAGCACCAAATTTCTTAGGCATTGTAAGCTCCTCGTTGTAAAAGGTCTAACTGCCTTGTTTCTACAATAACTTGTACTTAAAGTAAAGCCCCTCCGTCTTTCGACGGAGGGGCTTTTTGACTGTTTTATTTTAAGTTTACTTAACTTCAATTCCCATTGAGCGGGCGCTTCCTTCAATAATCTTCGTTCCGGCCTCAAGGTCGTTTGCGTTGAGGTCCTTCATTTTGCGTTGTGCGATTTCTTTTGCTTGCGCTTTGGTGATTGAACCCGCCTTGGTCAAAAGATTCGTTCCGGAACCCTTCTCAACACCGGCGGCTTTCAAAATGAGGTTTGATGCGGGAGGAGTTTTGGTCACAAAATCAAATGTTCGGTCTTCAAATACCGAGACCACGACCGGTACCACATCACCCATCATATCTTTTGTGGCGACATTGAAGCGCGTCACAAATTCTCCGATGTTAACACCGGCCTGACCGAGGGCAGGTCCAAGCGGTGGTGCAGGGGTTGCTTTTCCTCCGGGAACTTGTAGTTTTATTTGTTTAACAACTTTTTTGGCCATAATTGATAGATTTTCTTAATGAGCGTAGCGAGTTTTGAAAATCATCACCCAGCACTCAGTATTGTTTATAATTAGTGTATCAGTATATTACTTATATTGGTATTTTTTGCAACTTGTTCCAATTAGATACTGAGTGCTGGGTCAATCAAGAAAATATACTCGCTTTGCTCGTTATTTTCTACGACTTCTTCACTTGAAGGAAATCAAGTTCAACGGGGGTCTCACGACCGAACATTGATACCAATACCTTGATCCTTCCGCGTTCCTCGTCAACCTCGCTGATTTTACCCTCCAAGTCTTTAAATGGTCCGTCAACAATGACGATCGGATCGCCCACCTGAAGGTCGATTTTGTGCTTCACGGTGTCCGTATTCATACGTTTAAAGAGTGAGTCTACCTCCTCTTTTGAAAGTGGGACAGGGTGAACTCCTGCACCAACAAATCCGGTAACGCGCGGGGTGTTTCGCACCACATACCAGGAATCATCATTCACGATCATATCCACCAGCACATATCCGGGATATATTTTTTCTTCCACGGGAACGCGTTTTCCACCCTTGATCTTGATCTTTTTTTCAGTGGGAACAATGACATTGAAAATTTTATCTTCCATTCCAAGTGATTCAATGCGTTGCTTAAGATTTCGCATCACCGCGTTCTCGTATCCCACATAGGTGTGGATTGCATACCAGTTCCGCTCTGTTGTGGTCTCTTGCTTTGACATGGTATTTACTATGCTATGAAATTTTTAAACATCTTGAGAAGTGTTGAAAAAATCGTGTCGAAAAGTCCGAGAAAAAGCGCGGTTAAAATTGAGATCGCGATCACCATGACCGTAAAGTTAATTGCCTGTGAGCGTGTCGGCCAACTCACATGTTTAAGCTCCGCTTTTGTTTCTTTGAGATAGTCTAAAATTGCCATAGTTTTTCCGTTTACTAAAAACCGCCCTTTCGGGTCGGTTTTTATATATTACTTCTCGATAGAAAAAATGTCAACCCGGTGTACAGTTACCCTTATGGGGTGACATTCTACTAGGATTGGGGTGACAAAGGGTAACCATCATTAATTTAAAAGAAAATGGCATTGTCCGAAGGACTGCGACGGAGTCGCGATGTCATTTTCTACTACGGGGTCAATTTGAGGCCCCTCTCTTCCCCAACTCCACCTGTAATTTAGCGGTAAGGTCGGCAAGGATCTTGATAAGGTCTTGCACTTGTTTCTGTAGTGAAGCAATGAGTGCGGCGCGGGCATCGTCGGAAAGTGTCGTGCCTCCACCACTTGTTCCAGCATAGAGTGCGTTCAGTTTTGCTCTCGTGCCGGGGCCTGCAAGACCGTAGCCGGTGGTTCCCGGAGTTCCGGATGTAACAAG
>Ga0209542_10004655_pt1 | contig 27978 bp, 40 predicted proteins | sample RifCSPhighO2_01_FD_184028 | JGI IMG/M metagenome (GOLD analysis project Ga0209542, IMG submission 184028) | Soil microbial communities from Rifle, Colorado - Rifle CSP2_plank highO2_0.1 (SPAdes) (version 2) | ecosystem: Environmental > Terrestrial > Deep subsurface > Rock core/Sediment ...
AAATCAAAACCATGTATTTCTACACCGCCAAAATATAAAGCTTTAGATATTTTATATTTATCCTTCAAATAAATTAAAAGTTTCCGGTAGTCTATTTTCCAACCTAAACTTTTCTCTCCGCCATAAAAAAGATTCGAAGCGTCAATAAAGGCGTAAATACTCATATGTTTTATTTTACCAAAAAACCGCCTGATTGGCGATTTTTAGCGGCTCCCGAGTCCGAAGTTAATTATAACGATGGAAGATTGGGGGGTATATGGCTACATTGAAAAAGAAACTGGCGGAGATCAGGGAGTTACTGGCCTTAGTCTGATATTTTGGACATACGAGTATGGTTATCCAAAAATAGAAAGTCCGCATCGTAGTGTGTGGCGATACGGACTTTTTGCGGCTGTCTGAGCTACTCAGAACTTAACTTCACGTCATGGGACGTGATCTCTGAATCCTCTAACCAACCCTTGCGTCGACGAGAGTCGTAGTGGCAATAAAATTGATTCCCATTGGCGAAAACGTAACCTTCTATCAACCACCTTTCACGACTCGCATCATCGATGTTCACGCCATGGACAGTAATCTTAACCTTCCCCATTCCCTCGACGGTAAACCAGACTATCTTCCCGTCAAAAAGCGAAGCCATGAGATCGAACTTGTTTGGTCCATTTGTGACATCCTGTTGTGTCATAACGACACCTCCTTAAAAGTACTCGGAAAATGAGATAACCTCATTCTCACGGTATTTACATTATATACTATAAATACATAATTGTCAATAGGTTGTCGTGGTTCAATACCTTGTGACCACCCCAACCAAAAACCGCCCGGCCGTCAGTCATGGGGACTATTTCCAATAAAGTATTTCTGAATTTTTTGACGTATCTTTTAGACTTGATTAAAAATTGGGGAAAGTAATTTTAAAACAGGTATTGTTTGGTTTTCAGCAGTATTTCTCGCCTTCTTTCTTTTAAGTCAGAGGGCTTAACCCTAAATATGAAGGGATATATTGCATCCACTCCGTTAAAATACTATCTCCCTGCCCAACATCAAAGAAAGTCACTTCAAGATATGGTTGGTTTAATTGAAAAACGCCAATCCACGCCAAAACGTTGAATAATATCAAAACCCCTAAAATAAGAACCTTGCTTCGCAAGAACCTTGATTCTTTGTTCGACACCGAGTTTGTTCGACACCGAGTGTTTAACAACTAAGACCGGGGGTTCTAGATGGTTCTAGTAATGAATCTCTCCGTACTTTATATAGGTATTGTTTGGTTCAGAGGGCTTAACCCTTACCCATTATCCTAACAAAAAACCGCCCTCTTGGCGATTTTTTTTATCTCTTTCAGGCTTGCGGAGTAAAACAGCAATAGCCGATTTTGTCGCATTCCTTCTTCATGTTTTGCCAGACAGCTTCTTCGGGAATCACCTCCAAAGCCATGGGATAAAGGATGTCGTTTTCTTTGGCGATGTGCTCCCGGAGCATGGCAACGAGAAAATCCGCTGATTCTTTAAGGTTTTTTTTAAACTTATCGAAATCCATTTTGGCAACGGATTGGCCCAAGCTTAAAATTTCTTTCTTCTTGGGCCTGAATTCCTCGTGCTCCCTTCTCATCATTTCCGTCGGGCCGAAAATCTCCCTTTTTTCCATTTCCGGGAAGAGCACTTTCTCCTCTCTCTGGTGATGAGGCTCGGCTCCGACTAAATGTTCGGCAATGTTCTCCATTTTTTTGAAATCTCCATTATTTTCATCATACTTACTCTCCTCCTGGATACGCTGATTGGTTTTTTCAAGCTCATCTAAAAAACCTAAAATCAGCTTGTGTTCTTCCATCAGGGTATGAATAACGTGGCCGGGTTTAAGATTTAATTCCATGATCTTAGCAACAATCTTTTTTTACTTCCAATGTTTTTCTATCTTTAAACTCTGCCTGTTTGCCCTTGTTCCACTGATCAACCGGCCTCAAATAACCGACAATTCTGGAATAGACTTCGCAGGACTGGTAATTTTTCAATTCCTGACTCTGCTTGAAACAATCCTGGCACTTGAAAATCGTTATTTTTTCTCCTTTGTTGTCGTACTTAAGCAGCACTGCCCCACCCTGAAGCTCCTCCCCCAGAATGGCGATATCTTTATGACAATCGTGGCAGTTGGCTTTTTCCGCCATTGCATTTTTGACAATATCCATAAAAAGATATTTGATAATTATTTATTTTACCGACCTTTGTTTTTTTGCGATTTAAAACGCCGCATTCTTTGCAAATATCGAAAATATCGAAAATTTTACGGCATTGCTTGCAAATAAAGTGGGCGTGGGAAGAAATATCGCCGTCAAAATGCGCCACGTCAACCGGAATTTCTTGAATTTCTCCTCTCTTCTTGAGGTCTTTTAAGTTGCGGTAAACCGTGCCGCGGCTTATTTGAGGCAACTTCTTCCTTACCTCGCCGTAAATAATTTCGGCCGAGGGGTGGATATCGACTCCCTTCAGGTAATCTAAAATGGTTTTCTTTTGGTTAGTAATCATTCCTAATTAGATTTTATTACTAACAAGAACCCTTGTCAAGCGGCGAATAGACTCATGATCCCCTTCAACCCAACGAGCCCGGCGAAGATAAAAAGCAGAATAGGCGACAAGGTCATAAATAAACTTAAAATCAACAAAATTCCGCCGATAATGTCGAAAAAGCTCCCGATGTCCATTAAAAAAAGCAGGGACTTTAAAATAAGATAAACGCCGAGGCCGATAATTAAGCCTTGAGGCAAGGGCAAGTGGTAGGCTGTGCCGGCCAAAAGCCCGGCTGAAAGTAAATCTAATAATCCTAAAAATTGAATCATGTTAGTATTAGTGAAAAACCAATAATGCCGGCTTAAAAATCATAATAATTCCTAAAATCAAAATCAAGGCTCCGGCGACCAAAGTCGCATAGCGATTATATTTATCAGAGAAATGGAAGCGTGAAAGCGTAAAGAAAGCGAAACCAAAAACGATCAAGTCATCCAGCATGTAGAAAAAATTATAAAAAGCCAGATAAAGATAATGCTGGAGAGCGCCGATGCCTTGAATGGTTAAGATCTTTGTGTAAATAACAGGAAAGCCGGCAGAACAGAAAAATTCAACAAGATTAACTCCAAAGGCCAAAACCACCACGCCCAAGACAGTTACCGGCAAAGCCGATGGTTTCAAAATATTCTTGACCCGCTGCAAGATCTTCCCTTCCGCTTTCTCGTCTACGACCTTGCAAACGCCCGGCTGCCACTTGATGAAATCGCGGATCCGCCAAGCTCCGAAAGCAATACCGAAACTTCCAATCAAAATCCTCGTTACGGCAACGAAACTCATCAGCAAAAGCGCGTTCAACCAAGCAGCCATAAAAAGAAAATAAAGAAGCCCCTCGACGAAAATAAAAATTCCGCCCACTAACGCTATCTTCTTGCGGGACTTGGCGGCGAGTAACAGGGAAATCAAAACAACCAAAACCCACATAGCGCAGGGATTAAAGCCATCCAATGTCCCTAAAACTACGGTCAAAAGAGGCAAAGAAATATTTTTTGCGTCAATCTCGCCCAAAAGAGGCACTTTGAATTTTTGCGCAGAAGCTTGGCCGCCTACCATGCACGTCTTCAAGCAGCTTTCGATATCCTCGCCAACGCTCTCGTTAAAACCAATGAAATATTTAAGAGAGGTGAAAGTAACCGGCACATAGCCTTGTTCTTTTTTGGGCACATTGTATTTTCCATAAAAATCCTTAAGTTTCGACTGGTTTTCCGAGCTTCCAGTTACCTCATATTCGTTTATCTGGATATCCGGATATTTCTCTTGGAGGCCCCGTAAAAAAACTTTTTCTTGAGCGCAATAAGGACAAGTGGCGCTGTAAAAAAAATCGATTCGAACTTTTTCAGACTGGGCGAAGGTATTTTGAAATATAAAAACGCCCGCAACGAGGCTCAAAATAAAAATGGGTATAATCCATTTTTTCATAATCATATTTTACCCTAACCGCGCTTCAAACGCAAAGAGTTTAAGACGACCGATAAAGAGCTGAAAACCATGGCCGCCGCGGCAAAGATAGGATTGAGTAAAATCCCAAAAAAGGGATATAAAACTCCGGCCGCTACCGGAATAAAGGCGGAATTATAGAAAAATGCCCAAAAGAGGTTTTGCTTAATAATAGTTAAAGTCCTCCGAGAAAGCGAAATCATCTCGGGAATCAACATTAAATCGCCCCGCATCAAAGTAATTTCAGCAGATTCTATAGCCACATCCGTCCCCTCGCCCATAGCAATGCCTAATTCTGCCTGAGCCAGAGCCGGAGCGTCATTAATGCCGTCACCGGCCATCGCTACCAATTTTCCGGTTTTTTGAAGCTCTTTTACCTTTGCTGCTTTTTCTTGAGGCAAAACCTGGGCCATAATATTTTCTATGCCGACTTGCTTGGCAATGGCCCGGGCCACTCGCTCATTGTCGCCGGTAATCATCCAAACTTCCAAACCTTCTTTTTTTAGCCACTCAACGGCTTGCTTACTCTCCTCTTTCAACGTGTCGGCCACGGCTAAAAGTCCCTTGATTTTATTGTCCAGGGCTAAGACCACCACTGTTTTACCTTCGCTTTCAAGTTTAATAATATCTTCTTCAAAATTCGCTGAAGATATGTTTGCTTCTTTCATGAGCGCCCGGTTGCCAATCACTCCCAAAACCTCTTCTCCTGCAACCACCAGTTTTCCCTTTACTCCTTTGCCGGCGACAGCTTCAAAATCTTTTACTGCCAAAAACTCCAATTTTTTGACTTTAGCTTCTTCAACAATTGGCTTGGCTAAATGGTGTTCGGAATATGTTTCAAGGCTGGCGGCTATTTTCAGAACCTCATTTTCCTCCATTGCATAAGATTTTACATTGGTCAGTTCCGGCTTGCCTCTAGTCAAGGTGCCTGTTTTGTCTAAAATAATTGCTTTAATTTTATGAGCAATTTCCAGGGCCTCGGCATCTTTGACTAAAATTCCTCTTTGAGCGGCATTGCCGGTGCCAATCATAATCGCCAAAGGAGTGGCCAGCCCCAAAGCGCAAGGACAGGCGATAATTAAAACCGCCACAAAATTAACCAAAGCGAAAATAAAAGACGGGACTGGCCCAAAGAAAAACCAAACGGCAAAAGTTAAAAAAGCGATTATGATAACTATCGGCACAAAGTAAGAAGAAACCGAATCAGCCAGCCTCTGGATCGGCGCCTTGGATACCTGGGCCTGCTCTACCATTTTAATAATCTGGGACAATAAGGTTTCTTTCCCGACTTTCGTGGCCTTGAATTGGAGCCTACCCGAAAGATTGATCGTAGACCCGATTACTTTTGAACCCGATTCTTTAGTTACCGGCATTGATTCTCCGGTGACTAATGATTCATCAACCGAAGACCTGCCTTCCAAAACTTCGCCGTCAACCGGAATTTTTTCTCCCGGCTTGACCAAAATTATATCCCCCACTTGGACTTCTTCCACTGGTACCTCCTTTTCTTTACCGTCATCAACGATTCTCGCGGTTTTAGCGCCCAATTTCATCAATTTTTTAATGGCTTCTGAAACGCGACCCTTGGCCAATAATTCAAGATACCTGCCGAATAAGATTAAGGTGATGATAATGGCCGAAGTATCAAAATAAATCTTGGGTTCTTCTCCCAAAAAGCGGAAAAAATCAGGGAAAAAGGTAACGGCTGAACTGTAAAGATAAGCCGACAAAGTTCCCATAGCAATCAAAGTATTCATATCGGCTGTCCGGTATTTAACCAACAATAAAAGCCCTCGGTAAAATCTTGAACCCACCCAAAACTGGACCGGGGTTGTTAAAACGAACAAAAAGAAAAAACTGGTTAAAATCTTCGGAACAAACGGAAACCATTCGGGAAAACTGCCTAAAAATATGGGTATTGAAAGAACCGCTCCCGCAATCACTTTTTTCTTTAGGCCCGAGAGTTCTTTCTCCCTTTCTTTTTTTTCTTGAGACAAAACGTCCTCGGCCTCCGATGTTTCCGATAATAATTCTAGCGTTAAAAGCTGATAACCGGCGTCTTTTGTCGCCTTGGCCATATCTTTGGGGCTAATTTTTACTTCATCAAATTCAACCAACAGGGTTTCTGCTCCAAAATTAACTTGAGCCGATATAACTCCAGCCAAACTGGAAACCGCCTTCTCGATGGTTCTGGCGCAGGAAGCGCAGGTCATTCCCTGAATTTTAAATACTTCTTTGGTCATATTGTCTTATCTCAAATCCCATTCAAAAGTTCTCAAAACGGAATCTTGAATGGTAAGTTTGATTTTTTCTGCTTCTTTATTTATTATAGGGAACAAAAGAACTCCCGCCAAGTGATGTCCGCCTGGCGGAGGCCCCTGCCATTCAACGGGCTCATATTTATCGCCCCTGTCGTCTTCTAAAAACGACACTTTAGTTAAATCAAAGTCCAAAGAACCCGAGTGCGTGGTAATTGTTACGTCAAATCGAAGCGGGTTCTCGGGCGCAAAATCCAAAAGCGCGACTTCAAATAATACTCCGTTTTCATCGCTGGTTTTTATTTCCGATCCGTCGTTCTTGCCAATAAAAAAATACGTGGTAATTGATGCCAAAACAATGATCGGAATCAACAATAAAATTATTTTGCGTTTCATAAAGTATGGTTTTGTTTAAATTTTTTCGCTTTACTAAGCAGATAAAAAATTCCGGCGAGATTGGAAATGGCCCCGACAATAAAAAGCTCCGTTTGATACTGACCGAGGAAAACCGCCAATCCCGAAATTCCGATAACCGGTAAAATATTAACCAGGTAGTGCGCGCAGCAGGAAATCATGGCTATGGTCGAGGTTGTCCCCGAAGCGGCAACAATTTTCCCGGAAACTTTCGCGCGATGCAAGGCTCGCAAGTATGTAAAAATGCCGATTTGTATTCCAAAACCCGCAGCTAAACCAATAACCCAATACCAATTTTCAGAAAATTGGCTGACGGCGAAATCCCAACCGGAAATCAGGCTTAAGACTGAAAAATACAAAAACAATAAAATTAAACTTGCGCCGAAACCAAAAATGATCGATTTTCTCATTACTTTGTTTTTTCTTGCTGCAGATAGACCATGGCGCATACAAGAGCTGAAATAGAAATAAGGGTGAGTATTATCGCATCATTGTAAAGGTGCTGCTGGGAAAATCCTAATGCGGTTCCTCCCTCGCCCGCTATCCACGCCCCGATAAGCGCAAGCCCGCCCCAAATACCCAATATACGGGCGCTCCAATGCATAATTGATGATTTTTTCATATTTGATGATAATTAATGTTTTTAATTCCTCGACCTTTATTTGTTATCTTTATGACCTCTCATTATTAAAATATGCAAAACTGGACAAAGCAGAATAATCAGCCAGGCCCAATAATCGCCGCCTCTGAAAAAAGCTGAAAAGCCGATAATCAACGCCAGCGGCGCCAGACAACATAGGGCCATTAATAATAAATGCCTTTGTTTCATTTTAACGCCTGGTTTTAATGGCAACATCCCCGGGAGGATTTTGATTGCTCTTTTACCAATTTCTTACGATATTCTTCTTTACAGTTATCCGAGCAAAACTTCTTTCCATAACCTTCGGGGTATTCTTTCCCTTTTACCAATTCCATTTTACAAATCGGACATTTTTCTTTGAATAAGTTAAACATAAATTGATTATTTATTAATTTCCGACCTTTATTGATTATCTCACTCTCTTAAGCACCATCTTAATTATTAACAAAAGCACAGCGATAATTGTTATGACCCAAACTATTGCCGGTATCTGGCCCAAATATTGGTTGACAAAATTAGTAAGCTTGGCCAAATAAACATTAATTGTTATTTGGTATTCTCCGCCACCCATGGCCAGCCGGTCAGCCCAAGCAAGATATAATATCAGCGCCCCCATCAAAAAGAATGTTGTGCCAGACACCATGTCGGCTGCGGTAATATTGATTGACTTTTTGGCCAACGAATATGAAATATGTTTTTTAAATATCCCCAATTTTTCGGCAATGTTCGTTTTATCAATAAAGAAGGCGATGACAAACAAAGGAATGGCCATGCCCAGAACGTAGGCTAAAGAATACAGCCCGCCCCAGAATAAAGAACCGGGCAATACGGATAAAGCAATCACGCCGGCTAGCACCGGAGCGCAGCAGAGAGTGGCAAAACCAGAAAAAATACCTAAAACGAAAACCGAACCTGCGCCGCCAACCCTTATGCCGCGATTAATGGAAAAAGGAAACGAAAAATGTCTGCCCAGCAATATGGTCGCTCCAAGGAATAAAAGAAATAAGCCCCCGCTGATAAAGATGAGGTCGTGGTATTCCCTGAATAATTGTCCTAAGCCCGCCGCGCCCAGTCCTAAGGGCAGGAATACCGAAAGCAATCCGAGGAAGAATACGAATGTCATCAAAAAAACAGTGCGTTTCTGCCTGAAGATCGAACCAAGGTAGGCTGGCAGCAAAACAGTGATACAACAAGGCGCAAAAAGAGCGGCTATTCCTGCAATAAAAGCGACTATCAACGAGGCGCCGATAAATACTTCCATATTAGTTTCTGCCGAGTTTTGACAACTCAGAAATCAGCAGATCATTTCTTAGGGCCATATTGGGGTCGTCAAAAACATAGCGTACGATTCCTTCTTGATCAATGATAAAGTACGTGTGGCCGGGATAACCGTCCGGGTGCATCGGAGACGGCGGATGCATTGAAGACGGCAAGGCCATAACATTATAGGCGGTGGAAACCTTTCTATCCGAATCGAATAAAATTCTTGCTTTGGAAAATTGCGGCACTTCGTTGATAATCTTTTCCCATTCGCTTCTCTGATCTACAACTATAGAAAATACCGCGACATTGTCGGTATTAAACCTTTCGTCATTTCCAAAGGCTGTCATCTGATCCCAACAAGCAGGATAACACATACTGCCTTCATTGAAGAAAAGAACAACATTCCTCCCCCGGTAATCGCTTAGTTCAACAGTTTTGCCGTCAATGCTCTCAAGACTGAAGTCCGGCGCCTGTTTTCCGATCGCTTGTTCGAAAAAAAACTTCTCTCTTGGAACTTCTTTGGGGAAATAATTCACCAGGGCCAGAATTATTCCTCCGGCAATTAAGATAATCGGCAGAAAAATTAAAAACATTTTTTTAATAATCATAAATTTTCAAAAACTTTAAGCAGCTCTTTAATTTTCTTTTTTCTTTCTTTTTGATCTTTCCCCTTAATCGCTTCGGTGACGCAGGTGTTGAGGTGATTCTCCAAAATCAGGCAATTCAGCTTTTTGATCGCGGCCGTTACGGCCTCATTCTGCTTGATGATGTCGAGGCAATATTTATCGTTTTCCAGCATTTTCTTTATTCCCCCAAAATGGCCGGAAATATAACTCATTCTGTTTAAAATTTCCTTTTTGAAATGTTTTTCCATATTGATACCCCCCGTGGGTGGGTATACTAAAATAATAAGCCCGCCAAGCGGGCTTGTCAATACCACAGACCGCTATGCTTCTAATTATTTTTCTATTATAATAAGAGTACATACGTATTCTTAATATAATATAGCGTGGAAAAATACAAATATTATTTTCGCAAACCTCGATCGGAAATTACTAAAGATATTCTAACCTTGCTTTTAATATCCGGGGGTATCGCTATTGCTGCTACTTCTCCGTATTTCGGCATAGCAATTTGGAAAAACCTTAAGAATAGAAATAAATATCCCAAAAGAAGGGTATCATCAAAATTTTGCGAACTTAGAAAACGCGGCTTTATTATATTAGAAAAAGATGCTCACGATATAAAACTTGCCCTCACGCCGAAAGGCGAAAAAATAGCTGGCTATATGCAAATAAATAAAATGAAAATCCAGCGCCCCAAGAAATGGGATAGTCTCTGGAGAGTGTTAACTTTTGACATATCAAACTTAAAAACCACTCAAAGAAATGCAATCAGAAAATTGCTTAAAGAGATCGGCTTTCAGTGCCTTCAAAAAAGCGTCTGGGTGCATGCTTTTGACTGCAAAGCAGAAATAGAAATCATTAATGATTTCTTTGGACTAAAAGAAAATGAAATGCGTCTGATAGTTGCTAAAGACATTGGCGATAGCCGCGAGCTTAAAAGAAAATTCCGCCTGTCATAATAAGGATACGTACGTATTTTTATTATAATATACTGATAAGTTTGTTTTAGAATACAAGGCCGTAAACCTGGAATAAAATGTGGAAAACAATGTGTGTCACTATGAGAAAAATAAGTAAAATTCTTGTATATCTGTGGTATTTTACCAATCTTTGCCGAAATCTGCGAAGAGGTCCCCAATTTAAGCTATTGTACCACCAACAAGTGGATAAATCGACAAAAAAGACCGCCGTTAATAAAACAGCAATCCAAAATAAAAGATCTTGCCCCAAAATTAAAGTCGGTTCCATGCCTTATTCAACAATTAAACTGCCCGTCATACCGGCTGCTTTATGGCCCGGGATCGAACAGAAAAAATTATAAGTCCCGGCGGCAGGAAAGGTAAATTCAATCGTATCTGTCTTGCCTGAGTCAATAGTCTTAGTGCTCACTCCCGATCCTTCAATAATCAAGTTATGGTTAGCTCCGCCTAAATTTTTAAAAATAATCCTGACTTTCTCGCCGGCTTGAATGGAAATAGACGACGGATTAAAAGAAAATTCGGTTCCAACGACCGTAATTTCTTTAACAGCCACCGTGGCGCTTTCCTTTTTCTCGAAAATTATTTCGATTTTGTCGCTGTCTCGCATCACATAATTATCAAACTCAAAATTTTCTTTGCCATTAATCAGCATCTTTAAAGTCCCTTCGGGTCCCGTACATTTATCAAAAATGCAGTCCTTGCTGAATGTTTCCACCCAAATTTCAAAAAATCGGCCTAAACGCAAGTCGTCTTCTTTGACCAAACCGGAAAATTCCATATGGATAATGCTGTCGCGATCATGGGTATGTATTGGTTTGTGAGGAAGTTTTTCGAGGCCGATACCAGCCGGGATATCTTGAGATTCGCCAAAAATATTAATAGTTAAATCGGCGTGCCAATGAAGACCGCTTCTGGAAATAATTTCCGGAGCTGACACTGAAGTCTGGGAAACAAAAAACCAAACCGCAATGCCGATTACAATAATAATAAAAATTACAATTGTTTTATTCATATAATTTAAACTCCGCAGCTCCCGCCGCCTGACGGAACTTCTTCGACGAGGTCGTTGATTTTCAGCCAACTGATGACCTGATCCCAGCCCTGAGGCGTAGAATAATCTTTGCCCGCCACCGTTCTCGCGTCAACCTGGCTCCAGTCTTTCCCCTCTTTAGCCTGGAAATACTTAGCCACATCAAAATAGGTCTGGGGGAACCAGAAAGCGTTAAGATATTTAAAAGCTTCAAAAATTTCCTCAGCCGAAGCGCCTTGAGCCGCCATGATCTCTCCCAGGGCCAAAGCCGCCATGCCATGGTTACAATCAGGGAACCCTGTAGGATTGGAACAGCACGGCCGGTAGGAATTATAGGCAAAATCTTCCAAGATTTTTTGCTGATCCGGCGTCAGCTTGGTTATTTCAAAGTTAGAATAAAGTTCAGTTGCCTCTTTGGTTCCCAGCGTCCAGCCGCCCGTTGAAGCAAAGTTGCCGATTTTACCTTCGCCGTATTTCATCATTGGACCTTCGTCTAAAATCGGGTTTTTATTGGCCAAGCCGGCCGCCCAAAGAAAATTTAAGAGAAAATATGAATTTTCCGAACTAATTCTGATTTTTTCGTTTGAACCCTTGGTCAAAATTTTTATTTGTTCTGGAGTTAAAGGCTGTCCGGCATTCTCGTAAAGGGTTTCCATCTTCTCGAAATCAATGGCGCCCGCCGCTAAAAGCTTAGGCCCGATATCTCCGTAGGTCGCATTAACGGTATAGCCGTCCGGCGGATTTATTTTTTGGAAAATATCAGTAGAGTTTATTGAGGCAGACTTTATCGGGGAAGCCGCGGTTGTTGATTTTTCGGTTAAAATCTCCCTGGCGACAGTTATTAAGTAGGCGACTAAAAACAAAGAAGAAAGACAAATGATTATCGGCAACCAGCTCTTAATTGAAGAAATGATGTTTTTCATAGCGAGTAATACTTGTTATTTTTTAAATTTAAAATCAATTTTATCTGATAACGTTAGCAATCAGCCTCACTTCCGTTTTTCGGTTTTGAGGGTCATTGCTGGAAACATAAACAGCTCTGACAATATCTCCCAGGCCCGCCTCTCCATGAAGGGCCTGATTAAAAATCACTTCCAAGGAACCCTTTTGGCCGGGAGCAATCTTTTGAGACCAAAGAGTTGAGGCATTATCCATGCCGGTCATGCCAAATTCGGGACTAATTTTATCCCCCACCATTAAACGGGCGGTGGTGCACATGCAAGAAGTTGAAATATCGGTTATTTTCAAATCTCCTTGGCCGATATTTTTAATTTCAAATGTTTTTTTAACTAATGCGCCGGCCATTGAAACGGCGCCGGCATCATATTCTTCGGGGCTTACCTCTATTCTCCCCTGGCCCGTCCCGCCCGTCCCGTTGAATCCAAAAACCAACAATGTTGCTGCTAAAATGGTTCCTACAATAATAAAAATAGTTAATTTTACCATAATTTCCAAAATGGTTTTTTTATTTTTTTATTTTTCGGCCGGTTATTTTCCAACTTCTCCAAAGTATCCTCCGAAACCTTGCAGAGCGGACAACTTTCTTCCCCGCCTGCCGGCGAGGCAGGTTTTTTTTGTTTACTTTCTTCCATATTTTTAGATAAAGAACATTAAAATGCCTCCGCCGATAAGCATCATCAAAAGCCCCATCGCCAGCTTTTCTGTTCTTTCGTTTTTCTGCCGAAATTTAGCGATATTAGCTAGAGTTAAAGGGTTGGCGGCAAAGAGCAGCAAGATCAATAGGGGCATGACAAACATTAAATTGTAAAGCATCAGGTATAAAAAGCCGCTCAAGTAAGTCGCCTTTGAAGCTAAAAGCGCGGTAATGGCTGCATAAATCCCTCCCGAACAAGGTATCGAGCAGAGGCCAACCAAAAAAGCAGCGGCTGCGATGCTCGGCAAGGTGGCTTTTTCCAACCGCGACTTAATCCTTTCGCTGGAAATTTTGGGCATGCTCAGATGAATCGGCAATCGAGGGAAAAAATAATCTTTAAACTGGATAGCCCCCATAGCAATTAACAACCAGGAGCCAAGTATGGCGAAAAAGTGATGCTGGCCAAAAATCACAATACCCGAAAGCAAGCCCACGCCGACCGCCAAATAAGTCAGGAAAATAACGAAAATATAGACCAGCCCCAGGGCAAAAATATTTCTAAAGGTTTTCTGCATGGTCAGCAGAAAAGCGATAAAAAATATCAAAATGGCTATAGCGCACGGATGAATACCATCCAAAAAACCGGTGCTGGCCACCAAAGGAATCATGACCGAAGGATGAGCGATATTAATACCGGCTAAAAAATTATCTAACATTGGCGTAAACCATTACTTCAACTTGAGGATTAACGGGGTCCGAACTTTTAACATAAATTATTCGTTCCTGCTCGCCCTTGCCGTGAGGACCGGACATGGCTCCGCTATCATAAGTAACGCGAAGGTCCGCTTCTTCGCCGGGGTTAAGCTCGACTTTGGCGATTTTAGCCGAAGTGCAGCCGCAAGAGGTGGCCAATCTTTTTATTTCCAATATTTCCGAACCCGTATTTTTTATTTTAAAACTATATTCGGCTATATCGCCATACTGCACCTCTCCGAAATCAAAAGATTTCGGGGTAATTTCAATCTGGGGCAAATTCCCCGTTCCGGGCTCAATACCCGGAATTGATTTAAAATAGCCGTAGCCGGCTAACCCCAGAACAACCAAGACCAAAACAAAGACTATTTTTGTTTTCATCTTTAACTTAAATCTTTTTTCTTCTCTTCAAATTCTTCTTTATTAATCTCGCCTTTAGCGTAGCGCTCTTTTAAGATGCTAAGGACAGATTTTTCTTTGCCCCCTCCTTCTATGTTTTGACCAATCAGCCATTTAATTAGAGCGATAATCCCAACAATGATCAGAACCCAAAACAGAATCATAAAAATCCAGCCGGACCAGCCCCAGACGCCGACATTACCCATCATATTATACATCATATTATTAAACAAATTATTGCTTGAGTAACCCGACCAGTTACCCATCATCGACATCATATTCATCCCTCCGGCACCGCAACCAAGATAATTCTCTCCCATAGCAAGATGCATAGTTCTCAAATTTTCCGACCCTTCGCCGCCCATCATCTGATCCATCAACTCGTGCTGCTGCTCGTCAGGATGTATTGTGCTCATCACCGCTTCTCCCAATTCTTCAAATTGTTCATCGGTAACCTCCTGACAATTTATTGAAGTTGCTTCAGTTACGCCTTGAACTCCCACAATCTCGGCTAAAACATCTTCTAAAGATAGACTATGATTTCCGTTAGCCAAAATAAAAGCGGGAAAAACAACGGCAGTAATAAAAATTGAAATAAAAATTATTTTTCTCACATGTTTTAATTAATTTAAAATTCTAATTTATTAACCCAATTTGGTATTTTTCCGCCGACTACTTTGTCATATTGCGGCCAATAAGGTTTAATATCGAGAATAGGCGTTCCGTTTAAAATATCCAGACCTTTGACTTTTAATTTGTTCTCTCGGCGCCCTATCAGCTTTACGGTTGTAATGCCAATTGGATTGGGTCTTTGAGGACAGCGGCAGGCAAAAATACCGACAATTGGCACTTCAGGATTCCCCTGGGGCCGATGCTGAATAACATAATCTTCGACCTTATCCATCCAGTATACAACAATTACATGGGAATATTTCTCAATACCAGTTAAAGCCTTAGTAAATTTATTATTGATAATTATTTCAGAAACTTCATCGGTAAAATTGCCAAATCTTGGCTCTTTAATATCGTTTTTTACAAAACCAATCGGCTTTATAGTAATGCTTTTCATTTTTCAATCAACTTGATTTAATTCTATCGTTACTTTTTGCTCAAAATTAATCGGATCGTTGGAATAAATATAAATTTCCCTGGTGACTGCTCCTCGAAGATCTTGATGGACGCTGGGGTCATAATAAACCTTCAACTGAGCGCTTTTCCCAGCGGGAATAGTCAACTTCCAATCTTGAGGACTTTCGATGCCATGCCCCGCCATAGCGAATCTTGGCCCCTCCTGGCCTTCAAAAACGACCGCCGCCGAGGTGCAACCGCAAGAGCTATCCAAGCGATCGATTGTCAAATCTTTTTTGCCCTCATTTTTGAGTTCAAAAAGGGTCGTGACAATTCCTCCTTTTTGACTGATATTGCCGAGATCAAGCGTTCCAGGAGCCAAAGAAATTATCGGCCGATCAATTGGAGCAGTTTTAACTAATTCTTCTTTAAATTCTTCTTGTTCGTTTTTATCGACAAAAGAATTCAAACCGTATTTTTTAATATAAGTTGAAATAATCTCTTTTTCGGAGAGATTCTGAGCCACCAAAGAATCAATATAGTCAATCATTTCTTTGGCCATACCGCAACAAATATTCTGAGGATCAAGGGGTTTCCCGCAGCAGGGGCAAAGAAACATCGGGTAAATCTCTTGGGCAGAAACCGATTGAACCAAAGGAGAACCGTTATTCCTTGGCGTCAGAATTAAATCAGCGCTAACTATCAAGCTTAATACTGACAAAACGACTAAAATTAAAGTAATTTTTCTGGTATTCATGTTTATTAAACAGTATCCCAATCATACCAACCTTTAGCTTTTTTATCAAACAAAACGCGTAATGGCGAAAATAAAAACTGCTCCCAAGACGGTCAGTCCGATGAGTTTGTAGGAGCTATGTTGACTGTGGGCTTCGGGCAGAATATCACTGCCGCCGATGTAAAGCAGAAAACCAGCAAAGAATCCGAGATATAAAACCAAAAATTGCGGCGAAACCGTAAAAAACATAGTCGCAACCGCTCCCAGAATCGGCGCTAAAGAGTGCAATAATAAAAACACTTTTGATTTTTTAGGGCTATTTTTATGGCTTAACATCAAGGCAACCGTGTTCATGCCGTCCGTAAAGCCGTGAGAAATCACGGCCACGGCCACCAGTACTCCTACCGAGGCGCTAATCTGAAAACCGAGCCCGATGCTTACGCCGTCCATTAAACTGTGCCCGATCAAAGCTAAGGCGGAAATAACGCCCACCTGCGGGTGATGGTGTTCGGCGTAGTCAGCTTCGTGAGAGTGATGGATAAGAATAGTTTTTTCCAAAATATGGAAAAGTAAAAAACCAACGACCAGGGCAATCATGATCGTCAAAGGTTCAAAATCATTGATTTTAATCTGTTCGATAATTTCAGGGAAAATATCAAAGCTGACGACCCCCAACAAAATACCGGCCGCAAAAGCCATGATGAAATGGAGCCTGTTTTTCAATTTTATAGCGAAAAACCCGCCCAAAAGGATTGAAAAAAAAGCAACTATTGAAAAAATTATCTGCCCCATTTTACTCTTTTAATCCTGTGATACAAAAATAAGCCCCGGCCAGTTTGTTTTCCGAATAAACCGGGCAATCTATCGGGCAACGGCACATTTTTCCGCTATCCATGGCGCATTCAGATTTAGTTCGGGCGCAAAATATTCTTTCCGCTTCGGCTTTATTACAATCAATATAAAGCGGACATTGCATACAGAGACATTTGCCGTAATTTTCCGCGCTGTTTTTAGGTTTCATCTTAAGATAAGATTATTTAGAATAATTCTTTTTCTTAGACTGATGAATATAATCAAGCTCATGACCGCAGCTAGGACAGGCCAAAATAGCTCGAGCGAAATTAACCGCGTTTTCTACTAAATCAATAAAGATTTCGTGAATGGTTTTATCGCTCTCGATTCTTTTTTGGTCGGATTTGGTATCTTCGTTGCTCTCGCCCACCCAGGCCGCGTAAGCCTGCGGAGGAAAAATCAATCCCATGGCAGTTAAAAAATTCATTAAACCCCCTGCCACGTGCTGATAGCCGTCTTCATGACCTAAAATCATCAAACCGCCTACTTTGTTTTTAACCACAATTTGCCCGTGAACGGAATTGGCGTTCTCTAAAGAATTTAAACGTTCAACGATAAGTTGCATCAGCTGCGAGTGATTCCCCCAATGGATTGGCGTCCCAAAAATGACCACGTCAGAATTCAAAATACCGTCGTAAATTCGCGCCATCTCGTCTTTTTCGTCTATTTGTGTGATAAGACACGGGTGAACGCACATCTTGGCGTTAATGGAATAATGGTGCTCGCACGGCCTTAAATTCAATTCCGAAGCTACGATTATTTCTTTTTCCACGCCTTCTTCTTTAAGCGCGTCAAAAGCCATCTTCATCAAATAATAAGTACCGGACTCTCTCCCCCTGATAGAAGTGCAAATTCCTAAAAGTTTTATTTTTTTCACAGATTAAAATAAATTGATAAACCCAGAAAACCGTGAATGAGGCCTAATAGAATAGCGACAGCAACTACCCGGGGGTGCCATTTGAATGGAATCGTACGAATCCCTTTAAAATTGAGATAGCCGATTAAAGCGGCCAATAGAAAAAAAACGAGAGTTAAAACGCCCGTGTGGAAAATGATTGGTTTTCCAAAAACAAGAAAATAGGCAATTTGACTTATCATATTATTATTCTATTGTAACACAAAACCGCCCCTCACGGGGCGGTTTTTACTGATTAAGCGCGCGAAACGTTCGTCGCGGCCGGGCCCTTTTCGCTTTCCGTGACATCAAAGGTGACGGCATCGCCGACTTGCAACTCATCAAAGGTAACTCCTTTTAATTCTTTGGAATGAAAAAATAGATCCTTGACTTCGCCTTCGCGAGCAATGAATCCAAATCCTCTTTCCGTAAGAGTCTTAATGGTTCCCTGCATATGATTATTTTTTAGATTGCTTCTTCAGAGAAACTCGACTTATTCCCGTACTTAAGTAGTACCGTTTTATTGTAGCGCATTAAGAGTATTTCTGCAAGACTCAAGTTTCTTTTGAGCTAATTCCACCGCTAGATGGCGCGGATTTGCTTTTTTACGCTTACTTTCTTCCAAAACGAGCCGGGTCGTGTTTTTGATCTTCTCTTCAACCATTGCCAGCATTTTCTCGTGGCCATATCCTTTATGTTCGCAATACGAAGAGATGACGCCGCCGGCGTTGGCCACCAGGTCTGGAACAATGAGCACCCCTTTACGCAAAAACTCTTCCTCGATGCGTTCTTGCATTGGGATATTGGCCGCCTCGACAATAATTTTAGCCTTGATCTTATCTTTATTGCTTTCATTAATTACATCAGTAACCGAAGCGGGAATCAAAATATCAACCGGAACGCTCCAAAACTCGTCAAACTTAATAATTTTGGCCTTCCCAGAATAATGGCTCAGTCCCTTTCTTTCTTTAATCAGTTCGTCAATCAATTTTTCCTCAAATCCGTCCGGCGCATAATGAGCGCAAGTTTTATCGGCGATAGCCACAACCTTAGCCCCCATTTCGGTCAAAAATTTATAAGCGAAAGCGCCCACGTTCCCAAAACCGTGGATAGCGACTCTGGCTTTTTTGATGTCCACCCCGAAAATTTCAGCAGCCACTTTGGTGGCTTGAGCTACGCCAAAGCCCGTGCTGCCGGCTTCATGAGGAATGCCGCACTTTTGGCAAATGCCGTTCTTGCAGTCGCCCGTATATTCAAAACAAAGTTCTTTAGGCTTGCCCGTAGCCGATTCCCAAACACCGGTCGCTTCCACGAACCACTGCATTTCTTTCTCGCCGGTATTGACGTCGGGGCCGGCAATATATTTATGAGGAATCAAATGTTTAATGGCGCGCGCATAGCTCTGCACAAATTCTTTTTTAAGTTCATCCGAGCCTCCCGGCCACTTAATGCCTCCCTTGGCTCCGCCGAACGGAATATCGGCTAAAGCATTTTTTAAAGTCATGGTTCGGGCCAGGCGCGCCACTTCTTCTAAGGTTACATCCGGAGTCATCCTAATTCCCCCCTTGCCCGGACCGAGCACCGTGCTGTCGATTACTAAAAACCCTTCCATGCCTATTTTAGGATCGCTGACTTTAAGAATATGCTCCGGTTTAATTTTATCTTGCATAATTATAATATTTCCTTTAATAACTCCTCTACGCCGAGCTTATTTTTTGCCGAATAAGGAATGATCTGATGGACTCCGACAAGATTTTTAATTGTTTTGAGTTGCTCTTCATATCCAGCTTTCTTTATCTTATCTATCTTATTAGCCACCACGATAATATCTTTTTTATAGTCCTCTAGGTTGTGCAATATCTCTAAATCGTCTTCGGTCGGGCCAATATTAGCATCAATTATTAAAACTACTTTTTTCTGCTTATAATTAGAGATAAAGAAATACCAATTTACCATAGCCCGAAGGCTATTCTTCAATTCGTCTGGAAGTTTGGCATAACCGTAGCCTGGTAAATCAACAAAATACAAAGAATTATTAATTAAAAACAAATTTATTTGCTGGGTACGCCCAGGGAAAGAACTGGTTCTGGCCAGATCATTCCGATTAACCAAAGAATTAATGACGCTAGACTTCCCTACATTGGAACGGCCGATAAAAGCAACTTGAGGAATACCGTCCTTAAGGATACTGTTGCTGCCAAGCACACCTTTTACGAAATGAGCTGATTCTATTTTCATATATCAATCTTAACAAAAAATCGCCAATTAGGCGATTTTTTTACGACAAACTACTTTGTAGTCAAAAAGTTATACCAGGGAAGACGTTCCGACAACGTATTGCCATTATCAGCATCAGCCGTTATAGTCTTTTGGCTATTAAACGGAATAAACCCAAATAACTTTCTTCGTTCTTCAATTTTCATATTATAAACCGCCTTGGCGTCCTCTTCTCTTAATTCAATTGCTGTTGGCGAAAGACCAAGCTTCTCCGTTACTTCACTCGCCGACATTTTTACATCCGCACCTCCTACGCTTAAGACATTTTCTTTAATCATAACTTCAGAGGCATTCACTTCCAATCCCTTATCTCGGATAAGCACTCTGTTTTCTGTGGGCTCAACGCTCACCGGCCTGTCTCCAATACTGACAAGCATTTTCTTTTCTGTAGTTTTCACCGATATATCATCAGCTTTAATTTCACCACGACTTATTTTTACTTCTTTTACTAAGGTATTAAGCTCGCTTACCTCCAGCTCTTTCCTACTTTTTATGAGATTGGAAATAAGCCCGTCTATTTCGTCTCTTAATGTTTTAAGTTCTTCGATTTGTTTTCCTTCTCCTTTTGCGGAAACGGCTTTTTCAATCCTAGTTTTATAATAAGCGCTGATCTCTTGTCCAGACTCAACAACGACCGGCTTTACTGTCTCCCCAATAGATTCTGACCCTGTTATCGCAGTAGTTCTCGGCACAATGGGCGTTTTCTCCTGATTAACGCATTGCACTCTTACTTTTTCAATACCAAACGAAAGTTCTTGTAAAATTTTCTCGATTTCTTCCCGCGAAAAACCATTTTTCTTTAAGTCATCATCGCTTAAACCGCTAAGTTTTTCATAATAGGTAATTTTAGCTTCCCATTGCGCGACTTCGTTGCAACGATCTATCGACACAGCGACCGGTATATTTTCTACTACTCTCGGCAAAGCTGTTGGCACGGGCTGCGGAACTGCAGTGTTAACACATTCTTTTTGTTGCGCTGCAATTTGCTGCTTTAACTCAATTATTTGTTTAGTTATTTCTTCCGCTCTTGTTTTATCGGATTCTGATTTTTGTAACTCAATAATAAGCAGACTGTACTTCTGCATTAAATTGTCGCTGATATAACATACGGGAGTTGCTTTCGGTATTTCTACCGGTCTTACTGTTGTTGGTGGAAGAGAACCCTCGGTACAAATAATAGGACCCGATATAGCATCTGACCACCCTCCCCATCCTCCGCTTGAACAGTGAGTTGCGCACGCCTCTGTTGCGTATTGTTTCCACAGATCGGCAGGCTTGCATGAACTCGCTACCCCCAAAGTAATCTCAGAGCCATCGGAACATTGAACAAAAACATTTTTGTACACGCCAAGCCCGCATTCGTTACAAACCTTATAATTATTCAATCCGCACCTTGCTTGTGAGGGTGAGACAGTGGTTGTTTGTGAAGTACCAGTGGGTGCAATTGGGGTTGTAGAAATTGATCCGCCCCCACCCCCAGTATCGCCCCCTAAAACAGTTGGGGCCAGTGTCGTTGTAGACTGTGGACAATCTTTTGGACAATTGTCAGATGTTTCATTGTTGCTACAAATTGCATCACCGCAAACCAACGGATATCCGCAATCAACCGGACAGCCTTTTTGGTTCTCATCTGATTGGCAAACTTTATCTCCGCAAGTACCTCGCAAGGTTGTTGCCTGGGAACAATCCTTTTCACAATTGATGGTTGTTTCGCCTACGTTGGTGTCGCAAATACCGTTATTATTGCAAGAATATGTTGGAGCTGGAGTAATACTTGTAGCATCCGAGCCTTGAGTGGATGAAGTTTGTGTCAGCCCGATAACAGGAAATATTATTAAACTAGCGATCAATAAAATTATTATGATTTTCATATTTTTATTATACTAACAATGTTTAACGTTAAAGGTTAAACAGATCAAAAAATCATCGCTCAAACCATTGAGAAATAACATTTATTACGCTTTGCAATAAATTGCCTCCTGAATTGCGCTGGACTTCAGCATCTCTTTCTTCCTGGCCTTCGGGCTTTTTGGCCGCTTCCTCGCCCGCTTTTTGCACGCCTTCGGCATAGCAGGATTGCAAGGTTTCTGCCTTGACTGCGGTTTCCGGAGCTTGACCTTGCATAACTCTGTCAAAAGATTCCGCACCCCAAGCTTGCTTGACGCAGTCTTGACTTTGCTGAGGCATTTCAAGAATATTTTGGCGCAATTTTTCTATTTCTTCTTGAATCACTTCCGGTTTTGCTGCTTCCGCCTCTTCGGGAGATTCTTCGATCAACACATTCTCGCAAACTTTAGCATTGGCCGGGTCGGCGCAAAAAACTTTACATTCTTCGTTAGTCGAGCAAGGAACCGTGGCTTCTTTAACTTCCCCGCCAGCTTCTATAACCGCCTCATCGCATTCTCCCGGATGAATATCGCAGTAAGCGTCGCACTCGGCTTTGGTCTTGCAGCCACCCGGCCCGCCGGCTTCGTTTTTAAATATAGCCGGAGAATCTCCACCTTTTTTTATTCCGACTGCTTCAAAAAATATATCGCATTCTCCCCAATTAGGTTCGCAATAAGACTCCAGTTCTTCTTTGGTTGTTTTACCGCCCGGAGTTTCGCCGCTTTGTATTAAAGGCGCTACCTTTTCAGCTTCAGCCGCTTCTTCGGCTGTTAAAAGTCCTGCTGATTTGCCGAAAGCCACGCATTCCACGGCATGAGAATTGTCGGAACAATAAGTTTTGCAATCGCCCGGAGTTGCGCAACTTCCCGGAGTTGCGCCACCGCTTGCAAGAACGCCGGCGACTTTTCTTGCTTTAGACAATTCATCAGCCGACATCCAATTATTCTGCTCGGCATAATTCAAGCAGGCGTCAATATTGGCCGGCACTTCACAAAACTCAGCACAGCTTTCTTTGGTCGCGCACCCGCCCGGGCCGTCGTCAATATCAGCCATGTCCCGTAGAGCTTGCGCTTCTTCCTCGGTCAATAAACGCCGGCTAGTTCCGTATGCCGCACAAGCCTCCGCATTTTCCCACTGATTGCAGTAATCCCAACATTCGTATTGGCTTTGACAATTACCCAATTCAGGTATGGGATAGATTACCCGATTCAAGACATCTTCATTGTTATCCTCGTGCCATTCAATAAACTTGTTGTTTAAATCAATTTTAATCCAAAATTTGACCGCACCTTCCGGCGGCGCCCAAGCGCTCATATCATCGGGGGTGATATCAAAATGCTGAACAGAGCCGATTTCACCCGGCCGACTGCTTTTAAAAGGCAAAGCTGCGATTCTGCCAATGGCTGAATTGTCTTCGCGGAGCCATACTGCCCCGACCTTGACGCTTTGGCCTTCGTTCAAAAAAGTATTGCCCCGATTAGCAACATCCACTATGGGATAACCCGAATTGCGATCAAATCCATAAATTTCAACTGTAAAATCGGTTAAGGTTGATTGCGACCTGTTGATAATTTTATCGTTATTGTTCTCGTTGGACTCGAGGACTTCCGCAGTGGAATCGACTGTCACCCTGACTTTAGCCGCATAAGGCAGAAAACCGAATCCCGAAAGTTCTACGGTTTGACCCGGTTCGATGGGGCTGTCTACGGACAAATTTTGGGTGGTGGTGGCAATCATTGTGCCGTCGGCGCGCAGAAACAAACGCGTCACCTTCAATCTGTCCGGCGACGGAACTATAGCTCTGCCGTTGCCTTGATTTTTGATGACCACCTTATTCGACCCGTAGGCAAAATCAGCGGAATCAATCACTAAATCGGCCAACGGCAAATCCGCTATTTTGGTATTATTGTTTTCATTTGATTCCTCAAAGATGCCTTGCTGGCCATCCTTATTGTCAACCCAAACCAAAACCTTGGCATCGCCGTATACCGGCAATTCATAGCGCCATCTTTGCCATGTCCAGTAGGTAAAAGTCTGATTGCCCGCACCGCCAGTTACCAGACTCGGCCCAACTTGCGCCGATTGACCCGGAAGAAGCCCTGTGTTCGGATTATAGTACGTATGATAGCCGCCGCGACCGCCGGTGCTCGGGTATCCTAGGAGATTCCCTTCGTAGCGCGAATAACCGCGGTCAGTTCGACCGGTAGTGGTGGCGCCGCTGGCGTCCAGCCAGACATATTTGACATCTATAGAATAATTTTTATTAGTCGCCGCATCGCCCTGATTTTTGATGGTGATAATGGGATAATGCAAAATTTCATCGAAAGCGACATTTTCAATAATAAGATCGAGCTGTCCGGCCTGCGTGCCGCCGACCGGACCGATTACAAAAAACGCAACGGAAATAACGAATATAGTTATTAAAGATTTACTCATAGCTTATCCAAAAGGACTTGCCCTGAACTAGTCGAAGGGGTTAGTTTTTATATCCTTGAAAGGATTGGTTTTTGCCTCTTCGAAAGGATTGGTCTGGGGAATCTCTATTTTTTCAGTTTTTTCCGGAGCAAGAAACTTCTGATATAAAAAGAAAAAAATCGCGGACGCTATAACCAGCAGTCCCGCGATTATTAAAACGCGCGCTTGAGAATGGAATAAACTTCGAATGTTGCTCATTACTTTATTTTCCTTTATTTAAAACAAGAGTCAAGCCGGGTTATCCACTCTTCATCCGACCAATTCTATTTGGCTCATCTTTATAGTACCGCTCGAACGATTTTTATGGAAGATTTGGGCTGATTTACCTAGTCACACGGGTAGTCACTCGCTCCTTGCCCGAATGACTAGGCAGAAAAGCTGAAAGCCCTATTAAACATTACCTTTTACAGAGCACCACTTCGCAAAATCAAAAGCCGACTTCACTCCGCTACGGCTTGCTAGCCTCCGCTTCGTGAAATGTCGCGGGTTCGCGTTTGGTGGCTCGCTCTAGCGGACGATTTTACTTGTCCGCCGAAGTTTTAACGAAGGAGGAGAACTTTGAGATGGGAAGAAGTGTTTGGGTATCCTGAGGTAGCTTTAGAGCAGATAAGAAAATTGGTTGGGTGATGATAGAACCTGTTTTATTCCATAACATAGGCTGAAGCAGGGCCTTTCCCAACTTGCTTTATCATCCCCAATTTTTTAAGTTTTACCAGATGAAGCTGAGCAGTTCTCTTAGAACATTTTATTCTTTCCGCAATATCTTTGACGGTTATTTTCCCAATCTGGCCAAGAAGATCTAAAATTTCCATCTGATCTTTGCTTAAGAAAACTTGGGATTTGATATTTTTATTTATTTTTCTGCCGGAGAACGCGGCAACTGCGCTTCTCACATTATCTATCTCCTCTTTAAGTCCTTTAACAAAATATTCCAACCAAGGAGTAAAATCAACCCTTCTCTTCTCGTAATTCTCTCCGATATTGATTGCTTTATAATATGCCTGCCTGTCGCGATTATAATAATCTTCTAGCGCGAAAAGGCGGCGGAAATCATAACCTAATTTGTAAAGCATCAGCGTTGCCAAAGCTCTGGCGGTTCGGCCGTTGCCGTCGGCAAACGGATGGATAGCGGCTATTTCCTGATGAACAACCCCCGCGACAATTACCGGGTTAATCTCTTTTCTTTCGTTTTCAGCTATCCAATGAAGAAGATTTTTACAGAGTTCCGGTACCCTATTAGCTGCTGGGCCCGTATACACGATTTCGTCTGGAAATCCCGGACGCTGCCTTACCACATAAACACGGGTTTTTCGGTAGTGACCGCACTGCTCTTCAAGAAGAGTTCTATCTGTTACTAATTTATGGATATTAAGCAGAACTTTTTCGGTAATCGGCTGCCCCATTTTAACAATTTTTTCTGCATATTTTAAAGCTTTAAGGTAATTTTGCACCTCGTAAATATCTCTCTGCGGCGCATCTATTTTCTTTTGCGCTAACAACGCTTCTACTTGATCGGCATTTAATCTATTGCCCTCTATGGCGGTCGAACTATGTGTCATTCTTATCAAAGCCCGTCGCCTCAATTTTAATTCCTGTTGCGGCAATATTTTAGCGCGCTCAATAACCGCTTTTGATTCGGCAATAGCGGTTAACATTTGAACGATTGAATTGGTAAGTTTGTATTTTGGGTTAAACATACTGATACTCTAATTATATCACCAGTCTTATAATCGCGCAATAATCGCGCAATAATCGCGCAATAATCGCGCAAAACTTTATTAGGACGGACAAGTCGGTCTCCAGAACGGTCTCACTAGCTGACTCGCTCTAGCGGACGATTTTACTTGTCCGCCGAAGTTTTAACGAAGGAGGAGAACTTTGAGATGGGAAGAAGCCTTTGGCTACCCCGAAGTTGTACTTCAGCAAATGAAGCAAGTGCTAGCTACTGCCTAAATCAAGCAAGAATTCGAACTTGGTTCTGGGAGAATTTACCTAGCTTGCAGCAAGCCTCTTGCTTTTAAAAAGTAACCGCAACGCACCTATTAGAATTACCAGTTCAGACCAGAAATCCCACTGGAACCAGTATTGGCTAAGCAGTTCTATTCTGGTAAATCTGGAATAATATCCCCCGGTCGGGTCTGCACCAGAGATTAAAAACGAGAAGTGTCCGAACATTAAAAATGCCTCAAAAATTACTGCGCCGATTAGTATAAGCTTATAACTCTTTGATGTTTGCGGAGTTGATTTTGTCAAAAACAGGATTCCAAACAATAAAGCCAAAACTGTCGTATCTGTAAAATGAACATTAAGAAAGTCCCATAAAAGTTGTGGCCAAATATGGATATTGCCGGTTCCAAGAGGAAATTCAAAACTCTTCATTCCGAAGACAGAATATCCGTGTTTGTACGGCATCCAAATCTCTTGGACAACAATCATCGTCATTATAATCAGAAAAAGAAAAACTCCTGCCAGAATCCATTTCCAATTTGTATCTCTTTTAAAATTCAGGCTTGGTCTAAATATTTCGTATGCCAAACCGATAAGAATAATAATAAAGCCAACCCATGGAGGCCCGAAACCCAGTGACGAAGAATCTCCCACGTTTATTTTCGTCCATGTGGGTATCCAAAGTAATAAAAACAAAACTATCACGAAGAAAATAAATGCAAAGATGCGATTTGAGGTGTTGCTCATATTTTTATTCTACCAAAAAACCGCCCAAAAGGCGATTCTCTGAATTTTGCTCCCCTAGTCGGTCTAGAACCTGCTTTTGAGGGGGAAATCAGTGGCTTTCGGGGCTGTCCCGCGACGCCTCTCGGTAGGGCTAAAATAAAAAGAGGCGGTGATTTGTTATCACCGCTTCTTCGAGTATAGAATTGTCTGACCGTTTTTGCCGGCTTGAACAATCCTACCTTTCTGGACCAAGCGCTTCAATGCGGTTGAAGCGTGATTCCGATATTTCAAAGATCGCTTAGTTGCCTTTTGAGCAACCTGATCAGCGGTCAGTGAAACATCAGAGGCTTCAACAATATTAAGTGCTTCCTGTTCGAGTGCACTTAATTTTTGCCCCAGAAGCGCTAAAGCGCTTTTCCTTTCTTCCATTTTTTCCAGAAGAAAAGAAGTGCTGTCATCGTCGAGCAAAAGCTCGGCGATGTCTCTGGCGATCCGCTCGCCAGATTTATGTGCCCCCAGAAGAGCACCTAGGCTTTCTATGCTGTTCATAACAGCCTCCTTTTTTTAAATTTACTTCTTAATCTGCAATTATGAAATTCCAGACTAAGAGGTAAGAAGAAGCTTAGTGCTTCTTCTTTTATATTACTACAATCGTGTGAGGCTCTCTTTCGAGCCTCTTTAATTTAAAGGGTTTGCGCTTTACCCTTTAAATCTTAGTCCAATGCCGCGCGACACTGGACTCCCGATGACCTTTCGGACTAGGCCTCTTGGCCTATCCACCGGGAAGGAGCACGACCTCCTCCAAAACTCTTGTGTACTCTATGCTAAAATAATAGCATATTAACCGAAATTTGTCAAGAGCTTGTCGTGGTTCAATACCTTGTAACCACCTTATTGTACAATTATGGATATGGCCTATTCTCAAAACCCAAACCTGCCTCGGGTCAGAATGGAGGCGGTGGAACTCGTAAAATATCACGGCTGGAGCATCAGGCAAGCCGCGCGAAGATTCGGTTTCAGCCACTGCGCGGTGAGATTGTGGTTGCTCCGCAAGCCCGAATACGGCCGGTACGGCCGATTAGTCATCCCGACCAGATCTTCTCGGCCCCTGCACCACCCCGACGAGCTTAGTCCGGAAATTATCAAACGCATTCTCGATTTGAGAA
>Ga0209542_10004657_pt1 | contig 27977 bp, 26 predicted proteins | sample RifCSPhighO2_01_FD_184028 | JGI IMG/M metagenome (GOLD analysis project Ga0209542, IMG submission 184028) | Soil microbial communities from Rifle, Colorado - Rifle CSP2_plank highO2_0.1 (SPAdes) (version 2) | ecosystem: Environmental > Terrestrial > Deep subsurface > Rock core/Sediment ...
GGAAGGAGCCCTCGAAGGTGATGACCTCGTTGCGCTTAGGGTTCCCGAATTTTCTCGCCAGCTTGATGGCCGCTTCGTTGGCTTCCGCGCCCGAGTTGCAGAAAAAGACTTTTCCGGCAAACGAGTGCTGGATTATCTTTTTCGCCAATACCCCCTGCCCTTCATGGTAGTAGTTGTTGGATACGTGTATCAGCTTGGCGGCTTGTTTCCGTATAGCCTCGACGACGCGCGGATGACAGTGCCCTATCCCGCTTACCGCCCATCCGGGGAAAAAATCAAGGTACTCTTTTCCTTTCTCGTCCCAGACTTTCGTCCCCTTGCCGCGCGCAAGTACGAGCGGCGTTTTAGCGTACGTCGGGATGACGTATGTTTCGTACAGATCGATGACATTTTTTTTGTTCACCCCGTTAGAAGCTAAAGAGTTTTTCATATATAGGTACATTATTATTTCTGAAAGAATTTTTCGAAGCTTCTAACGGGGTTCATACCGTTTTGACTATTTCCGTGCCGATACCCTTATCGGTGAATATTTCGAGGAGGAGTCCGTGCGGTATCTTCGCATCAATGATGTGCGTCTTCGCGACGCCGAGCTCCAATGCGTGCGTGCAGGCCTTCACTTTGGGTATCATGCCGCCCGAGATGACGCCGGTCTGTATCAGCTCCGCCACGTCGGCTGTGGTCGCATGAGGAATGAGAGAACTTGGCTCCGCGATGTCTTTGTAGATACCGCCGACATCGGTCAGGAGGACCAACTTCAGTGCCGCGAGCGCACCCGCTATCGAGGCTGCCACCTGATCCGCATTGATGTTGTAGGTCTCGCCATCCTCCGCACCCACGCCGATAGGCGGGATTACGGGAATGATATCGCTCACCATCATCCGCTGTATCACGTCGCCGTTCACCTTCGTTATCTCTCCTACAAAGCCGATATCCTGCCCGTCGATGTCCGCATGTTTCCTGACCTCGATGAGGCGGTCATCCTTGCCGCTCAATGAGAGCGCGCTCGCGCCAAGCGAGATGAGTTCGCGCACGATGTCGTGATTTATCCTCGTGAACTCCTCCTCGGCTATCTTCATGGTCTCCGCGTCGGTCACGCGGAATCCTTTCACGAACGTGGACGCCTTGCCGAGCGCTTCCATCCGTTTGCTTACGAAGGGTCCGCCGCCGTGCACGAGGATGGGGCGCATCCCGACGTAGCTCATAAAGACGACGTCCTGAAGAACACTGCGGCGAATAGAGGTGTCGGTCATCGCCGCGCCGCCGTACTTGATGACGACCGTCTTGTCGTAAAAGTTCTGGATATACGGGAGGGCTTCGATGAGAACCCCCGCCTTCGCCAAGGCCTCGGCGGGCAAACCTGCAATGTTGTGAGTGGTGTCCATAGGCATTTATGTCCTGTACGCCGAATTAAGCTGGACGTAGGCCAGAGACAGGTCGCAGGTGTAGGCCGTGGCGCTCGCTGTGCCCAGACCGAGGTCGACGGTTATCCGGATGTTCTTCTGCGCGAAGACCTTGTCGAGGAGCGCGGCTTTTTTCTCCACCTTCCCGCCCTTTTGGAGGACGAGTTCCTTACCCAGATATATTTTCATCTTCCACGGGTCGACGTGCGCGGTCGATTGTCCGACGGCCGCGGCAATTCTCCCCCAATTCGGGTCCGAGCCGAAGAGCGCGCATTTCACCAGATTGGACGAGGCTACCGCGCGCGCGGCTATCCGTGCGTCCGATTCGCTCTTCGCCCCGCGCACCGTCACTTCGACGAATTTTGTCGCGCCCTCCGCGTCGCGCACCATGAGCTTGGCGAGTGTGAGGAACAGCTCCGCCAGCGCTTTGGAAAATATCCCGGCATCTTTCGAACCCGCCGCGATCTTCTTATTGCCGGCCATGCCGTTGGCCAAGACAAGCACCATATCGTTGGTCGACATGTCGCCGTCGATGGTTATCATATTGAACGTATTTTGGCTCGCTTCATCGAGTGCCGCGCGTAGCGCGGGAAGCGCGATGGAAGCATCGGTCGTCACGAAACACAGCATCGTCGCATGCTTTGTCCCGCCGTAGCCTTGTGCGGAGGAGGACAGTGCCATCTGCGGATGTATCATGCCCGCGCCCTTCGCTATCGCGCCGATCTTTATCTTGGTCTTTCCGAGCATCACCTCGGCGGCGACTTCTTTCACCGTGTGGTCGGTCGTCAAAATGCCCTGCGCCGCATCCTTCGCGCCTTTTTTACTTAATGTTTTTACCAACTCCGATGACGCACCGACTATTTTTTCGACGGGGAGGGGTTTGCCGATGACGCCGGTCGAAGCGACGAGCACATTCTGTTTCGATACATGAAGCGCCTTCCCCACCGTCGCCGCCATTGTTTCCGAATCCTTGAAGCCGGACTTCCCCGTCATGCAGTTGGCGTTGCCGGAATTCGCAAGAATGGCCTGCGCCTTCCCGTCTTTGAGATTTTTTTGGTTGATGACCACGCACGACGCCTGTACTTTGTTGGTGGTAAAAACGCCCGCCGCCGTGCAGGGTACCTCCGAATAGATGAGTGCGAGGTCCTTCTTGCCCGTTTTTTTGATGCCGCAGGAAAGACCGCTTGCCGTGAAGCCTACGGGAGCCGCGACACCGCCTTTGATAGTTTTCATAGGCCGTTGGTTTCCGTAAAGCTGCTCATGATGTTCATGTTCTGCACCGCCTGACCGGCCGCGCCTTTGCCGAGATTGTCGATGACCGTCACAATGACCGCGAGCTCTTTCTCTTCGTTGACCTTGAGGCCGATGTGACAGAAATTCGTATTCGTTACGTTCTTTATTTCCGGCAGGCGACCTGCGTCGTACACCTTCACGAACGGCTCGTTGGCGTAGAACGTTTTGTATACTGCGAGAAGTTCTTCAGTGCTCATTTTCTTCGCAAGCTTCACGTAGATGGTCGAGAGAATGCCCCTGTTGATGGGAAGCAGGTGCGGCACAAATACCACACTCACCTTTTTCCCCGCAACTTCGGTGAGCGTTTGGTCTATTTCGGGCACGTGCTGATGCTCGAACAGTTTGTACGCCTTGAGTGATTCGTTCACTTCAGAGAACAAAAGGTCCTTCGACGCTTTCCTTCCCGCGCCGGTGACACCGCTCTTGGCATCTATCTGTATCGTGTCGGTGTCGAATATCCCCGCCTTCACGCCGGGCAAAAGCCCCAAGGCCGCACCTGTGGGGTAACACCCCGGATTCGCCACGAGCGTCGCCGACTGTATCTCTGCCCTGTGTATTTCGGGAAGTCCGTACACCGCATTCGGCAGATTCACCGTGTCGCCATGCGGCACTTTGTAGAACTTCTCGTAGACCGCCGTATCTTTGAGCCTGTAGTCCGCGCTCACATCGATGACCTTCTTTCCCGCTTTGAGAAGCGCCGGAACAACCGCCATCGAGGCGGTGTGCGGCAGGGCCAGAAAGACGAGCTCGCATTTTTCTATTGCCTCATCAATGGAGAACGCTTTGCACGGAAGGTCGAGCTTGCCCAAAAGGTACGGGAAGATGTCCTGAATCTTTTCGTCGCGGTCTTCCTTGCCGGAGACATAGGTGACCTCCGCCTCAGGGTGGCGTGAGAGAAGCTTTACGAGCTCTTCACCCGTATAGCCTGTGGCTCCGACGACTCCGACTTTTAATTTTTTTGCCATATTTTGTTTGATTGGACCAAGTGAACGATTAGTATATACGATAAAACGGCCTCGTAATGAGGCCGTGAAAGTTTAATGGGAAAACGAAAACTTCCGGACGACCTCAAAGAGAAGCCGCTCGTGCTCGGAGTGTGATTGCTGAAACTATGTCGAAACTGTGGGTCATCAAGCGCATTCTATATTGGACCATCAGATTGTCAAGGTCTTAAACAGTCTCAAAAAACAAACAGCCGCTAATACCTCCTTTCGGTTGCGGCTGTTAGGAGTTCGTTCATCGATGCGGTCATATGCATGCCGCCACCGCCACTAGCAACTCATTTTTCGATGCGAGTTGCCTATGCATGATGTTCCCATGCAACACGCCCAGGACATATGCGGCGGAAGCGGGTTTGCCTTCCTTGAGATGGTCAGCTCCCATTTCTGCGAAAAGAACGTGCATACGCTTTGCTGCGATGCCGCTCTTCGGCCTATATGGGCCACGTCGTGATACGGCTTTCGGCCTTTGGGCAAGGATTCTCGCCCGTTTCAACTGAGCCAAAATCCATGGCGTTGGAACTTTCTGAACGATCCGAATGAGCATCTCTAATCTCCCGAAGATTGAGCACAGTGCAGTACCGTGCGCACAAATCCTATACCTCCGTCTCGGGTTTGCATAGCCCCGTAGCCAAACCCCCCAGCGCTTGTGGTACTGAGGTCCAAACCTAACTTTTGCGGTTTTTGAGCCATAGATTGAGTACCGCGGCTTTGTAAGAAACAGCTATCTTCGAACTACTTTCTTATTCGCGCGAATAAGCATATAGACTTCACGCGCTTCTTAAGTGGTACCATTGGGGTATATCCATATGATTCTCGAAGCGGCATTCTTACAGGTCAAAAACGGATCGGAGGCGGAGTTTGAGAATGTTTTCAAAAAGGCCGCTTCCATCATCTCTTCGAGTCCCGGATACATCACCCATGAACTGCATAAATGTATCGAGGTCGAGGGAAAATACCTTCTGCTTGTGAGGTGGAAGAATCTCGAGGACCACACTGTCGGCTTTCGGGGTTCGGCGGAATATCAAAAATGGAAACAATTACTGCATCATTTTTACGACCCGTTTCCGACCGTCGAGCATTTTACGCCGATCGATCTGAATTAGCGTTGTCCACAAACCACTTTCTTATTCGCGCGAATAAGAACATATAATGCGGGTGTGAAAAAAGCAGTGGAACTTGAGAGAGTATTGAAGATACTCGCCAATCGGCGACGTCTCGCGATTCTCAACCTATTGCGCAGGCGAAAAGAAACAAACGTCGGTGATATTGCGGAAGCGATACGGCTATCGCTTACCTCGACATCAAAACATCTCACCATGCTTGAACGGGCCGGGTTTGTGGAAAAGGAACAACGCAGTCTGAATGTCTTTTACCGGATCGCCTCGGATGCCCCGCCAATTCTCTCCTTCCTGTTCACTACTTTCTAATTCGCGCGAATAAGCACATAGTGCTCACCTAAGACCTGAGTGTTTGTCCGGTTTGGCTACTTCTTCTCGATGTCCGGAGGCGTTGCGAGGGCGATGGCGCCCGCCAAGGCCATAGAGGCAACGGCTGCTGCCAGGAACACGATGTATATTTTTGTCATCATGGGATTTCGGATTTTTTAGGATTATTACGGTGGCGGGAGAACTAAAAACACAAACGGCCTCTTCCGAGGCCGTTTGCTGAATTCAAAAAATGAAAACTAACAACCAACCTCAAAAAGGGCCCTCATGCAGAGATACATGCACATGCGGTGAGATGTACGCGCTTTCATAGACCGAATTGTAATCTATCGGGCAAGCGCGTCAAGAAAAAATTGTGTGGAAAACCTTCGGCTACTTCCTCCGCTTCCGCATTTCCTTCCCGATGTCCGCAAGAGATATTTTTTTTTGCACGAGCAGGACGAATGTGTGGTAGAAGAGGTCCACCGCTTCTTCGATGAGGCGCTGTTTGGTCTCTTTTTTCGCGGCCTGTATCACTTCGAGTGCTTCCTCCTCCACTTTTTGTGATATCGCAGGCACTCCGCCCTTGAAAAGGAACGCGGTGTAGGAATTTTTCGGCGCATTCTTCTTGCGGTCTTCGATGACACTAAACAGGTCGGAGAACATTTCTACGTTCTTTTCTTCGCCAAAGCACGAGTAATCCCCCGTGTGGCAGGTCGGGCCGGAGGGCGTGGCTTTCACGAGGAGAGAATCACCGTCGCAATCCACGCTTATCTCGACGACGCTCAAGACATTTTTGCTCACCTCCCCTTTCATCCAGAGACGCGTCTTGCTCCTGCTGTAAAACCACACATTGCCCGTTTTCACGGTCTTCGCGAGCGATTCACGGTTCATGTAGCCGAGCATGAGGACCGCACCCGTATCCGCATCCTGAACGACCGCCGGCACGAGCCCCTCGCCCTTCTTCCAGTCAATGTCTATTATTTTTTTGGTTTTTTTCATATTCGCATCGGAATTCCCGCTTTTGATAAATATTCCTTCGCCTCTTTGATGCTGTGTTCGCCGTAGTGGAAGAGGCTTGCGACAAGGACCGCATCGGCCTTCCCCTCCACGCACGCGGCCCGCAAGTCCTCCAGAGAACCCGCGCCTCCCGATGCTATCACAGGGATGCGCACGGCGAGAGATACGCGCCGGAGGAGCTCAATATCGTATCCCGCTTTTGTCCCGTCCTTATCCATCGAGGTGAGAAGTATCTCGCCCGCGCCGCGCCTCTCGGCTTCTTTCGCCCATTCGATCGCATCGAGCTTGGTCTCCTCGGTGCCGCCTTTGAGAAATACGCCGTAGCCGTCACCCTTTTTCTTGGCATCTATCGCGACGACGACACACTGCTGGCCAAAGGCGCGCGCCGCTTCGCTGATGAGTTCCGGATTTTGTACTGCGGCAGTATTGAGAGAGACTTTGTCGGCACCGAGTTGGAGAAGTTTGCGTATCTGCCCGATGGAGCTGATGCCTCCACCGACGGTAAACGGGATGAACACTTCTTTTGCGACCTTCTCAACGACGTCGAACATCGTCTCTCTGCCCTCACGCGAGGCGGAAATGTCGAGGAACACGAGCTCATCGGCTCCCTCATCCGAATATTTTTTCCCCAAGCTCACGGGATCGCCCACGTTTTGCAGATTCTCGAACGATACGCCCTTGACCACCTTCCCATCCTTCACATCGAGGCACGGAATGATGCGCTTCGTGAGATGTGACGCGGGCCGTGTCGCTTCGAGCGCTTCCTGCAGGGTCAGTTTTTTCTCATACAGTGCCGTACCGATGATAGCGCCTGATGCGCCGAGCGCGGCGAGCTTGGTGAGTGCCGAAGTATCGGAAACGCCGCCGGAGGCGATAACGTTGAAGCCGAGGCCGATGAGTTCCTGTACCATTTCGTAATTCGGCTCCCCCATAATGCCGTCCCGGCCCACATCGGTAAAAAGGAGCTCGGTGACGCCCGCGCGCTTCAATGTTTGCGCGGCGTCGCGAAAATCACCCTCAAGAGTCTTCTGCCACCCTTCGGTCGCCACTTTCCCGCCTTTGGTTTCAAGTGCAACGACGATGCGCTCGCTCCCGAATTCCCGTATCGGGCCTTCGATGAACGAAATATCTTCGAGCGCCTTCGTCCCGAGTACGATGCGGTCGGCGAATGCAAGATACTCTTTCGCGACTGCGGAACTCCGGATTCCGCCGCCTATCTCTACGCGGATGCGTACCGCTTTCTTGATGGCGCGGATAATTTCCGTATTGGCCGGACGCCCCGTCTTTGCGCCGTCGAGATCAACGATATGGAGCATTCCCGCACCCTGCCGTTCGAATTCTTTTGCGACGGCGACGGGGTCGGTGGAATACACCTTCTTGTCCGAAAAGTCGCCGCGCTTCAGGCGGACGCATTCGCCGCCGAGAATATCTATCGCGGGGATGACTAGCATATGCGGCAAAAATTATCGAGTATCTTCATCCCCCATTCGCCCGACTTCTCGGGGTGGAATTGCGTGCCGTAGAAGTTCTTGTACTGCGCGATGGCCGTAATATCGACCTCGTAGGTCGATATGCCGATGGTGTATTGCGGGTCTACGGGAAGATAGTACGAGTGGACGAAATAGAAGAAGCTGCCGTCGGGCACTCCTTCCGTCAACTTCGAATCACGGGCGAGCCCCACCGTGTTCCATCCCATATGCGGGACTTTGAGCTCGGTGACAAAACGACGGACTTTTCCGGAAATGATACCAAGACCCTGTGTGTCATCCTCCTCTGAAAATTCCGCGAGGATCTGCATGCCGAGACAAAGGCCCAGCACGGGGACGGTGAGCGTCGGCAACACGGCGGCAAATCCGCTCTCGCGGAGTTTCTTCATCGCGCTTCCGGCCGCGCCGACACCCGGCACGATGACCTTGTCGAAGCCGGTCAATGTTTTCGGTTCGGCAACGACCTCAAATTTCTGTCCGAGCGACGTCAGCGCATTGGCGACGCTCTGCAGATTGCTCGCCCCGTAATCGACGATAGCTATTTTCATACCTTCGGTTCTATGCTTTTGAGGAATTTCCCGACGATCGTTTCCGTATTCCCTTCTGAGCCGAGCTCGACGCACTTGGAGAGCGCGAGTATCGATTGTGCGGGTGCATATTTTTCCCCGTTGATGAGGTTCAAGACGAGGAACGGGCAGCAGAAAAGTGCGTCGCGGATGTACTCCTGCCAGTCGTCGGGGAGCCACCCGCGCTTAGACAGTTCCGTTATAAGCGGCTGCCACACTTCCTTCGCATAGATATCGAGTATCTGCATCCGCAACGGCGAAAGTTCTTCCGTTTTCCAGTTGTGGTCGACTATGATGACATCATCCTTGATCTCAACTTTGATGTTCAATTTCCCTTCCAATTTTTCGGGATCATAGAGCCACCGCGGGTGCAGAAGCGTGTTGTGCGCGGTCGCTTTCACGAAGCTCAGGAGCGCGGGCTGCCGACCGGCGAATGCTGTATCGAAAAACTTGAATTCCCCATTAATGAAGAATCGGTTCCCGTTGTGGTCATCCCCGTGTCCGATGACCGTCGCTACATGTTCCTCCTTCGCGGGATCAAGAAGTATCTTCGCGCTTTGAATGATGTCTTGCAGTGACTTTTCGTATCTCACGCCATTGATCACCCATTTCATCCCCGCCATTTCGTCGAACGCGATCTCGCCTTCCGGCAAAGATGCTTTTTTGCCGAGATAGTAGCTCTCCAAGCGTGACTCGTCCGAGACAAGACGATTGAAAAAAAGTTGATTTAACGATACGGCCTGTATGTCCTCTCGGGTAGACTCTTGAAGCGATGAAAGATAGGCCTTGCACACTTTGCCGGCAAGAGTTTTCTCTGCAACAAGAAGCTCGTCGGCATTTCCATCGGACTCTTCCGACTTTTCGTACAGTTCAAATGCCGTCGGAGCGGAGATGTATTCGTAGATAACAAATTGACTTCCCGGCAAGCGGCTCGTAAAAACGGGCTCAACAACGGGCCAACCCGCGTCAGAGAGGATCCTCGAGTTGTAATACTCGGAGTTCTTGAGCCCTTCTACATCTCCCGCTTCGGCGTGCAATTTGAAGAAGTACTTCTTACCTGGAGTCTCGAGGATACCGTTCACGGAATTAAGCGATAGTTTTGACGCATTGATGACCACTGAAGTCACCCCAAGTCGGGGCGAAACTTCTTGAACGAGTGCCAGTATTCGCCGTTGAGCGTCTTTCGGGTCTGTTTTGGCACTGAGAACGGCGGAGAGGGCCTTGTTTCCGGAGTTCGTCATACCTCGAACCGTATCTGCACGGAACGTTTGTGCGCGTCGAGTCCTTCGACATCGGACAGGACTTCAACGATGGGCTTCAGCTTCTTCAGTCCCTCTTTCGTCAGATATTGGTATCCGCTCGCTTTCATGAACATGCGCACACCGACCGGCGAGGCGAATTTCGGCGCGACTCCGGTCGGGAGGCAGTGATTGGTACCGCTCGCGTAATCACCGACCGCGACAGGTGCGTAATCGCCCAAGAATATCGTGCCGGCGTTCTTCAGCTTCGGGAGAAGCGCGCGCGGATCTTTGGTCTGCACTTCCAAGTGCTCGGCGCTGTAGTCGTTGGCAAAATCTATCATTTCTTTGAGAGACCGTACGACGATTATCGCGCTGAAGCGCGTGAGGGCGTCTTGGATGTATTTCTGCCGCTTCAGCGTCGGTGCTTGCCGTTTAACCTCGACCAATGTCTGTTTGGCAATCGCTATCGAATCTGTTACCACTACTCCCGCCGAATCCGAGCCGTGCTCACAGCGCGCGAGGATGTCTGCCGCAAGATATACGGGATTCGACGTCTTGTCCGCCATGATGAGGGCTTCCGAGGGGCCGGATAGCATGTCGATGCCGACTCTGCCGAAGACCTGTAGCTTGGCGGCCTGTACATACGGATTTCCCGGCCCCGCGATAAAATTCACCGGCCGTATCGTCTCCGTCCCGTACGCGAGCGCGGCGATGGCCTGCACGCCACCCACGCGATAGACCTCGGTCGCCCCCGCTTCAATGGCGGAGACGATTATCTCGTAATTGCCGGCTGTCGGAGGGAAACAGACGACGATACGCGGGACGCCTGCAGCCTTCGCGGCGACGGAGAGTATCTGCGCCACGACGGGAAGCGGCGCCTTGCCGGCCGGGACATAGAGGCCGACGCTCTCGATGGGCGTGAGCCGCGAGCCGGTCGTCACCCCCTTCGTCGTTTCTATTTTCCAATCGGCTACGAGTTTGGCGCGTTCGGTCTTCGCGTACGTGCTCGATATTTTTATCTGCTCGCGCATCGTCCGCAGGACCTTTGCGTCGGTCATCTTGTATGCCTTTTTAATGTCCGCGGCACCGACGCGTATCATATCCGCGGTGAAGCGCGGGTTGTCGAACTTTCGCGTGTACTGCACGATAGCCCTGTCCCCGCGTGAGCGGACCGCTTTGATGATGCCGGCGACGTACGGCTTGATGGATTCCATATCCGCCTGCGAGCGCGACATGATGCGCTCTTTATCCCGCGCGGAGGTTTTGTTCCATTGGTAGATTTTTATCATAGGGTTTTTACATTCAGCTGTCGTAAAAGCTCTTCCTTTCCACGGGACGTCTTCGGGCTCTGGACCAAGACCGCTTGGGACTCCATGACCCTAAAGACCGGCACAAGACCGTGCGCTTTGAGCGTATCACCCGTCTGCACGATATCGCATACCGCATCCGCAAGGTCCAGTTCGGGAGTTATCTCGGCCGAGCCGGAGACGGGGACGATCTGCGCCTCGACGCCCTCCCGTTTGAGATAGTCGGATAGCAATTTCGGGTACGTGGTGGCGATACGCTTGCCTTCGAGGTCCGACGGCTCCTGAATACGGGAATCTTCCGGTACGGCGATCATGAGCGTGCACTCCCCGAAGCCGAGCTTTGCGACGACGGAGATCCCCGCGCCTTTTTCCGCAAGCACGTTCTCTCCCACGATGCCGAAATCCGCGACGCCGCGGCTCACGTATTCGGGTATATCGTCGTCGCGAAGGTAGATAAGATCGATATCGGCATTCTCCGACGAGACGATGAGCGAACGGCCGTTCTGCGGGAAAGACAATCCGCGGGCAAGAAGAAAATCCATGCTGGCCTCAAAGAGCCTGCCTTTTTTCTGTATCGCGATCCTCTGCCGCTCAGGCACGTAGGTGCGGTGCATCATATTATTGTTCAGCTTTTAGACGCTTCAATATAAGCCGGTATCCGCCGCCGCCCCGCTTGAGCCAGCGCGCGACGCGCGCGATGGTGGTGGAGCTCAAGCCCGTTGCCTCCTCGATCTTGGAATACGGCACTTTATCTTCCAGCAGGCGCGCGGTCTTGAGCCGCTTCCCGAATTCTTCTATCTCGCCTTCCGTGAGAATATCGCGCAAAAAACGTTGTGCTTCGCCGGCGTTCTGCAACGCTAAAAACGCTTGAATTAAAGCCTTATTTTCCTTGCTTTTCCAATCCATCCGGACACTTTAGCAAACTACAGTGGTTTAGTCAACTAAAGTGCCCGCCTGCGCTCACACTACCGCCCCTCAAGTATCTTCAGTATCTTTTCAAGCTTCTCGTCCTCGATGCGCGCGAGGCGCGTTTGGAGGTCTTCTATCTCGACCTTCGCCTCGACGTTGGTCCGGTAATCATCGTCGGCCTGATGCCGGTCGCGTTCGGCCTGCCTGTTCTGCGCCATCATAATGAGCGTGGCAAGGAGTATCGCCTCAAGCGAGACGATCATCGTGAGAAGCCCATAGGGAAACTGCTCGACCGGATAGATTATCCAGAAGCCGAACCACACGATGTGGATGTACACGAACATCCATGAGCCGACGAACTTGGCTATTTTGTCGGCCACGTGGTCGCCCGCCGAGCGGGCTTCCTCATAGGTGTCGTGCCACGTCTTCCCTGCCATAGGAGCATTGTACCTCCGATTCAGAGGGTCTTGTTCCACTTTTCGATCCTATCGAATGCTTCATTGAGCCGCTCATCCGAGGCCCCGTACGATATGCGCACGTGCCCCTCCCCCTCTTTGCCGAAGGCGCTCCCCGGAATGCAGACGACTTTCGCCTCTTTCAGCATCTTTTCGGCAAACTCGCGGGAATTGAGGCCCGTCTTTTTGTACCGCGCGAGAATGTAGAAGGCGCCCTGCGGTTTCGAATACGAGAAAAGGTCCGGGAGCGCGTCGAGCCGCTTGCACGCAAGCTCGCGCTTCGCCGCAAGAGATGCACGCATGCCTTCGGGGTCGTCGTTGGGCTTTTTGGTAAGAGCGACGAGTGCCGCATATTGTGAAATGGTCGGCGCACAGAGCACGAAGGCGTCGTGGACTTTCTGCACCTGTTCGAGAATAGGTTGCGGCGCAAAGAGATACCCCACCCGCCATCCGGTCATGGAAAATTCTTTGGAGAACGAATAGCAGACCAGGAGCCGATCGCGTATCGACGGGTAGGCGAGGAACGATGCGGGCCGTTTGCCGTCGTACACCAGATATTCGTATGCCTGATCGGAGAAGATGAAAAAGCCGTGCTCCTCCGCAAGCTTTGCTATTGCCTCCACCTCTTCTTCCCCCAAGACCATGCCGGTCGGATTTGACGGACTGCAGACGATGAGCAGCTTGGTCTTCAGAGTGATGGCCGCGCGGAGTTTATCGAGGTCTATTTTCCAGCCGTTGTCGCTCTGAAGCGGGACGTACACGGGAACGCCGCCGGCAAAGGTCACCTGCTCGATGTACGGCGGATATCCCGGATCCATGAGGAGGACTTCGTCGTCGGCTTCCACGATGCTTGAGACGGCCGTCGCCAAGGATTCGATTGCGCCGGCGGTGATGCAGATATTCTTATCCGGGTCCACCGTGAAGCCGGCTTTTTCCGAAAGCTGCCGCGCGACGATCTCCTTGAGCGCCGGCAGGCCCGCCGAGAGCGAATACCTGCCGATAAGCTCGTTCTCGCGCAAAAGTTCGATGACGCCTTCGCGGATGTAGGCAGGAGTCCTCGCGTCCGGTACGCCCTGACCGAGCGAGATGACCCCCGACTCCTTGGCCGCGAGCGACATCATGTGACGTATGCCCGAGACGCCGATGTCCTCTACACGGCGCGCGAGTGGTTTTTTTCCGGTCAGCATAGGCCTAGAGAATTTTCTCCAGTGTATCAAACATTTTTGGTCAGCTTCAATATCTGCTTGTGCAACGTCGGATTGGCGGCCACCATTTCCAACTGCCCGAATTTCCACGGCCCGCCTTTGGTGTCCGTGACCTTGCACCCCGCTTCCTTCAGAATGAGATATACCGGTGCGAAATCATGCAAAGCGCCCGTCAGCGCCACTATCCAATCGCGCCGCCCGCACGCCGTATAACACGCGTTCACCGCCATGCTCGCGAGAGAACCCAGCTGGATATCCTCCGCTTTCCCCGCAATAACCAGCTTGAGCAAAAATCTTGCCGTCCTCTCCCGGATGCTTGATGAACCGCACCCGAAACTGTTGTGCAGGCTCTTCGTGCGCGAGCAACGTATCCGCTTTCCGTTCATGTATGTTCCTCTCCCCGCTTTTGCAAAAAAGAATTCTTTCGTGGCAGGCAGATCTATGGCGGAAAGTATCATCTCCCCCCTGTACGCGAGAGCGACCATGACGCCGAATTGAGGAACGCCCGACGCGAAATTGTACGTGCCGTCTATCGGGTCGATGATCCATACGTAGTCGGCGTCCGGATTGTGCGTACCGCTTTCCTCGGAAATAATGCCGTGCGTCGGGTAGTTCTTTTTTATCGCCGAAACGATTATCTTGTCCGCCACAAGGTCCCCTTCCGTGACGCAATCCCACAGCGCCTCCGATTTCATGTATTTGACCCCGACTTTACCGAAACGCTTGAGGACCGCGACACCGGCTTTCTTCGTTATCCCTCGGATGAACGTGTCCATCGTCATCGGCAGACATTACTCTTTCCTGCCCTATTTATCAAGCGGCGTCACCCTCCGCAAGACGCTTGAGTGCGACGATGTATGCGGCCTCACGCAATGAGACTTTGCATTCGAGCGATGCGGCATGAACGGCTTCCGAAGCGGCCTCCATCTTTTCTTTGAGTTTGGCAAAGACGTCTTCTTTCTTCCATTTTTCGCCGTGGATATTCTGGTACCACTCGAAATACGAGACGGCGACGCCTCCGGCGTTGGCGAGAATGTCGGGGATGACGGTCACGCCCTTCTTCGCGAGTATGGCGTCCGCTTCAATGGTCGTGGGCCCGTTGGCGAGTTCGAGGACGATCGAGGCTTGGATGTCGGGCGCATTCTCTTCCGTTATCGCGTTCTCCAGGGCCGCCGGGACGACGACGTCGACGGGAAGCGTCAGTACCTCTTCGGGAGAAATGTCCCGCCCGCCCACGGATTCCATGGTCGCGAGATCGCACACGCTGCCGACGCAGTAGCAGCCCGCAAGCTTCCCGCTCCGCTCCTTGCAGTCTTCGACCGCCTTCAGGTCATTGATGCCGTGTGGCACGTATATGCCGCCCTTGGAATCCGAGAGTGCGACAATAGTGAAGCCGGATTCCTGCAGGTACCGCGCGAGGAAACTCCCGACATTGCCGAATCCCTGTATCGCGACCGTCATGCCGCGTGGGCTCCTGCCCTGCATGCGCAGGAATGCATCGAGTGCGTACCGCCCCCCGAGTCCCGTGGCTTCCGGACGGCCTTCGGAGCCGCCTGCTTCGAGCGGCTTTCCCGTGACGACTGCGGGAGCATCGCTACCGGTACCACGCGCATATTCATCGCGTATCCAGTTCATTATCTTCCCGTTGGTGTTCACATCCGGTGCCGGTACGTCGAGCGCGGGGCCGATGACGGGAGTTAATTTGCGGGCGAATTCGCGCGTGAGCCGCTCGAGCTCCGCCTCGGAGAGTTTCTTGGGGTCCACCGCGATACCACCCTTGCCGCCGCCGAACGGTACGTCGACGATGGCATTTTTCATCGTCATCCAAAATGCAAGCGCCTTCACCTCATCCATGTCCACTTTGGGGTGGTAGCGGAGGCCTCCTTTGTACGGGCCGCGGATGTTGTTGTGCTGGACGCGGAAGCCGTCAAAGACGCGCGCACTGCCGTCGTCCATTCGTACGGGTAGGGACACTTCGATGACGCGGTCGGGGCTACCGAGGCGCGCGAGCAAAAGCGGGTCGAGCGAGAGGTGCGATGCGGCGGAGCGCAACTGCTCCCGCGCACGGGTCCACGGATTATTTTCCATCTGGCGATTATACTTCAATCGGCAAAATGCAACATGGGGATAGCCAGAGGAGTAGACGCGCGGTCGGCGGCTGAGCGCCCTACCTCATCTCATCGCCCTTATCTTTCAGATAGAGCATAAATTGGTTGGAGAAATTGAGAATGCGCTTAAAAGGTGTCTCGATGATGAAGTCCAAAATGATAACGAAGATGTTGATGGACGAAAAGGTGCGCGAAAGCCATCTGCCGGTGCGGACAATGGGTATCGCGAGAACGCCCGCGATAATGGCGAGCGAACCCTGGTCTTCGATGACCTTCCAGCGGCGCGCCTGATAGCGGATGCGGAATGCGAAGTACGAGACGAGCGCGAGGAAGAACATGAAGAGCACGATAGAGACGGGATTGAAAGCGAAGAGCTGGAGAATGCCGATGAGGCCGCCGAAAACGAGGAAGAGCAGGAGAATGTAGCCGAGGCCGAAAATGAGCGAGAGTTGGGTATAGCCGGTCCGGATGCGGATAGAGCGGGCTTTGCCTTCGTAGAGAATGCCGTGGATACCGTGGATGATCGCTTCGGTATTCGATTCATCCAGATTGCCCGCGCGGCGGGTAAGCGCAAAAAGAAGCAGCGGGTGAAAGAGAATATTGATGGAGAGAGGAATGTAATTGATGGCACCGAGGATGAACAATTCGTACGGAAGTTCGAGAACGAGCGCGACCGTCATCTTCGTGAAGAAGAGATAAATGACCGCTCGTATGCCGCTCGATTGTATCCGTTCGTTTTCCCTCTCGTACGTTTCTTCGAGATAGGTGCGCGTGTGGTCATCGAGTTCGCGAGCATTCGCCAAGACGCGCCCCGCGTTGACCCCGTGCTTGTGGATCACCTCGCGGATGATGCGGAAGTAGATGCTCTCGTTCTTGATCTTGGGTGCTATTTGCCATTGGAGCGAATCCTCGATACCCGCACGGATACGATGGGCGATGTCCGGCAGTTTGGCGGCAATGTCTCCGAGGTCGGTGGCGCCCTTCCACTCCGGCACGTAGAGAAGCCAGAGCGCGTACGCGAGGCGGTCGTTGTCGGCGGCAAGGAGCGCCCGCCAGCAAGCGGCGTACAGCTGGATATTGATATCTTCCTCGGAAAACCCCGGCACGGACACGTGGCCTTTCATCGTCCTGAAGAACGCCTCGGTGACCTCGTGATCGATGGCGTACTCGAGCGGGCTCAAGCGTGCATCGATCTCGGTCGCGGCAAAACTCACGAGCCGTTTGCCCACGACGCCGTTCGCGCTTGCGACGCGCCGCAGTTCGAGATATTTCCCGATGATGATGTCGATATCGCGGGCGGCGTCTTCGGTCGCCTGCTCCTTTACGATATATTTCCCGTCGACGAGTTCCTGCAGGAGCACGAGCCCGCTCTCGGCCTTCTGCTCGATAAAGACCCGCCGCTTCAGGATGCGCTCAAGGGCGGCGCGGCGGATAGTGTGTTCCTCGCGATAGTCGATGAGGTAGCGGAGCTTCTCGTAAAAACCCGCCGCTTTCGAGACGAGCCTGTTGGCCTCGGAGATACCCTCGCCTGAAACGACGCTGCGCGCGGCCTCCTCCGCCGCCTCTATTCTTTCCACCATCTCCCGAATCGCGTCGGATAGCATTGGGTTCATTGTAGCGAATCCTCGGATGGAATGCACCCCCTTAAGGCATGTTCAAAAACCATCATACATTCTCTACAAGACGCCTCGAGCCGTGCGTAATATATCGGCAAAAACGCCCGCAGCGGTCACCTCGGCACCCGCGCCGGGGCCCTTGACCACCAAGGGCGTATCTTTGTATCGAGCGGTCGTAAAGGCGACGATGTTGTCGCTTCCCGAGAGGTCATAGAAGGGATGCGTCGGCGCGACCGCGCGAAGCTTCACGGTGGCCCGCCCCTTCTCCAGTGTCGCGATGTAGCGCAGGCGTTTGCCGCTTTTTTCCGCTGCTCGCTTTCTCTTCTCAAACAAAGCGTCCTCCTTCTTGAGTTGCGTGAAGAACGCCTCCACCGATCTCGCGCGCGCGGACGCCGGACTCACGAAACTTTCGACGCGAACACCGGCGAGTTCGAGCGGGACGCCGCACTCGCGCGCGAGGATGAGTATCTTCCTCGCGGCGTCGGAGCCGTCGAGGTCGGAGCGCGGATCGTCCTCGCTGAAGCCGAGCTCACGCACTTTGCGCACGATGTCGCTGAATTTCCGGTCACCCGTAAACGTATTGAAGACGTAACTCAGGGTGCCCGAAAGCACGCCCTCGATCTTGAGTATCTTGTCCCCGCTCAGAAAGAGATCTTTGAGCGTGCCGATGATGGGTAGCGCCGCCCCCGCATTGGTCTCGTACAAAAATTTGACTCCCCGCTTCTGCACAAGGCTCTGCAGTTCTTTGTAATACTCATAGGAGCCCGAATTCGCTTTTTTGTTGGGCGTGACGATAGAAATATTGGACGCGAGAATATCGGCGTACGTTTTGGCCACCTCGTCCGAGCGCGTACAATCGACGAAGACCTTGCCGGTAAAGCTCCCCCGCTTCATCATATCGACGAATTTCGGCAAAGACACTTTCATCTTTGAGGCCTTGAGCGTCCTCTCCCACTTGTCCGGCTCGATCCCCGTCTCCTCAAAAGACATCTTGTGCGTGTTTGCGATGCCGACGATACGGATCGAGAAATTGTGCTCGCGCTCGAGGTACGCGCGCTGGCGCGCTATTTGCGCCAAGAGCGTACTCCCGATGAGTCCTGTGCCGACCAGAAAGATGTTCAGGACCTTCTCCTCCGGAAAGAAAAATGCCGTGTGCAGCGCGTTGAGCGCTTTCTCCTCGTCGGATTTCGCGATGACGACCGAGATGTTCAATTCCGAAGAACCCTGCGCTATCGCGACGACGTTGATGCCGTTCCTTGCCAACGTGTGGAAAAGCCGCCCGGCGGTGCCGATACGGTGCTGCATACCCTCGCCCACGACCGCGACGATAGAAAGGTCGCGCGCGACAACGACGTCGTTGATAAGCCGCTCTTTCCGTTCTTGCGCGAATTCTTCGTTGATAGCGTGGCACGCGCGGTCGGTGTCTTTCGCCGCGACGCCGAAGGATATTGAATTTTGCGAAGAGGCCTGCGTAATGATGATGACATTGACCCGGGCGCGCGCGAGGGCGCCGAAGAGCCTGCCGGACGCTCCGCGCATCCGCAACATCCCGCTCCCTTCCATACGGAGCATACTGATGCAGGAGACCGAGGATATGCCTTTCGCGAGCGCGCCGTTGGACGTCACTTTCTTGCCGATTACGGTGCCGGGGGCCGCGGGGTCGAAGGTGTTCTTGATGAGCAGGGGGATATTTTTTTCCTCCGCGGGACGCATCGTCGGCGGGTGGATCACTTTCGCGCCGAAGTACGACATCTCCACCGCCTCCTGATACGTCATTGATGCGATGGGCAGCGTGTCGGTCACTTTGCGCGGGTCGGCCGTCATGACGCCGGAGACGTCGGTCCATATCTCGATGACGTGCGCGGAAAGCGCCGCGCCGAAAATGGCGGCGCTGTAATCACTTCCGCCGCGCCCCAAGGTCGTCGTGTTCTTGTCAGGAGTCGCTCCGATGAAGCCCGTCACGACCTGGAGCTTGGGATGTTTCCTGAAATAATTCCTGATGTTCCTGTTGGTTACGGCAAAATCGACCGCCGCTTCCCCGAAATTGTCGTCGGTCACGACCACGTTGCGCGCGTTGAGATATTCCGACGGCATGCCGCGGTCGGAGAGCGCTTCCGCAAGGATACGCGCGGAGAGCCGCTCTCCGTAGCTCATGATGTGGTCCAAGGCACCCGGCGAAAGCTCTCCCACGAGGTACACGCTCCGGACGACGTCGTCGAGGTACGAGAGCAGTGTTTGTACCTGGATGAGCGCCTGCGCGCGATGCCGCGGGCCGATGAGTGACTTGACGGTGCGTATATGCCGCGATTCCAATTCCGCAGAAAGTTTTTTGTACGACCGGTCTTTTGCCGCCGAGAGCGTCGCTATCTTGATGAGCTGGTCGGTGACGCCCGACATCGCCGATACGACGACCGCCCTCGGCGCGCCGGAGCTTCTAGCGGAGGCGGCAGAACGGGATTGTTTGATGATCGCAATGACCTTCCGCATGGCCACGGCCGACCCCATTGAGGTACCCCCGAACTTCAAGACTTTGGTGTTCTTCGAGGCCATAGGTAATCAAACACCCTACCAAGTACAAAACACATTGTCAAAGTGTCAAATCTGACAGCCCTGATAATCTTCAACTCCGGAGGGGCGCACCCCTCCGGAGTTATGTTTTCGGTTGACACAGTTCAGCTGATGCGCGGGGCCTTGTCGACGTGAGCGTCTGAGCCCCACGTGCCGGGTTTCTGCCCACCAATGCCTTCCGTTCCTTCCGGCTCGGCTTCAAACAGAGCTTTCGGTCCCAGTTCATCCCAGATGAACCATTCGCCGACACCTTCTGTTGGGAAGCTGTTCGCGTACAGCCCGAGTTTTGCCGGAGACCAGCCGATGTCTCTGCAGATCTCGCGCAAGGCGTTCATCAGTAGCTTCTGGCGGTGGATCGGGCCCTTGCTGATCTCGTCCAACGCGAGGTGCAACGCGTTGTCGTCGAGAATGTTGCCGTCCAGCTTGAGGGCGGCCTTATTTTTGACTCCGAGATCGATGAGGCATTGCTTGAGCCTGTTCGCACCGTCACAAAAACCGATCCTAATCCGTAGCCTTCTCCTTCGGTCGGTCATGGCCGTCTCTCCCTATGTTCAGCCAACGCTGTTGCGCATCATCGTCCCTCAATGAGCCGACAATCGCAAAGCTCCCCGCACTCTGGTACCCCCAACAAAAAAAGTCAAACCTCCTCCTTATGTCTCTATTCCGAGTGTCTTTTGTGCAATCATATCCGCCACGGCTTGGCCGGGCTGGATGAGAATGAGACGTATCTTATCAGGGGTCTTTGCGACCTCCGCTACGATGGTCGTCGGGTCATTTGATTTTATTACTGCGAACGTTGCCCGTATCTTTTCATTTGTATTTGCATAATCTTCCAATGCGCCCGCAAAGCTTTCCAATTCTGAGGCGCCGAGAATTACGGCAATATTCTCGTTTTTTAAAGTGTCTAATTGTCCCTTGGTCGCCTGACGTAAGACCGTATCGACGATGTTCTTGTAGAATTTCTCTGGATTCCCCTCTTCTTTTTTGCAATCCTGAACAAATTCTTGGATCGACCTTCGCACGTTTACGTTGACCGGCAACGCATTGTCCAAAATGCTACCGGCAAACGCCGAGCGTTCCTTATCATATGCGGAAGGAAGTCCCAGTAGTATGTCGCGGGAAATCCCAACGTTTTGCTTTGCAAGTGCATCCAATATCTGTGCCAGAGCTTCCTGCGAGCCGATGTATTCGATTCCCTCTACCTGCCGCAACATCTGACCGCCAACCCCGTCCATCGCCCTGGAACTAAAGGCGACGAGGGGACGAGGCCCTTCGTGTGCAAGGGCGTTCTTAAGCTCGTCCGCAACGTCCGCGACGTGGTCTTTCAACGTTTCGCCGTACAGGTCCGTATTAATGGAACCTGCGAAGGCGGGGTCTGACTTCGCATCAATAATTGGCAACGACCGGTCACCAAAATATGCGTCATGTTTCTCAAGGGACTCCGTAACGGAAGTCGCAACTTGCTTCTTGAAATTTGCGGTGTCGCCGGTGCTGTCGCCGCCGAGGATGGTGATGGGGCGGCGAGCGACGACGCGTTGTTTTTCAGGCTCAATTTTTTTGCTTATCCCAACAGTGGCCATCGTTGCAGTCATTTGAGAAATGGCGCGGACGTAGCGTTTAACGTCAAACCCCACATAAAATCGCGGGTCTCCCGGGCTCGTAAAAACAATATCGTCGCAAGGATACTCTTTTCCGTCAACGAGATCTCTATCGAACACATGCTCCACTTGTTCCGATGCGGGGATGAAGGGATTAACCGTCCCATATTCTACGCCAAGAGTGCTCACATCCGCTCTGGTTAGGTCGGTTTCATTGACTCCCACCCTGCTGGCGAGCATCGCCATATCAACCTCACAATCTCCCCGGACATGTGCGATAACGATTTTTTTATCCGGGGTTGAAAAAGCAACCGATTTCATTATTCGCCATAACTCCACGCCCCGCTCAACCTCCTGAAACCGGGCTGCGAGCGCATTCTGGGGAACTGACTGCGGTTGTCCTTTGTTTTGACCAAAAAAGTAATTAACTCCATATCTAAAGTCCGGATTTTCCGGAGACTCTCGTAAAGCCCATGTCGGCGAAGATTGAGCCTGCAGGAGTTCCGCTTGTTCTCGGTCCGTCAACAAGCGGGAGGGAGTAAGCGCCGCAAGTCGTGCGCGCGATTGAAAAAACGGCGGTAATTGCAGTCCTTGAAAATGTTTTGATATGGCTGTCAGCTGTGGAATCGCCGGATCGTCAGGCTTCAGGCCAAGGTCCTTTTGCCACCTCGGAATCTGTACTGCTTCAGACCCCGGTGTAGCCGCTTCCCCGAAGTTCATTGACATAGTGCCATTGTATACCAAGCCCGCTTCAACCTTTTAGCTCCTCAAACATCCCTATCTCCCTGTTTTTCCGTACATTATTCCAATCGAATATCCGCCCGTTCATGGCCACATACACGCCTCTCGGCAGTTGCCGGGCGCTCGCGATGGCGAAGCCGAGGTTGAAGAGCGAGTCGGAGCGCTCCATGACGAACGGCGTCATCGCGCCCGTGAGAACGACAGTCTTATCTTTTATCCGCTCCCCGAGAAATCGCGCCGTATCCGCCATGGTGTCAGTGCCGTGCGTGATAACGGCGCGCTCCTCCGGCATCTCACGGCACCGTTCGAGGAGCAACTGCCTGTCCTCTTCGGTCATGTCGTTGGAGTCCTTGAGCATGAGCACGTCGACAATGACGCCGTTCTTTACCCGCGCCTGCTCCAGCATTTCGGGAATGTGAGTTCCCGAAGGAAATGTCGATTTTATATCCGAACGGTACGGCTCCGCCGAATCGATGGTGCCGCCCGTAAGGATCAAGCGAACAATGTTCATGAAAAAGATGTCAGAAATTCAGGTCGCGCACGATCTCGGCGTCTACTTCGGTGAAATTGGCCTGTCTGATGGCTCCATAGAAGCGGACGGTGTCGTCCACGACGAAGCGGCCGAGCGTCGCCGCGGCTCTGTTCTTCTTCAATACGGAAGCCCCTTTGGCGAGATAGACCGTGTAGTCGGTATCGGCAACAGTGACCACGAGCGTCGCCGGAAGTGTCGTCCCCGAAATACTCTTGAGCGTCCCTTCAAAATTGCGCGGCGTGAACATGGTCTTGTCCTGAAAGATCTCGAGCGCGGTCGCGGTCAAGACACCTGTCTCATAATCATACGTGCCCGAAACCGAGACGACCTTGTCGCCGACCGCGATGTCACCGAACTGGATCGAGCGCGCACCTTTTTTGATGGGTGTCGAAGCTCCGACGCTTACCGTCGTCGTGCCAAGCGACGCGTTGGGGAGGACAAGGCTCGATGCTCCACGGTCAATGCTCAGTACGGTGCCGGAGATAGTCTTCGATTCGCGCAGGAGCGACGTGTTGCGGACGCGCGTCGCGTTGACGATCATGTTGTCGCCGCTTGCGGCAAGCGTACCGTCGACATCGAGTATCTGACCCTCTTTGATGTCGCCGATGCTCGCTACCTCTCCGTGATTTTTCACGATAGCGGTCGAGGAACTTACGAGAACGACTACACGGATGAACGCGGTGCCCCATGAGGCGCGCGTAAAGAGATTGGGACCGGACTTCTGAAAAACCGCGAGGCCTTTGACCGAAAATTCCCCCGACGGGAGGATATGTATCTCCGAGGCGGAGGCGAACAGAGGCAAAAGTAAAAGCGGGATTATCGCAATGACGGGGACGGTATGTTTGAGCGCGTTCATGGCTGTGGCGGGAGTCCGGCCACTATACCCCGTGAGATAATAATCTCAAGGACAGTAGTAAAAAATAACCCCTGATATCTCACGGGGTATATCACCCGCATCGCTCAGCGAAAACTGCGGCGCGGCGAACGGCTCCCTGACGCAGGGCGGCGTGAATATCCCCCGCTTTGGAAACTCCGGCGCGGAGGCGCGCCTCTGCGAAATGTGCGCGGCCTGTCGGGCTCTACGTGCTGGCCCGCGCGGGCGGGCGGCAAGACAGGCAGAGATGAAATGGGGAGGGTCTTCCTGATGAGGCGCTCGATGTCGCGCATCTCGCGCCGCTGATCCGGCATCGCGAATGATATCGCGTGTCCGTCGGCGCCCGCGCGGGCCGTGCGTCCGATGCGATGCACGTAATCAGAGGCGTCCATCGGCAGATCGAAATTCACGACAAGCTCGATGCCTTTGACATCGATGCCGCGCGACGCGATGTCGGTCGCCACCAATACGCGATAGCGTCCCGTCTTGAATCCTTCGAGCGCGTCGCGTCGCTGGCCGAGCGAGCGGTTGCCGTGTATCTCGGCGGCACTGTGCCCCATGGCGCGGACGCTTCCCAATATCTTTTTCGCGCCGTGCTTGGTGCGCGAGAAGACGAGTGTCGAGCCGCGGTAATCACCGAGGATCTTTTCGAGTAGGCGCAATTTCTCGTCCTTGCGCACGATGAAAAATTCCTGGCTCACGCGCTCCGAGGTGGTCCCCGAGGGTGCGACCTCGATACGCGTCGGTAGCTTCATCTGCCGCGTCGCCAATTCCATGATCTCTTTCGAGAGCGTCGCCGAGAAAAGCATCGTCTGCCGTACGCTAGGCACGGCGGCAATGATGCGTTTGATCTGCGGCCAGAATCCCATGTCGAGCATGCGGTCGGCCTCGTCGAGGACGAGAATGGCCACGTGGTCGAGCCGGATGGTCTTTTGCTCGAGGTGGTCGAGGAGCCGCCCCGGTGTCGCGATGACGATGTGCGGATCGCGGCGAAGCCCCGACATCTGCGGACCCATCGAAGCGCCTCCTATCAAGACCACCGTGCGGAGCCCGAGCGACCTCCCCACCTGTTGCAATGTCTCCTCCACCTGAAGTGCCAATTCGCGGGTCGGAAGGATAACGAGCCCTTTGCCCTCACCGCCCGTGAGGCGCTGTATCATCGGTATCCCGAATGCGAGTGTCTTTCCCGTGCCGGTCTGTGCGACGCCGATGACGTCCTTGCCTTCGACGCCGGTCGGGATCGCCTGATATTGAATGGGAGTCGGCACGGTGAAGCCGAGTTTGGTCAGCACGTCGAGTATCTTCGGCGCGATACCGAGACCGTTGAATGTATGCTCCGACATCTGCGGAGGAGAAACCGAATTCATTTGTTTAATGATACCATATATTTTAATAAAACGCAATAGCGTAGCGGGGTACGAGGTCGCTCCTCCGCGTCCCAGGCCTACTCCTTCCTGCGCACACGGGAGCGTTCGATCTCGGTGAGCGCTTGTTTGCGCAGACGGACACAGGTCGGCGTTATCTCGAGATACTCGTCTTCCGCCATCACTTCGAGCCCGCGCTCGATGGTGAGCGCGAACGGCGGAATGAGATTGATGGCTTCGTCCGCGCCGCTCGAGCGCATGTTGGAAAGCTGTTTGCCCTTGGTCGGATTCACCGTCATCTCCTCACCCTTTGATGTGTTGCCGATGACCTGACCTTCGTAGACCTCGACGGCGGGGCCGATATAGAGCACGCCGCGATCCTGCAGATTCCACAACGAGAAGCCGAGCGCCTTGCCGCTCGCCATCGATATCATGGAGCCGACCGCGCGCTTCTTGATCTCGCCCGCGTACGGATTGAAACCGACAACGCGCGAGGAAAGTATCCCCTCGCCTTTTGTATCAAGCACGAACTGGTTGCGGTAGCCGAGAAGCCCGCGCGTCGGACCTTCAAAGGTGAGCCGCACTTGCGACCGCGAAGCGGCGGAAGAATGACCGTCGTGGACTTTGAGGTCCTTCATCACGAATTTCCTGACGCCGAGACGTTCGATGATGGCACCCTGATATACCTGCGGCGTGTCCACGATGACCTCTTCGAATGGTTCGAGCTTCTGACCGTTCTCCTCATGGAAAATCACCTGCGGCTGGGAGACCTGCATTTCGTAACCCTCGCGGCGCATATTTTCGAGCAGTATCGCAATATGAAGTTCGCCGCGGCCGGAGACCTTGAACGTCTCAGTGGAGTCGAGCTCGACGCGAAGCCCGACATTGACCTCAAGCTCGCGCTCCAAGCGTTCCCGTATCTGGCGCGACGTGACGAATTTCCCCTCGCGGCCAGCGAAGGGTGAATTGTTGACGAGGAAGTTGAGCGTAATAGTCGGCGGATCGACATCAATCGCCGGGAGCGGCGCAGTCTCCGCGGAGGTCGTGATGGTCTCGCCGATATAAATGTCGGACAGTCCCGCGATCATCGCGATGTCCCCTGCGATGATCTCGTCGGTGTCCACCTTCTTGAGTCCTTTGAACGTGTACATCTTCGTTATCTTCCCCGCCCGCGTCTCCCCGCTCGGCTTTTTTACGAACACGCTCTCCCCCGTCTTCAGCGTCCCTTCGTACACACGGGCGACCGCGAGCCGGCCGAGGAAGTTGTCGTACCCCAAATTGAACGGCTGGGTGCGCAAAGGTTTTGCGGAAAGTTCGTCGGATGACGCGGGCGGGACGTGCTCGAGTATCATTTCCAAAAGCGGCGTGAGGTCTCCCGACTCGTCGGTCAGCTTGCGCTTCGCGATGCCCTGTCGCCCTATCGTATAGATGATGGGAAAATCCGCCTGTGCGTCCGAGGCTCCGAGTTCGAGAAAAAGCTCCAAGACCTGCTCTTCGGTACGCGCGGGATCGGCCGCGGGCTTGTCTATCTTGTTGATGACCACTATCGGTTTGAGCCCAAGCTCAAGTGATTTCTTCAATACAAAGCGCGTCTGCGGCATCGGACCCTCCTGTGCGTCCACCACAAGGAGGACGGAGTCGATACTGCGCAGTACCCGCTCCACCTCCGAGCCGAAGTCCGCGTGGCCGGGGGTATCGACGATGTTTATCTTCGTATCTTTATAGAAAATAGCGGCATTTTTCGAATAGATAGTGATGCCGCGCTCGAGCTCGAGCGCGTTCGAATCCATAGACACGCCCTCCTCGGCAACGCCCGTCTGCCGCAGAAGCGCATCGGTAAGTGTGGTCTTCCCGTGGTCCACATGCGCGATTATGGCAATATTTCTTATCTCCATATTATTCTTGTTGATTACTTAGCAATGCCTGCCCCGTAGCCAATGCGAAGCATTGTGGTACCGGGGTTTCTGATTTCCATACAAATAGTGAAAGCAAAATGCCTCGTTGCCGAGGCACGTGCGTGCATAGTACTACAAAATCGAAGCGGCGGCAATTATTTGTATGACCGCAGGTAGTTTTGCACTCCGCTGATAATTTCTCGTACTGTAGCAGGTATTGCACGGGCGACAACGTGTTCCTGAAGGCGTGATGGACCCGCTTGGTGTTGTAGAAGAGGAGCCAGTCCATGAGCTTCTCGTTGAATCGGGGGAGGTCGAGGAGGAGCGCGTCGTGGTAGTCGATGAATTCGTCCTGAATGGTGCGGTTGAAGCGCTCGACGTGGGCATTCATCTTCGGGGTCTTCGGATATGTGTGATAGTGGGTGATCTGGAGGTCGAGGAGTCGTTCGGCGAAGTGTTTCTTGAACTCGCTCCCGTTGTCGGTCAAGACGAAGGTCGTCGGGTACGGAAAGACCGCGCTCCAGTGTTCGAAGAATTCTTCCGCCGCCTTCGAGGCGTGCGAGATTGTGCCCCATGCGAACGTGAACCGCGAATGGATGTCCTCGCACGTGATGACGTACCGGCGGAGACCGTGCACGAACCGTTCGATGGTGTCGAGGGCGACGACGTGACCCGGATGCTCTGCGGCGAGATCGTGGGGCTTCCGGAGGACTTTCCGGCGCTTCCAGGGGAGGACCTTGCCTTTGCCGGTCGTCCGAAGCGGTGCGATACGCATGCCGCCTTTGTCTTTGATGATGCGGCCGATGGTGGCGGGTTTGGGACACGGAAGATGCAGTGGTGCGCAGAACTCTGCGAGGAGCGGATACAGTTTCTTCTCACCAAGGTTGGGATACTCGCTCCGGAGACGCCGTACCTCCTCCACGATACGCCAGTCGTACCGTCGCTGTTGTTTCCTCTTGGGAGCGCGGGAGCCGCAGTTGAGGCTCTCGATCTTTCCCCCTCCTTGCCGTAGCTTCTGCTGCCAGAGGAAGAGCGTACGTTTCTTCACCCCGTATGCCTCTTCGACCGCAGAGGACCCGTACCTCTTCCAGAAACTGATAATCTTCGCCCGCTTCTTCGCCACTTCGCTGATCATATACGCGAACCGTATCGCGTATTCCTGCGCTGTTCGAGAACCTTTGACTCCGCTGTTAACGCTGAATATTCGCATGCCCCTTTTCTGCAAAGGAGTGCAATATGTATCTGAGGTTATGCATTATTTCGCCGCGATGTTTTTTAATGAGGCCGCCTTCAGGGCACCGATGCACCGCAGGCACTGCGTCTGGTTCTCGCGCGTCTTAATGTATTTATTCTTGCAGATACAGAGGGAGACC
>Ga0209542_10004659_pt1 | contig 27976 bp, 23 predicted proteins | sample RifCSPhighO2_01_FD_184028 | JGI IMG/M metagenome (GOLD analysis project Ga0209542, IMG submission 184028) | Soil microbial communities from Rifle, Colorado - Rifle CSP2_plank highO2_0.1 (SPAdes) (version 2) | ecosystem: Environmental > Terrestrial > Deep subsurface > Rock core/Sediment ...
TTACTTTCAGCTTGATTTAGGCTACGGCAACCCCTCAGAGAACCCAAATGACACAGTTGGCAATTTTTTAGCAGGGGGACGCTACACAGTTGGCTTAGGCTCTTGTTTTCCTCCCCCTCCCCCTCCACCTCCACCCATTTCCCCAATGGCCTGTACACTTGGTTCTGCTACGCCGGTCGGTTTTGAAGCCAGATATTTAGTGAATTTTACTCCCAACGGAGATAACGATTACATGGTTGCTAACGACCCTAGCCATTACTTCGCGCCGGCCAAGAGTTTAAACTTACCGGCGGGGAATTACAGAGTAACTTTGATGTCGTGGGACAATCATGCCGACAAGAAAGCGTGTTATGAGTCCGGAGGGTGTAGTTTGGACCAATGGCAACAGTCAAACGAGCGGTACTACCTAGGTTTCGCAAATTCCGGCGGAAATTGGCTGACAATCTCCGGTGACACTCCGGACCTAGGAAATGATTCTGATTCGCTCACTGCCGTAGTAGATACAAATCTGCCGATTCCCGCTGGGGTTGCTAGTATCCAACCATGGCACAGTGTTCCAAGGCCCGACTCACCCAATAGTATCTATGGAATTTGCGCCGCCCTTGACAAGATTTATCCAAGTCCAAGTGTGGACATTGCGGCCAATAATTCTCAAGGTCCCATTACTGTTCCGTATAATTCATCTGTCAAACTTGAGTGGTACAGCTTAAACTCAAGTTCATGCACAGCGTCAGGTTCTTGGAGTGGAACTAAAACCGCGAGTGATTCTTGGAGCAGAGAGGATACCCCCTATCTGACATCTCCAGCCACATACACCATAACCTGTAGCGGGCAAGGAGGGACCGCAAGCGATAGTGTAATAGTCAATGTGTCTTCACCCCCAGAGCAATCCGTGAACAATGCCTCCTGTACTAACATCAATGCTCCCGTAAGAGTAGAAGCAGGTAAACCTTTTGCGGCCAGTGTCTCAATGCAAAATACCGGCACTAAGGCCTGGGCTAAAGCAAGTGATATTACGCCCCACAGGCTTGGGTCTCAAAACCCGCAAGATAATTTAACCTGGGGGTTAAGCCGGGTAGATTTGCCAAGCGAACCAATAAATCCCGGTCAAACGGCCACATTTAACTTTAACGCTACTGCTCCTACTACGCCCGGTCCGCATAACTTTGACTGGAAGATGCTGGAAGAAGGCGGGTCCACTTGGTATTTGAAGGATTTCAATCCGGACAGTATTCCTCTCGGACAAGTTGGCGATGTTCTCGTACCCGGCGATTATATTGGTGACGACAATAATGTGGATCTGGCGGTGGCGCGCAAAAATGGAGACGCTTGGAATTGGTATATACAGGGCGCTGACCCCATTGTTTATGCTTCCTCCAAAAGTATTCCTGTACCCGCAGATTACATAGGAGATAAAAAAACAGACATAGCTGTGGTATATGACGGAGGAGATGGCGCTTGGGATTGGTATATACGAGGTCTGGCTGACCCCATTAGATACGCTTCATCCCTTAGTACTCCCGTACCGGCAGATTACAACGGCGATGGCAAGGCAGATATAGCCGTGGTTTATCCGGTGGATGGTGTTTGGAATTGGTATATACGTGGTATAGCCGACCCCATAGCATACGGCGCTACCGACAGCATTCCTGTACCAGCCGATTACAATGGCGATGGCAAGGCGGACATAGCAGTGTGGTGGCCTAACAATGGCACATGGTATGTCAGGGGTCTATACACCCTTAAGTGGGGTACAGAAGGCGATATTCCCGTGCCGGGCGATTACAATGGGGGCCAAAGCGGAGCCGATTTTGGCGTCTTCCGTCCCTCCGACGGCAAATGGTATGTCTTCGGCATCCCGGTGCTTCAAGATGGTGTTCCTTGGGGCGCTCCCACCGACATCCCCGTACCAGCCGATTACAATGGCGATGGCAAAACAGATATTGCAGTATGGCGACCTAGCACTGAAACTGCCAGTTGGTTTGGGGCGACTTGCTCTAAAAACATCAACATTATTCCCAATTCAACAGTGCCCACTCTTAGTCTCACAGCTTCGCAACCGAGCGTGTCATACAGCACTCCCGTAACAGTTATATGGGATTCTGAAAATGCGAATAGTTGCTCTACTTCTGAAGGTTCCCCGGGTTGGGCAAAACCATCAAGACCCGTAGATGGCACATGGCTTTCCCAACCTCTTGTTGCCGATAGTAGCTACACGGCCACCTGTTCTGGGTTTGGAGCCTCTGTTACTAAGTCTGTAACAGTCAAAGTGGATAGGCCTCTCCCGAACGTTAACATAAGAGCTAACCCACCGTCAGTCTCATTTGACCAGAAATCTAATCTTTCATGGACCTCTACCGAAGCTATTCGTTGTTCTGCCACAGGCGGACCTTGGAGCGGAGATAAGGAAGTAAACGGGTCCGAAGAAACTACAAATTTACGTACAAACACCACATATGAAATTACTTGTTGGAACAGGGCCGGTGATTCTGATATTGATTCCGTAACAATCGCCGTTACATCAGCCACTCTCTCGGCTGACCTAAAAGTTAACTTAGGGGGAGGTTACCTTGATTCTGGCAGTGGCGTTTGGCCACTCATGGATGTTGACCTTAAGGCTACAACGGGCGGTAGTGCCGCAGGCGACATTATTTATAAATTCTGGTGTGACACAAGAGACTCTGCGCCAACCATCACAGAGACTGTAAGTACAAACGCTAAACCGCATATTCAAGAGCATATAAATTTATGTGATTACAACAATCAAGGTCGCTATTTTGCTAAACTTGAAGTTACAAGAAGTGGCATAAACGCTGTGGACACAGCCGAAATTCTTGTGGCCCGAGCTTGCGCCATCTCGCCTTAATAGCCAGTTTGAGTTATATTTGACTTATGACTGGCGAACAACCAGAGAAGAGTATAGTTGCCAAAAGAGAGGAGGAAACTCTGACTTTTTGGAAACGGGAAAAGATTTTTGAGAAATCGCTAAAGCAGAGTGAAGGCAAACCAGAGTTTGTATTCTACGACGGACCGCCATTTGCCACCGGCTTACCACACACAGGCACTTTGCTATCGTCTGTTGCCAAAGACGTAATACCTCGCTACAAAACTATGTGTGGGTTTTATGTGCGCAGACGCTGGGGTTGGGATTGCCACGGTCTGCCTATTGAACACATGATAGAAAAGGAGCTAGGTTTGAAGTCCAAGAAGGATATTGAGGCAATGGGGGTGGAGAAGTTTAACGAAACCTGTCGGATGGCCGTTTTGCGTTACGCGGAAGATTGGCGCAAGTATGTGAACCGCATTGGTCGCTGGGTGGAGTTTGACAATGCCTATAAGACTATGGATGCCACATATACCGGAAGTGTCTGGTGGGCACTCAAGGAGTTGGACAAGAAAGGTTTGTTGTACGAGGGAAGGAAAGTGCTTATGTATTGTCCGCATTGCGAGACGCCACTGGCCAAAGCCGAAATCGCCATGGACAACTCATATAAGGATGTTACAGAAGACGCAGTGACAGCGAAGTTTAAAATAAAGAATCCTGAAAAAATTGGTTTGTCTGGCAATGTGTTTTTACTCGCTTGGACGACTACGCCATGGACACTTCCGGCCAACGTGGCGCTTGCGGTGGGACCAAAGGTTGAGTACTCCCTGCTTGGTAATGGAGATGAGAATTTTGTGCTTGCCACGGATTTAATCAAACAACCCCTTACTGAGAGACCTGGTCTCTCAGTAAGGGGAATTAATAGATTTGAGAGTTTAACCCCCAAGTGGAAACTTTTAGGCAAAGAGTTAGTGGGACTTGAGTATGAACCACTTTTTGATGTGCCGAAAATGAAGAGCAAGAAATCCTACAAAGTTTATGTTGCGGATTTTGTGAATACGCAGGAGGGGACGGGGATCGTACACACGGCCGTAATATATGGCGAGGATGATTATCAACTCGGTTTGCGCGAGGGCTTGCCCATGGTCCCACTCTTAAATCCCAATGGCACATATAATAATGATGCGCCGGAGTTCTTGCGTGGGCAGTACATTAAGAGAGCAGACAAGATGGTGATTGAAGATTTAGAAAAGAAAAATTTGCTTTTTGCTAAGGCGCCCAACACCCACCCGTACCCGCATTGCCATAGATGCAACACTCCTCTTATTTACAACGCCCTGTCCAGCTGGTTCATCAACATTCAGAAAATAAAACAGAGAATGATTGAGTTGAATGAGAAAATAAACTGGGTGCCGGAACACTTGAAGCATGGGCGCTTTTTAAACATCGTGGAGAATGCGCCCGACTGGGGCATATCCCGCAATCGTTACTGGGCTTCGCCTTTGCCGATCTGGAAGCATAGCCCGAACTCGCCTGGCGGGGGCGGGTGTGAACGAGTTGAAGTAATCGGCAGTCTCGAAGAACTTAGGTGTCGGACACCTAAGTCTGGTAACAAATACTACTTGATGCGACACGGTAAAACAGCCAATAACAGCAAGGGAGTGATCAGCGATAATATGGAGCTGGAGGACCCATTAACAAAAGAAGGAGAAGAGGAAGTGCGTATTCAAGCAAAAAATTTAATGAGGGAGCGTAAAATAGATGTTATTGTCCATTCGCCCTTTCAGAGAACTCGTCGGACAGCTGAAATTGTGGCCCAAGAATTGGGCTTTAAGAACAGCGAAATGATGGCAGATGGAAGGATAGGAGAAATTAAAACAAATATGACGGGGAAAATATGGCGAGAATACTGGGCCGGTTTTCCAGAAAGAATGGATAGGTTGCATGGTCACATAGATGGCGGGGAAAATCTTGATATGGTGCGAACCCGGGCTATGGCTACACTATACGATTTGGATAAAACTTACGCCGATAAAAATATTCTTATCGTTACACACGAAGCAGTTACGCGCATGCTGGAGGTTGGGGTCTTGGCTGACATGGGCTTGATGGATCGGGCGTATATAGACAAAACCTGCAAGGAGTATGAAAATGCCGAAATAGGTAGCATAAATTTTTGGCCGTTTCCACACGATGCTAAATTTGTCCTTGATCTCCATCGGCCATACATTGACGAGGTTAAACTCAAGTGTGAATGCGGTGGGATTATGACACGCATACCTGAAGTTGTGGACTGCTGGGTAGAATCAGGGAGTATGCCTTTTGCCGAATATCATTATCCTTTTGAGAATAAGCACGAATTTGAGAAAAGAAGGTCGGGAGATTATATAGTCGAATACGTGGGGCAAACGCGCACTTGGTTTTACTATCTGCTTGCTATTTCCAGTGCCTTGTTTGATGTTGAACCTTTTAAAAATGTTGTCGTTACCGGGAATATATTGGCAACTGATGGGAGCAAGATGAGCAAAAGTAAGGGCAACTACACCGACCCGCTCATAGTCATGAACCGTTACGGAGCCGATGCTTACCGTTTCGCCCTTATGAGTTCAGTTGTGATGCGAGCCGAGGATGTCAATTTTCGTGATGAAGATGTTAAAGAAGTACAACAGAGAATTGTCAATATCCTTTGGAACGTAGTTGTATTCTATAAAACCTACGTTCCTGCGGCCACGACGACCGAGATTAAATCTCCGGTTTCCCGAGATTCAACCTCTCGGAGCAGTGAGCTTGGAAACTTAGTTTCCAAGTCGAAAAACATATTAGATAAGTGGATATTGGCGAGATTAGCCCAGTTGCACACTGAAGTGACAAGTGGGTTGGATAGATTCAACACTGTCCGGGCCACCCGTCCCTTCCGCGAATTTGTAGACGATTTCTCAACTTGGTATTTGCGCCGTTCGCGCGATAGATTTAAGGGAGATAACAAGGCGGATAAGCAATTTGCCACAGAGACAACACGGTATGTATTACTGGAACTCTCCAAACTCCTCGCTCCATTTATGCCATTCCTAGCAGAGCAAGTTTATAAAGCAGTTGGTGGCCCACTTGAAAGCGTGCATCTTGAAGATTGGTCTCCGGTCATAGTACCCAGGATAGAACATTCCGATATTCTGCAGAATATGAGAATAACAAGAGATGTAGTATCAAAAGCGCTTGAATTTCGCACTGCGGCAGGTATCAAAGTGCGCCAACCCTTACCGACTTTGGAAATAAACTCCGAATTAAGTGAGGAGTATCTAGTACTTATTCGTGATGAAATGAACGTGAAAGAAGTTAAGTTTGGGCCAGAACTATTTCTCAACACTACAATTACCCCAGAGCTTAAACTTGAAGGCGAGATGCGTGACCTTGTGCGCCAGATTCAAGACAAGCGCAAAGAAATGAGTCTCCAGCCAGGTGACAAAGTGAAGATATCTCTAGCAGATAAGTACCACCCCGTGCTTGACCGTTTCGACCATGAATTGCGTCGCCTAACCAATACCGCGGGTTTGAGTGTAGATTCCAGGGTGGAAGATTTTACAGTAGAAAAGCTATGAAGCGGGTTGTAATCGTTCATTGTTGGGCTGGTACTCCAGATTCGCGCTGGTATCCGTATGCGAAGCGAGAGCTTGAGAAAGCGGGGTTTGTGGTGGAGATTCCCGCAATGCCGGATACTGATATGCCAAGGTTCGACAAATGGTTCAACAAGCTGAAAGAAGTCGCTGGAATCCCAAACAATAATCTATATTTGGTCGGGCATAGTCTAGGTGGGCCCATAATTATGCGTTATTTACAAGATTTATTAGCCGGAACAAAAATTGGCGGAGTTGTCTTTGTTGCCGTGCCTACCGACACGCTGGATAATGTTGAGGCGATAGAAGACAAATCAGTCCTACCCGAATTTTTCGGAAGTGGAATTAACTGGCAGAAAGTAAAAGAAGCCGGCAGAAAGTTTATTGGTATATATTCTGATAACGACCCGTATATAGATCTCAAACATGCAGAAGTTCTCAAAAATAAAGTTGACGCCGAAATAATTTATAAACATGGCCTTGGTCATATGTCTGAACCGGACGGCGAAGGAGACGTGGTAATAGTAAAAGAGTTGCCAGATGTTGTGGACGCAATTAAGAAGCTGACGGCCAGTACCTAAAAACTAATACCTATTCGTATGGCTGATGGCATAGTTACAACAGATGGTTTGGTGGTAAAAGAGAGAGACAGTGGAGAGGCCGCTAGGATTCTAAGTATCTTTACCCGCGAATTGGGACTGGTGAGTGTCTATGCTGCTGGCATAAGATACGAGAAGTCAAAACTACGTTACCACACCCAGCTTTACAACCTAGCTACATTTTCTCTAGTCCCTGGTAAGGAGCATTGGCGCCTCGTAGGGGCCATAACTTCAAGTCGGCCAGCTCGTTCGCTTGCTACTCTGGCTCGCGTGGCGGCCTTAGTGAGGCGTTTTTTGGGTCCAGACGAAGCTCATCCAGAACTTTTTGATTCTATAATTATGGGCCAACACAACGACCCCTATTTAAGTCTTGGCGTCATGGAAATGCTTGGCTATGTTGGTATTAGGCCAGAGTCTAGGGATGAGGCAGAAGCGCTTCTTGACCAAGCGGTACGTGCCAGTCATCTATAAGGGCGCTATAATACGTTTGCATGTCGGAACAAGAAAACGGATCAGTTGATAAACTAAAAAAGAAGCTATATCGCCGGGGAACTTTTCGTTCCGATGTCAGTCGCGCCCCTTTTTCTTTACCCAAAGAAACAACACCAGATTCTTGGCAAGATGCAGAAAGTGATATAAAACAAAGCTTATTGAATCCTCGTTTTCTAAAAAAATTCTTCATCTTCTCTTCCACATTTTTTATTCTTGCCATCCTTGTGGCGGTTTACATATATAAAAGTGGCAACAATGTGATTTCCCCAGATGGACTTGAACTTGTTATCAAAGGTCCCGCTTCAATCAGGGGCGGGGAAATTCTAAACTTCAATATTTTAGTGGCCAACCACAACGCTATCCCACTAGAATCGGTGGACCTCATCGTTACTTTCCCTGAAGGGACGCGGGAGGCTGGAGCGTTGGAGAAAGACTTGCCAAGAGTTAGAAAAAATTTAGCCTCAATAGACCCGGGTAGGGTTATAAACGAGTCTATCAAGGCTGTTCTTTTTGGAGAAAGTGGAACCGAAAAAGAAATTTTGGTAGCCATTGAATATAGAACTCCCGGTTCAAACGCTATTTTTGAGAAGAAAAAATCTCTTAGTGTTTTGGTGTCATCTTCTCCGGTCAATCTTGAGATGAAAATTCCCAACGAAGTCAATGTTGGCGACGAGCTTGAGTTTGAAATGAATATTTCTGCTGGTTCGGCTCCAACAGGCCCTCTGTCTAAAGTTTTGTTATCCCTTGATTACCCGAGTGGTTTTCGTTTTTCCACTGCGACGCCCAAGCCAGCCTTTGGCAATAACACGTGGGACCTCGGCACATTTGAACCCACGGCTACCAGAAAGATTCGCATCAAGGGGACTATCTCCGGCCAAGATGGTGAGAAAAAACTTTTTAAATCAAGCGTTGGGGTAGTCGCCGTTGGCAAGGACGGAATAATCGGAGTGCCCTATGGTTCTGCCTCGGCCACCGTTTTACTTCGCCGGGCTTTTGTGGATTTAGGCGCAACTTTAAACAGTGAGTCAGGAGAATCTGTGGTTGTTTCAAGCGGAAAGGTAATTAGGGGAGATGTAAATTGGACAAATAATCTACCCGACAAGATACTAAATGCCCAAATTACAGTTCGTTTTACCGGCAATGCTTTGGACCAATCCAGTGTCTTACTTCCCAAGGGATTTTATCGGTCAACCGATGACAGTATAGTTTGGACAGAACAACACGAAAATGCCCTTGCGGTTGTGGAACCGGATTCTTCCGCCCATTTGAATTTTGATTTCGCAACTTTACCAACCAGTGTCTTAAATCGCAAAGGGATTATCAATCCAAGCGTTGGGATGGAAATAACTTTCGAGGGTGCGAGGGTTACTTCGGGCCAAGAGAATGTCAGTGTTTTTACCAAGGTCAATAAAATCATTCGAGTGAACACAAGACTTGTTCTTTCAGCCGATGCTGTTTACAACAGGGGTCCATTTCAGAACTCTGGACCTTTGCCACCAAGGGCAAATCAAGAAACGACCTACACCATATTTTGGACTATAGTCAATACATCCAACAACCTGGAGGATGTAAGGGTGAAGGCTATCATACCCTCACAAGTACGCTTCATTGGGTCTGTATCGCCTGCCGGTACAGATTTGCATTATAACTCAAACAAAGGAGAACTCTCGTGGAATGCTGGAATTTTGGTTGCCAAGGCTTCCGATGCTCCCAGCAAGGAGGTAGCTTTCCAGGTGGCTGTTGTTCCTTCTGTCCCTCAAGTTGGACAAGTTTTGCCACTCATCTCGGATATGGTGCTTAGTGGGAGGGACTCCTTCACTGGCGCCGAGTTGAGTTATACCCATGAGCTTGTGGACACCAGAATAACTACAGACCCAAATTATAAAGAAGATTTATCTAGAGTTGTCCCGTGAACGAAAAAGAAAACACCAGGTTGGAAAAGATAGTGTCGCTTTGCAAGAGGCGTAGCTTTGTCTTCCAAAGCTCCGAGATATATGGCGGTTTGGCCGGGGTGTACGATTTTGGGCCACGTGGTGTTGAGCTTCTAAATAACATCAAACGTGCTTGGTGGCAGGCGAATGTATATGACAAGGAAAACTACTATGGTTTAGACTCTGGCATGTTCAAGCACCCCAAAGTGTGGGAAGCGAGTGGTCATACGAAAGGCTTTTCCGATCCACTAGCCGAGTGTCGCGAATGCAATACGCGTATTCGCGTTGACAAGGAGCTTGTCAAGATAGGCATAGCTGCTGACGAAAAAATGTCGGAGGAAGAGATCAACAAGTTGTTTGAAGAAAACCGAGGCAAAATAACTTGTCCAAAATGCGGCAAGAAAAATTTTACTGCCGTGCGTGCCTTTAATTTGCTTATTAAATCAAACCTCGGCGATTTTACCTCACAGCAGAATGAGCCAGTGTATCTTCCGGGCGAGGCCTGTCAAGGTATTTACCTCAACTTCAAAAACATCGTTGACACGCTCCAACCCAAAGTGCCGTTTGGAATTGCACAGATCGGTAAAGCGTTTCGAAACGAGATATCTCCGAGAAACTTTTTATTTAGAACGCGTGAGATGGAGCAGGCTGACACGCAATATTTTGTACGCCCAAATGAGAACAAGAATGCCTACGAGCAGATCAAGCAAGACCGTTGGAATTGGTATCTCTCAATAGGCATACAGGAGAAAAATTTGAAATGGCATCAACATGACAACCTGGTATTTTATGCTAAGGACGCATGGGATATTGAGTACAATTTCCCATCACTCGGCTTCGATGAACTTGAGGGTGTACACGACCGTACGGACTATGACTTGACCCAACATATGCAATTTTCCGGTGAGGATCTCCGTTATGTAGACCAGGAAACGGGAGAAAAATATATTCCCTGGATTCTAGAGACCTCAGTCGGTCTTGGTCGCCTGTTTTTGGCCGTGATAGCAGACGCGTATTACGAAGATGATCTAGGGGGAGAGACGCGCGTTGTGCTCAAACTTGCGCCAAGCCTGGCTCCTGTAAAAGCCTGCGTGTCACCACTACTTAAGAACAAGCCAGATCTTGTGGCTAAGGCTAGGGGTGTTTATCAAGGATTGAAAAAAGAGATCCCACAAATCGCATGGGATGATAACGGTAATATCGGCAAGCGTTATCGACGCCAAGATGAAATCGGCACCCCATTTTGCATCACAATCGACTTCGACACATTAGGCGAGAAACCCGAACTCAAAGATACAGTCACCCTACGTCACCGAGATACGGGCGAACAGGAGCGTTTGCCCCTCTCTGAACTTGTCGCCTACATTAAGTCGAAGATATGAAAGTGGTCCTGCAGATGGCGATTACGGCAAATGGGATGGTGGCCGACCCAAAAGGGGAGAGCCCTTTTATATCTTCTTTGTTCGCGCTAGCCAAAAGTTTTACAAGAAACTCAAACTGTTTGCGGTCAAAAAGTTTTCACCAAACGGAATTCAACTCCATTACAAAGTTTTGTAATTTTTCTGATGTGGTACAACTAATACAACGGTCGTATTTATAATTGTACCATTAGTTGTTAAGGAAGAAGATGTCTCGAAGCCAACTATCGTTCTCTAAAACGTCGACTTCAAGATAAAGAATATCTTTGGCTAGATTGTGTTTGCGTTTGATTAGACTAATTATCTCGGCACACGGGTATGGGTGGACCCAAACGCTGTTTTGGAGCTTTTGGAAATCTAGCATCTCAAGAGTGTCTCTTAACTCGTCTCGTGCGGTGCGTTTTTTCTCCTGGATGTCAAATATAACAAGTCGCCATTTATGGTCCCAGCGCATAGGTTTTCTTATAGTCAGCTTGCCAATCTCATAGTCTGCCACCTTCGCTCTTCCCATTGGGGTGAGCTCGTAATGACTTCTTATCCCCACCCCCTTCTTGGACAAGAGTCCAGTATGCTCCATCTGTTTTATTGTCTTCCATATATACCAGCGTTTCTGTTTACTTGTGGTATCACCGTACAGCGCTGAAACAGCATTGGGTGCAAGTATCGCTGTTGTAAGCAAGCCAGCCGTTCCCACAATCTCAAGTATTGTCTTAACGATATGACCTCGACGCAGTCTTTCCCGGGTATCTCGCGCGTCTTCGAGGATATCCATTCGTCTCAGCTTAGGTATTTTGCCCATGGTACAAATACTAACACGGTCGTACTTATAATTGTACCAGTTATTAACATGGTTTTTCGCTGAAGTGATATAATCACACTTATGAAAATTGAAAAGAAGTGTTGGCCGGAGCAGTTTGAAGGTTTGTTTAATGGGGCAAGAAGGTTGGATTTGCGACTAGCGGATTTTAAGGTCAAACAAGGCGATACGTTTGTTTTGCGCGAATGGGACCCCAAGACGCGAAAATATAGTGGCCGGGAACTAAAAAAGAAAATTCGCGAAGTCCTAATGGTTAAGACCGAACCATTCTATGACAGAAAGATTAGTGAGCATTACGGACTTCAGGTTCTTTTGTTAGAGTAAAAAGAGTGTTAGTATAGGAGCTATGCAAGATAAGCCAAAACCTATCACAGTCAACATTAGCTTAACATCAGTACTAAAGATTTTAGGCATCTTAGCCTGTGTCGCAGTATTATTTTTGACACGAGATGTAGTTTTAATACTCTTGACGGCCTTGGTTTTAGCCTCGGCAATAGAGCCTATGGTAAAACGCATCAGCATGATTGGTTTGCCACGGGTTTTGGCCGTCCTCTTGGTGTATCTAGGTGTGGTGGCTGTACTTTTTGTTTTCTCTCTTGTGTTTATCCCGCCCATGCTTGCAGAAGTATCAAGAATTTCAGACACACTCCCTCAATACATAGAAACATTTAAATTTTCCAATCTATTTCCCACAAAAGTTAGTTTAGTCGGGGGAGAGTTAATTAACACTGTGTCGGTAAAAGATGCCATTGTACAGATAAAAGATGCATTATCCGGATTGTCACACGGTTTCTTCCAGACCGCCAGCGTTATTTTCGGCGGGGCTATTTCTGCGATACTAACCCTGGTGATTTCCTTTTATTTAGCTGTGGAGGAGAGGGGTATTGAAAATTTTCTTCGCGTTATCATTCCCATGGAACATGAACGATATGTAATTGGCTTATGGAAACGTACCCAAGAAAAAATCGGTTTATGGTTACAGGGTCAGTTACTCCTTGCCCTTGTGGTCGGTGTTCTTGTATACCTTGGACTAACCATTTTCCGCGTTCCTTATGCCACCACCCTTGCCGCTCTCGCCGCTCTTTTGGAAATCCTTCCTATTTTCGGACCGATTATAGCCGCTATTCCAGCCATTATTATTGGTTTTTCGGTCAGTTCCACCTTGGGTCTCGTAGTTATCGGCCTATATGTCGTTATCCAGCAATTTGAGAATCACTTAATTTACCCCCTTGTGGTAACAAAAATTGTTGGTATCCCACCCATAATTGTAATTGTGGCTCTCTTGGTGGGCGGTAAACTCGCCGGGATTCTCGGTTTTCTATTGGCTATCCCCCTCACTACGGTTGTAGTGGAGCTTTTTAGCGATTTTGAGAAACGTAAATTTGTCAAATCGGAGAAACCCGCCTAGTGCCCATGCCGAAGAAGTTTTACATAACCAACGCTATTCCTTATGTAAATGCTTGGCCACACATGGGTCACGCGCTTGAGATAGTTGAGTCAGATGTATTGGCTCGTTGGCACCGCCTCGCGGGGGATGATGTGCGTTTTCTTTGGGGTACGGACGACAATAGCTTAAAGAATCTTCAGGCCGCGGAGAGGGAGGGAGTTTCTACACAAAAGCTAGTCGCCAAGTACGCGCAAATTTTTCAAAATTTAGCCAAACCAAAATCGTTGAATCTTTCTTTTGACGATTTCATCTGCACAAGCACTGACCCTCGTCATATTGTAGGTGCGCAGAAACTTTGGCGAGCGTGTTTGGCCAAGGGCGATGTGTACAAGAAGCAATACAAGGGACTTTACTGTATCGGTTGCGAGCAGTTTTATACACCAGATGAGCTGACGGAGGGCTTTTGTCCGGAACACAACAAGCCACTTGAAGCGGTAGAAGAGGAAAATTATTTCTTTCGTCTTTCAAAATATGCAGACCAACTTAAGAAGATAATAAACTCTAACGAACTTAATATTATTCCTTCGGTACGTCGTAATGAGATGCTTGCTTTCATAGAGAGGGGCCTTGAGGATTTTAGTATTTCGCGTTCTATTAAACGGGCGCGGGGTTGGGGTGTGCCTGTTCCCGATGACGAGAGCCAGATTATGTATGTGTGGTTTGACGCGCTTTCCTGCTACATCAACGCTCTTGATTATGGTAGCGAAGGAGAATTGTACAAGAAGTATTGGCTGGAAGGTGATAGCAGGGTACATCTTATCGGCAAGGGGATTACGCGTTTTCATGCCATTTACTGGCCGGCGATGCTCCTCTCTGCTGGTGTATCTTTGCCAACCAACATCATCGTGCACGGCTATATTGCGAGTGGTGGACAGAAGATGAGCAAGTCGCTTGGCAATGTTATTGACCCACGCGACCTAATCAGTGAATATGGCACGGATGCCCTGCGTTACATACTGACGCGCGAGGTTAGTATGTTTGAAGACAGCGACCTAAACCCAGCGCGCATAAGAGAATCGTACAACGCCCACTTAGCCAACGGCCTTGGTAATCTTGCTAGCAGAATTATGAAGATGGCCGAAACCCACTTAGACAAGCCCGTTTCCCAAGGCGAGGCCTCAGGTAAGCCAGGAGGCCTCGCCTTCGAGCCCGAGTTCACGGGTTTGATGGAAGGATATGAAATCCAAAAAGCTTGCGATTTTATTTGGGCTAAAATAGGCGAGCTTGACGTGGAAATCCAAAAAACAGAGCCTTTCAAATTGGTTAAAACGTTACCCAATGAGGCTAAAAAACTTATGGCTGGTCAGGTTGTTAAACTTTACACCATCGCCCATATGCTCAATTCCTCCCTCCCTGCCACTTCACAAAAAATCAAAGATGCCATCAAGGCAAATAAAAGTTTTTCCACCCCGCTTTTCCCCCGCAAAGATTGACCTTAATTTTAGAAAGTTATTCTTATGATAATTGATTCACATTCGCATTTATTTGATAAGCCATTTGACTCTGACCGCGAGGAAGTTGTTGCACGGATGAAGATGGCGAACATAGCCACTATTGTGGTGGGGACGAGTTACAAGGAGAGTGTAGCCGCTGTGTCTTTGGCAGAGCGACTTGGAATGTGGGCCACCGTCGGCCAGCACCCAACCGACACTTTTGAAGAGTTTGATATTGAGAAATATAAAAGGTTGGCCAAAAATCCAGTTGTTGTGGGTATAGGGGAATGCGGACTAGACTACTTCCAAAGTCGGCATAGCTCGTTGTCGCTTGATAACGAGAAACTGCGTCAGAGAAAATTATTTGAACAACATGTTGAGTTAGCACTTGAGGTGAACAAGCCATTGATGTTACATGTGCGGGATTCCTGGGAAGACACTTTCTCCGTTTTTAATTCATACTCCATGATTAATGATTCACGACTCCGAGCTCACTTCCATTTTTTCTCCGGTGATTGGGAGGCTGCAAAAAAGTGTTTAGACAAGGGGTGGACACTCTCATTCCCGGGGACAATTACATTTACACGTCAATACGACGAAGTTGTTAAAAATGTGCCCGAAGACAGCTTCACGATAGAGACTGACGCGCCCTATGTTGCCCCTATGCCATACCGGGGAAAGCGCAATGAGCCAAGCTATATTATTGAGGTAGCCAAAAAAGTGGCAGAATTGCGAGGCATAAGTTTTGAGAGAGTGCTAGAACTCACCACAGCCAATGCCGTCCGTGTGTTTGACCTACAATTTGCCAGCGAGGCTTAGTTTTGTTAAGATGTCGCTTACATATATGGCAGAGGAAATAGAGCAGAATGACGGCGAGCCAAAGCTCTACGAGTTAGGCTTTTTGTTTGACCCGGCCATACCCGAGGATTCTGTGACGGTTGAGTTAACGAAGATAAACCAATTTGTAGAGTCGCACAAAGGGACAATTGAATCCAGTGGGACGCCAGTTTTGCGCGCATTAGCTTACACAATAGAGCTTACCAAAGCCGGCAAAAGACTTAAATACAGCCAGGCCTATTTCTCGTGGATTAAGTTCCGTATGATTCCAAGTGAAATTTCTGCGCTTGACCTAGAGTTTGGAAAGTCAAATAACCTTCTCCGCCACATTATCTTACACGGGAATACAGGTTCAGTAGCTCCAGCCCCGATACGTTACGTGAAGAAGGATGTAGCTTCAACAGAGATAGGCGAGGTCAAGAAAGTGACCGAGGCAGAAATAGAGAAAGAGGTTGAAAATTTAATAGCAAGCACTAACATAGCCACAGCAAATGTACCTTAATAAAGCGATAGTTATAGGCAACCTTACTCGCGACCCAGAGTTGCGTTCTTTGCCATCCGGTGCTCCAGTTACCACCATGGCTGTTGCCACAAATAGAGTGTGGAAGGATAAAGACGGCAACAAGAGGGAAGATGTCCAGTATCACAACATAGTTATATTTGGCAAACAGGCTGAAACAAGCGCCCAGTATCTAAAGAAGGGCCAAACGGTAATTGTGGAGGGCCGTATGCAAACCAGAAGTTGGGATGACAAGAGCACGAGTGAAAAGAAATATCGCACCGAAATTGTAGCAGACCGGGTCCAGTTTGGACCCAAGGCTGGTGGAGCTCCTGCGGGCGGTGGAGCGAACTTTTCCAAACCTGCCGAGAATAAAGCTCCCGAAGAGAGCGCCCCAACAGATTACCCAGACGAAAACATTAACCCAGAAGACATCCCCTTCTAACCTAATACCCATTACCCAACAACTAAAACCTACCCAAATGCAATGCTATTTTTGCTCAAATAAAATAGAACATGTTGATTATAAAGAGATTGAGATGCTCAAGAAGTTCACCGACCCCTATGCTCGTATCTCCCGCAAACGCACAAGCGGTGTTTGCGCCAAGCACCAGCGCAAACTTGCCTTAGCTATTAAACACGCCCGCTTTCTCGCCCTTTTGCCATACGTTGCCAGTTAAATAAGGAAACCCCCCCAAGAGGGTCCCGATGTGAAGCCTGTGAAGGCTCGAGGTGGTGGCCTCATCTCATCGGGACCCCCAAGGGGGGCTGTGGTGGACGGCGAGTCCTTCAGGACCACGCCATAGGTCCTCCACCGGGGACCGTGTTTCTTTCGTGTTCTCTCGTGAGGTCAGCTCGCGTCAATCGGCGCGAGCTTCTTCTTGGTCTGCCCTTCGACCTGCGCGGCCGTGTGGCCGCTGGGAGTCTTCATAACGGTTCCCTCCGTGTGTTGCGTGTGTCCGGCCTCACGCAGACTTACATTGGAAGCGTGAGGTGTCCATGCACAAATATACAGTTTGGATAAAAAATAGCAAGAGGTTGCTGGGGGTATGTGTGGATAAGTTTTAAGGGCTAGACCCTTTCAACATATTCACCGGTTTCGGTGTTTATACGGATTGTATCGCCCTCGTTCACGAAAAGCGGGGCGTTGATGGTAGCGCCAGTTTCAAGCGTGACAACTTTACTGCCGCCTTGGGCGGTGTTGCCCTTAATGGATGGGGGAGCTTCAATAACCTTAAGCTCTACTTTGATTGGCAGTTTAACCCCCAGGAGCCTACCTTGGAACTCAAGCAAATCTACAAGTGTGTTAGTCTTTAAAAATTTACCAGAATCGCCAATGATACCAGCATCAAGCTGAAAGCGTTTGGAAGGGTCGCCCTGCTCACAGAACCAGTACTCTCCCTTATTTTGGTATAAGAATTTAACATTCCTTGAGTCTAACTCGGCCTCTTCCACCTTCTCACTTTGGTGAAATGATATTTCAGCCACCTTGCCAGTGATTAGGTTGCGCAACTTGGTATCATTGACCGGTTTGCGCTGTTGTTTGCGAAAGACATGCGAAGAAAGGCACTCGTAAGGAGTACCGTCTATGACAATATATTTGCGGGGCTTAATTTCGTTATATTCCAACATCGTCCAGCCATCCTATCCAAAATAGTCAGTTATTGCAAATGCACTTTAAAAATGTTAAGTTTTAAGCATGACAGCAACACTTACAATACCTAAAAAATTAGCCGAAGAAGGTGACCTCGTTATACTTCCTCTCCGCGAATATGTAGCTTTCAAAAAATGGCGCAAAAAGATCGCGATAAAGGATGAAGACGCTTGGTTCTGGACTTCCGAATGGCAAAAGAAGGAAGCCGAAGCCACAGAGGATATTAAAAACGGCAGAGTACATGGACCATTTAAGAGCCACAAAGCTATGATGGTGGCGCTCAATAAAAAACCAAAGTGACCATAGTTTTCTTGGGACGATTCCATAAAGATGGCTATGGTCTTCCGAAAGCTATACAGAAAAAGTTAGATAAGGTACTAGAAATTTTTAGAAACAATTACCGACATCCATCATTGCAGACAAAGAAATTGCCCGGCACAGACTTTTGGTATGCGCGTGTTGATCGCGCCTACCGCTTTACATACCAAATTGAAGGCGAAACTATTATTCTGCGACGTGTTGGTACCCACGATATTCTAAATCGCGAACGAGATTAGCACACACTTTCTTTTCTCTCAACTGTTGTATAGGATACAGGTATTACCGTAATGACTATTGGATGGGCTATTTAGACTCCGAAGTAAATATTGAGGAGCTTGAGGACGCAGAGCTTCTGATTGTCTCGCGGACAAAACCTCACATGTTCGGGCTGTTGGTGGACCGTTACCAAGAGCCTTTTTTGCGGAAAGCTCGGCGTATTTTGGGTGACAGGCCGGAAGTTGAAGATGTTGTCCAAGAGACCTTTACAAAGATTTATGTGTACTCCAGCAATTTTGCCAAGCAGGAGGGAGCTACTTTCTCATCTTGGGCATACAAAATTCTTATGAACACAACCTTTACCCAGTATCAAAAGTTAAAAAGGAAAGGGGAGATGGTGGCAAGCGTAGAGGAAGAGATTTTAGCTTTGGTCCCCGATAACAGTTATCGGGCCCTCGAGCGGGATAATTTTAAGGACGCTGTTGCCACCGTCCTTTCCCGCATGCCCGAAGCCTTAGCCCGTGTTTTGTCGCTTCAATTTCTTGAAGATAAATCTCAAGAAGAGATTGCCCAAGAGTTGGGCACCAGTGTTTCGGCAATTAAAACAAGGGTCCATAGAGCCAAGAAGGAGTTTAGAAAGATAGTGGCAAAGCACACAAGCGATAAATTCTTATGAGCAGTAATACAAATAATGAAATAAAAAGTAAAGTAATGCGCAGGGTCTATATAGTGAGCTATATAAGACGAGCCCTTAGTCCCATGGCTCTCAAACTTTACGCAGTCGTATTTTTGTTGTGGGGTATTGGCCGACAAGTTTTTGTGGCCAAAGTCATAGAGAACGCTCCCAGTTTTTCCTCGCCATTAGCCGACTTGCACTTCTTTACCAACGCTTTCTTAGGTACCGAATTCCTCGTTCAGATACTTGTGCTTGGTTGCGCCATGGCTGTACTCTGTTTCGCCACAGACCTAGTCTTCCGACGCCAGAGCGCCCTCGTAGCCTCCTTCTGACTCCAAGGCCCGGCCTTGGAGTGGGGTCCTGACCTCTTGATTGACACAATTTTAGCACTGAGTGTATAATTGTATGCATGGATAAAGAGGAGTTAGTTGAGATTTTAACTGAACATTTTCCCACCAAAGATGAATTTAGTAATCTTGTGAGGAGGGTAGTCGGTATCGAAGGATCACTGGAAGAGATGAACGATAAATTAGACAATCTTACGGCTTCAGCAGGAGCTTTGGACAATATTCTTGAGGCTTACCCTGTTGAACGCATCCAGCGCCTCGAAACTCATGCCAATCTCTCACCATTCGTGTCACAAATCCACGAAGAGTAGTAAACATGAAAAGGTACCTAGATATCTAAGAGCTTGTTAATTGCTCCTTAATCTTCTTGATGAGTTCGGTTTTGATTTTTGGATTCTCTGTCAGGAATACTCTGGCGGCATCGTAGCCTCGGCCCATTTTGTATGCCTCACCAACACTTTTGCCATCTTTGTCGGTGGGTTGATATTCATATGAGCCACCCGATGATTTTGAAAGAATCTTGTATTTTTCGCCCAGAGCCAAGACTTCGCCCTCCGGAGAGATTCCTTCATTGTACAGAATATCAAATTCGGCTTGTTTGAAGGGCGCGGCAACTTTATTCTTAACTACCTTTACTCTGTGCCTGCCTCCCACGGTTTCCTCACCTTTCTTGATTTGGGCAATGCGGCGAATGTCCAGGCGTACGGAAGCATAGAATTTTAGCGCCTTGCCGCCCGGGGTTGTCTCGGGGTTACCGAACATCACACCAATTTGCATTCTAATTTGGTTTATAAATATCACCACGCATTTTGATTTTGCAACAATGGGCGTGAGCTTGCGCAAAGCTTGACTCATGAGCCTTGCTTGCTTGCCAACGTGGAAGTCGCCCATATCGCCTTCAATCTCATCTTTGGGCGTAAGGGCGGCGACGGAATCAATCACAACAACATCAATCTTGCCCGAGCGCACTAAACTCTCGCAAATATCAAGAGCCTGTTCACCGTAGTCTGGTTGGGAGATAAGGAGCTGGTCAATGTTCACCCCCAGTTTGCGCGAGTACTCCGGGTCCATGGCATGTTCAGAATCTATATAGGCGCAGACTCCACCCTTCTTTTGAGCTTCGGCCACTACGTGCAAAGACAATGTTGTTTTACCCGAAGATTCCGGTCCGTAGATTTCCACTATTCTGCCTCTAGGCAAACCACCCACGCCGAGAGCCATATCAAGGCCCAAAGAACCTGTGGAAATGGCGTTAACACCCACCTTTGGCCGTTCACCGAGTTTGAGGATAGAACCCTCACCAAACTTGTTCTGTATTATTTTAATGGTTTCCTCAATACTTGAACCAGAGTCAGTCTTAATTGGTTTTTCCTTTGCTTTGCGGACCATCCCGTTAGAAGTCTATGCTAATAATATTTCATGACTTAATTATACCATTACCGTAATCCGAAGTAACTTCTAACGGGACCATCCTGTTTTTTTATTAAAGATTCATAAAGGCTACGCTATCGCTACCGTTGCTCGTGCTAGCTAATGGGCGATAAATCAGCTCAAGTATCTCGGAACTTTCTCGGTTGAAGCGGTCCACTGAAACGACGTCTATGACATTATAACCTATTCCCAAAATGGTTTCTTTGAGGAATTTCCCATCTTGGTCTGGAATTACTTTTGCTCCACCCACAGTCAGAAGGGTGCTTCCTGGCGCCCTGCCCTTAATCGTTACAAAGGGTTCTTTCAGAGTTTGTCCGTTTATGGGCGATTCTATAACAATATCTTTCCCAAACAACAAGTCATGAGTCTTAAAATAGGCAAACACGACGGCGAGAGAAAATAATCCCAAGAGGACAAGTTTTTTCGCTCCCCAGCCGTTTGTCGCCCCGCTTCTAACCATACTTCTTTGTTTCCTCCATAGTCTTGTCAAATTCCTCGCCATATTCATCTACCGCGCTACTGCCCATTGTTCCGGTGCTTGAACTACTTGAGCCATACACCTCGCGTGGTTTCGCGCCACTGCCCGGTCCCACCACTCCCCGTTCCTCAAGCATGTCAAGTAATCTGGCTGCTCGCGCGTAACCGACTTTCAATTTGCGTTGCAGGAGTGACGAAGAGGCCTTACCGGCTTTCTCTACTGTATCTTTGGCTTCCTCATACATTTCGTCATCGTCAAGAACGGCCCCAGAATCGTCAAAAGCGGAGCCGGACTCATTTTGGGTGAACCCACTACCAACATCACTAACTTCTGTTGCTAATTGGTCTAGTTCACTCTCGTTATTTTCCGTAATGAAGCTTACAACCTTTTTTACTTCGGCTTCGGAAACATAGCCAGATTGGAGCCGAATTGGTTTAGTTGTTTCAGACGAGAGATAAAGCATATCTCCCGCGCCCAACAATTTCTCGGCCCCGGGCATATCAATAATGGTTCTGGAATCAATCTGCGAAGGCACTTGGAGGGCAACCCGGCAAGGAATATTGGCTTTGATGAGCCCGGTGATTACTTCGGTGGATGGTCTCTGGGTGGAGAGCACCAAATGTATTCCGACTGCGCGGGACATTTGAGCAATACGCACAATAACCGCCTCAAGCTCTCTCGGATATGAAGACATCATATCTGCCAACTCGTCTATCACTATTACGATGTAGGGCATAGCTTCAGGCAAACCCATCCGGAGTTTTTCCAAAGCGTTTCCTTCCTTGGATTTCGCTACTTCACGATTATAGACCTCAAGAGCCGGCCCATATACATTTTCCCGATAAGAATGAATATCTCTACTGCCCTCAGCTTCTAAAATGTCGTAACGACGGTCCATCTCCTTGGCCGCCCACTTAAGAACCATAATTGCCTTTTTAACATTGGTGATTACCGGAGTCAGCAGGTGGGGAATTTTGTTGTAAAGAGTTAGCTCTACGCGCTTCGGGTCAATTAAGACAAAACGCATGTCTTCCGGACCGTTGCGATATAGGAGCGAGAGAATGAAAGTGTGGATACTCACTGATTTACCGGAGCCCGTTGTGCCTGCGATAAGGAGGTGAGGCATCTTAGCAAGGTCCGCGAAGTGAACGTTCCCGGTAATATTTTTACCAAGCGCGACAAACAGAGCCTTATTTGAATTCTGGAAGAGGTCCTCGCTCAAAATGCTACCGAGGCGCACGGTCGTCTTGATGCTATTTGGGACTTCTATGCCCACCAGAGATTTACCCGGTATTGGCGCCTCAACGCGCAGTGGGTGAGCGGCTAGGGCTAAAGCAAGGTCATTTTGCAGAGCCACTATTCTTGAAAGTTTAACCCCTTGAGCGGGCTTCATAGAATAGCGGGTGATTGATGGACCTATAGATATTTCATCCATTTCCACATCTACTCCAAAATCCGCCAGAGTTCGCTTAATTATGTTCGCGTTTGCTTTTATATCACCAGCTCCAGGTTTGCCGGAATCTAAGCCAAGGAGAGAGAGGGGAGGAGGGACGTAAGGTTTTCTGTCAGCTCGAGAGAGATTAAACAATTCCTCAATGTTGTCGGACATCGCACCGCTTTTTTTCGCAAGGCTTGTTTCAGTGTCCTTCTTTCTCTGCGATGATGTTTCTACCATTTGCTCTATTTGCGGAAATTTTACTTCAAATGGCGCCACCGCTCCATTTTGGATATCAGCCCTTGCCTCGTCTTGATTATCACCCCCCCTGAATCTTGCAAGCACTCCCTCCAAAGAAAAACTTGTTTCAAACACCAAAACAATTGACACGATAAGCATGGCTATAAATATGACCCAATTGGCAGAACCGAGTACTTTTCCCGTGGCTTCGGCAAAGGCCCAACCCAGCAAGCCAGCAGATTTGTTCCCTAGCGAAAGTTCTATAAGGCCGAGACCGGAAACCAGGAACAGGAGCAATCCAAATAAACGCGTGCCTACTATGCGAGGACGGATAGACCTAAAGAATGAGAATGAGACAAAGATAAACCCTGCCGGCAGTAGATAAAAACCAGCGCCGAAAAGGTAGCTGAAAATCTTAAAAACATAATTTCCAACTGGTCCCGCAGAGCCTCTTGATGAAAGTATAAGGAGGATAGCCAGAACTAGACTGCAGATTGCCAATACAGTATGTTTGGTAGCTTCTCCAATGTTCACTCCAGACGTCTCTACCACCCCAATGCCATTTTTGTTTTTTCTTGCCATTTCGTACGTTAGTCCTAATGATTCTTGTAAGGGACTACCAACCAAAGTCTCTAGGCCATATCAAATACTAGCAATAAAGCTCATAAAATAAGAGTATTTCGGGTGTATTGTCCTTTGTGTCCTTAATAGTCCTATATAGATGTCCGATAAATTTTCTTATTAGAGACAAATTTGCTATCATTAAATTATGCTTAGGGACATCCAAGAAGTGTTAGACTCTATTTGCGCAAGGGTCTCCAAAATAGGAGTTTTGATTCACTCTGGGACTGAAATGATGAATCACAATGAGCCGATTAGACTTTTTATTAGACAGGAAACAGTTAATCTTTTGTCGCGAGTTTTCTCTATTTCAGGCCAAGAAAGTATAAGAGATAGAGGAGACAACCTTCCCATTAAGGACAGTATCGGTCAAATTAAAGCAGGAATAGCTGTGTTAGCGGACATTAGCGTCGTCTCTAGGACAACCCTAAAAGTCCTTGAGGATGATTTCAGTGCTCTGTCGGCTGAATTAGAAAAGTTATCCCCAGAACCTATTAGTTTACAAGACTCACGTACGTCAAGCGTACTAAGGGCTATTCTGCCAATGGGCCCCTATGTATCCCGTTCTGTGAATGCGAGTTCTGTAAATGGCAACAAAAGTAGAAGAGAGAAAATAGTTGAGTTATTGCGTTTAAATGGACCATCTTCTGTAAGTGACTTGGCTCGGACAGTGGAGGGTTGTAGCGACAAAACAATTCAGCGCGAGCTAGTTTCCATGGTGTCGCTTGGCTTACTCAAAAAGACAGGAGATAGAAGGTGGAGTCGCTATTCACTAAAGGCCAATTGACTAGGTCTTTAGCTAATGTTAAGCTTCTCTATGCTTAGATTTGGAGCTTATCCACAAGGACTGTTTTGTTAAATGATTGGCTAGGCTTTATAATTTGAGCTGGTAATAATTGCCCCTGTTTCTTTGTTCTTTGACAACTGAATATAACTCGTGTAGAATAAAAAAAGTTGATTTAGGTCAACCAGTATTCGTTTGTATGGATGCTGGAGCCATTATTAAAGTTATAGGATAATTATCATTAATTTAACGACTAACTATATGAACGTAACCTTAAAAGGTAGGTTCGCAAGAGTCGCTTCTGTCGCTCTCGGTTTTACCATGCTTCTTGCATTGGCTACTCCGGTTGCCGCGCAGACGACGAGCATTGATGCTCTGCTCGCGCAAATTGCGTCTTTGCAGGCGCAGCTTGTTGCCCTTCAAGGCGGAACATCGCCAACGATTGGTTCTTGCAGCTTTACCGCAAATTTATCAATGGGCGCAAACAGCTCTGAAGTTAAGATGCTTCAGCAGTTCTTAAACTCTCACGGCGCCGTAGTCTCTACTTCCGGAGCTGGTGCTCCCGGTAGCGAAAGCATGTACTTTGGCGCTAAGACCAAGGCTGCTGTAATTAAGTGGCAAGATATGAATGTCGCTTCAGTTCTGACTCCAGTCGGCCTTTCCAAGGGTTCGGGCTTCTGGGGTTCCTTCTCTCGCGCTTACGCCAATAGCTTGTGCACACTAACTGGTCCGGTTACCCCCACAATACCTGGCGTTCCTGCCCCAGTCGGTGGTTCGGCCGCCATAACTGCCGGTACCCAGCCCGCAGGCTCGCTTGCTCCTCATGACGCCGCCCGCATACCCTTCACCAAGTTCACAGTTACAACAGGTTCTGCCGACGTAACTGTCAATTCTGTTGAAGTTATGCGCACAGGCTTGGCTGATGACGCTATCTTCTCCGGTGTCGTCCTTTTGGACGGTAGCGGCCAACAGGTGGGTATCGCCAAAACATTAAATTCTCTGCACCGCGCCACCGTCGGTGAGCCCGTTGTCGTAAAGGCGGGGACATCCATGACCTTCACTATTGCAGGCAACATGGCCTCTGCCCTAACCAACTACGCTGGCCAAGTGGCTACTCTATCTGTCGTTGGCGTTAACACCAACGGAACAGTTTCAGGTTCATTCCCAATTGTGGGCGCCGCTCACACAGTTAACCAGAGCTTGACCATCGGCAGTTTAACTATGGGTACATCTGGCTTGGTTGACACCGCCGCCACTATTGACATTGGACAGAAGAATGTGTTTCTCTCCGGTGTCCGCGCAACTGCCGGTTCATCGGAGGATGTACGTCTTTGGTCCTTGCGTTGGAATCAGGCCGGCTCTGCCGCTCCTTCAGACCTTACAAACATAATGGTTAAGGTGGGTGACACTAGTTACCCAACGGTTGTTTCCTCCGATGGTAAGTACTACACTGCCGCCTTCGGTGTCGGTATAGTAGTTCCCAAAGGCAATACTGTTGAAATCACCATTTCCGGTGAACCTGTAGGTGGTCCCAACAGAACTATCGCTTTTGACATCTACAAGACGACTGACCTCTACGCCACTGGCGAGCTCTTCGGCTACGGCATTACTCCTCCGGTTGGCTCGGCAACGGCCGCCGCCACCAGTCAGGAGTTCACGGCTGGCACGCCTTGGTACTCTTCTATCACCAAAACCATCAATGCTGGTAATGTAACCACAGTTTCCAAGTCTTCCGCTGTTCCTGCCCAGAATATTGCCGAAAACCTATCCGAACAGCCCCTTGGAGGCTTTGAGATTGATGTCAAGGGTGAGCCTATCAGCGTCCAATCCCTTGTTTTCCAATTCTTGATTGCCAACTCCGGCGGTCAGGTGGATGACATTGATAACGTTACTCTAACCAACTTAACCACAGGTCAAATTGTGGCTGGACCTAAGGATGCGGCTACTGCCGCCGCCTACGGTACCGTTACCTTCACTGACACGGTAACCTTCCCAATTGGCAAGAATACCTATGTCTTGAAGGGTAAATTGAACACTGACTTCAACTCTGACCAAACCATCATTGCTTCCACTACGCCTTCAAGCAACTGGACCAATGTTACAGGTCAGATAACAGGCAACTCCATCACTCTGTCTAACGGGGTTGTTACGATGAACACTATGACGGTCAAGGTGGCTACGGCGACCATCACTATGAACTCCCAACCCGCTACTCAAAACGTAGTTGTGGGCAAGACAGGCTTTGTCTTCGCCAAAATTAACATTGACGCTACGGCTTCCGGTGAGAATATCCGCCTCAACTCCATGGAGTTGGACAACAGTACTCCTACAGGCACGAGCGTTCCTACGAACTGCTTTGCCTACAGCTCAACGGGTACTCGCTTGAACTCAACTGCTCTTAAACCAACAGACGGGACGGAGGGTAGCTTCAGCTTCTCTTCGGCCTTGGTTATCAAGAAGGGTAGCATTGAGGTCCTTGACATCAAGTGTGACGTGCCTTCCAACTTGACCAACAACGACAGCTTCCGCTTCATCCACACTGCCGGCACTAACGTCTTCTCTGGTACTGGCGAGACCTCTGGTCAGTCCGTGAGCTTTGGTCAGACTACAGGTAATGGCAACACCATGACCTTCAGAACTACTGGTAGCTGGACAGTGGTAGCCGATTCTTCAACTCCTAACTACATGATTGTGGCCGCAGGTCAGAGCAATGTGGTTAGCGGAATTCTAAAGTTCCATGCCACCAACGAGGATATAATTATCAAGAAGCTTAATTTCCAAAACACGAACACCGCTTCTTCCACGAACGAAACCGTAATTGGCGTTTCTCTCTGGGATGGCAACACTAAGGTTGGTTCGGGTATCTTCACTGGTGGTCTTGCTACCACAACCGGCACTAACGCCAGCACTACCATTACTCTTGACCAGACCTACATGGTTCCGAAGGATACGGACAAGATTTTGACAGTTAAAGTTAATTTGGCCTCAATTGGTACAAGCCTCTCTGGAGTAGAAGGTGCCTTGGTTGCCATTGACTATGACGGTCAGGCCGTCGCTGGTGAGAGTCAGGGTACAGGCTCGGAGTCTGGCACAACCATTAATTCGGGAAGCACTTCAGATACGGCCTTCGGCGGTGTCCGAGTCTTCAAGAGTTATCCGACCTTCGCTAAACTCTCCTTGCCATCAAGCACCCTAGTAACTGGGACAACCATGGACCTCTATCGCTTTAGCGTAAAAGCTAACTCAAGTGGTCCTGTTGGTATCTACAAGTTCACGGTCAACATTGCTACTTCGTCCACCCCAACGGGCACGTCTAGCACAACCGTTACCAACTTGAAGGTCTCTGCTTACACCAACGATAACTTCTCAAGTACAGTTTCTGGTTTCTCGCCGGATGGTCAGTTGAATGACACGACAGCCGGTTTGGTCAGTAGCGGTAACACGGATGTCTTGATGACGGCCTCAACCCAAGGTCAGGATTATCTCCAGATACCGACCAATACAACCTATTACTTTAAGGTTGTTGGCGATATCACCATGACCGGTAGTCCAACAGGTGCAACTGTAGTAACCAACTTACAGGGTGATGCAGCTTATCCTGCTATCGCTACCCTAATGGGTACATCGGGCGCAATTGATGCTGGTGGCTCAACTAACGACGACTTTATCTGGTCGCCAAATGCCACAACGACATCGGAAACGGCTAACCAGGATTGGACCAACGGCTACAATGTAGCTGGCCTACCTTCGGTCAATATGGACCAGTCAACTCTCTCAAAGTAATCGCACTTGTGTCCCGCCTTCGGCGGGAGCGAGCAAAACCCCTCTGCCAAAGGCAGAGGGGTTTTGTGTTACAATAATCTGT
>Ga0209542_10004660_pt1 | contig 27975 bp, 47 predicted proteins | sample RifCSPhighO2_01_FD_184028 | JGI IMG/M metagenome (GOLD analysis project Ga0209542, IMG submission 184028) | Soil microbial communities from Rifle, Colorado - Rifle CSP2_plank highO2_0.1 (SPAdes) (version 2) | ecosystem: Environmental > Terrestrial > Deep subsurface > Rock core/Sediment ...
GAGAAATCTTACAGAGGAAGAGATGAAATGACTGATGATATATTGGATAGGTGGAAGTTTGTTCTGGATAGTCTTGATGAAAATCCAATGGTTTTAGATAGACGGATGGATTGGGCAATTAAGAAAAGACTAATAGATTCTTATATAGAAAAAACTGGCAAATCTTTAAGAAATACTAGTGTAAGAAATATAGATTTGCAGTATCATGAAGTTAATAGAGAAAAAGGATTGTTCTATAAATTACAGGATTCTGAAATGGTTGATAGGCTAGTGACTGATAAACAGATAGAGTATGCCGTTAATAATCCTCCTGAAGATACTAGAGCAAGATTTAGAGCTGCTGCGGTTAAAAAAGACCCATTAAATGAAAGGATAGGGTGGAATGTAGTAACTTATAAGCTGGATGAGAAAGTAATGCTAGAAAAATGTGCAGTATGCCCCATAGGAGATTGCGCCCAATATGAGGATAAGGTTGTGCAAATTAAATTGGACGACCCTTTAAGGGATTACAGGGAGTTGGATGGGATTTTAGGATAAAATGACTAATATAGAATTACCCACATATAAGACAATTGTACCAAACGAAGTATTTGGAAAAAAGGCAAAGGCTTTGAAAAGTCCTATGGGAGAAGTTCCAGCTACACAAGTTGCAAGACTTACAAGATTCAAAATTCCTGTATTTGATGAAGTTATTGATTTTATAATAACTAGTGCAAAGGGAATAGGCAATTACTCTTCTGGAAGAGACGAAAAACCCTCTGATGATGATTCCAAATTAATTCACTTTCTAAAATTAATTCCACCTTCTGAGGTTAAAGATATCGCGATGAGAGATAAGGATTCTTTAGAGCACTTAAAAAGGCATTACCCTCAAAGTGTGTTACAAATAGGCCGAGATTATTTGCAGGTGTCAAATGGGACTTTGCCTAATGAGGCCTTAGATTCTGCAAGGAAATTACTGGAAAAAGAAGGAAGTGTTGTTTATGAAAGAGCAATTGAAAGAATTGGCGCAAAAGAGTGGAATTTAATAATGAGATTACAAGACGATGGGGCACTTCCAGATAGTTTAGAGTTGGAGTATTTATTAGATAGAGGAGTTAGAGAATCTGATGTATTTTCTACTCGTGGAGATTTTGAAAGTTATAATGATGTTGCAAGTCAGATAAGAATTCTTTACAAAGCATTATATTCTCCTAAAATGATTGCTCAGGTTGGAGAGTCTTCTTATCAGTTCCTAGAACAGCTTGCAGCAAGTACAATAGAGGGAGTTGCAAGATGTATAACCGCCAAAAAAGTTATTGGTGAGAGCCTGACTAGTCTCTTTGGGGCTTTTATTAAGCCTGAAGGGAAAAAACAGAAAGGGCCTTTTGGATATAGCGGCGGAGATTGCTCTTTAAATTGAAGCGATAGTATTTTAAAGTTTTAGAATTAGAATGATTTATGGAAAAAAGAGACTGGAGCATATTTGTTAGTAGCGTGTTTTTTGTATTAGGGTTTTCGTTTGTATTCTCTTTAATCGGGGTCTTGCTGCAAACTATTTTATCTAACGTCTCTTATGGTGTACAGACTTGGCTTGGAAGAATTGGAGGAGTAATCATAATATTGTTTGGATTGTTTATTGTTGGTTTAATTGAACCTAGATTTCTAATGAGAGAATACAAGTTTAAGGTGAAGAGATTTAAGTCAAATTATATTACATCATTCTTGTTTGGAGCGGCTTTTGCTTTTGGTTGGACACCGTGTGTTGGAGCAGCACTTGGAGCTATTCTAACTTTAGCTACGACTCAGGCGTCTAGTGCGTTCTTACTGTTATTTTCTTATACTTTAGGTCTTGGGATTCCTTTCTTACTAGTTGGACTATTTACTGATAAGGCTAGAGAGTTCATACATGGACTTGGAAAAGTAGGAAGATATTTCCAGATATTCTTTGGAGTTTTACTTATTGTTTTAGGAATATTGATATTTACAAGTCAATTAAGCAGAATAGCAAACTTTGAGTTTGTTGTAAATTTATTAAGCAATCTTAATTTAGTTAGTAGTGTTGGAGGTTCTATAAGCGGATTAAGTATTATTAGTCTAGTAATTGCTTTTGTTGCAGGGTTAGGATCTTTTTTGAGTCCGTGTGTTTTACCCTTGATACCTGGGTTTTTATCTTACTTAGCTTCAACAAATAAAATTGAAAAAAATGAATAGGAAAAATATAGTTCTAATAGTTGTTTTAGTATTGATTGTTGTTTCCATAATTATACTTCAAAATAATAGTTATACTCCTAGTGATCAAGTAAATGTTAAGACAATTAAAACTAATTCTTCTGCTGCTAATGAAAAGTCATTAAAGTATCCTTATGCTATAGAACTTGGCAAATCTGATGGCTTCATCAATACAGATAACATTAGCATTTCTGATTATGTAGGAAAGAAAGTTATTCTAGTTGATTTCTGGACATATAGCTGTATTAATTGCCAGAGAACTTTACCTTATTTAACTTCTTGGTATGATAAATATAAAGATCAAGGATTGATAATTATTGGAGTTCATACTCCTGAATTTGAGTTTGAAAAGAATTATGATAATGTAAAGAAAGCAGTAGAGAAATATGAAATAAAATACCCTGTTGTTCTTGATAATGGGTATGAAACGTGGTCGGCTTACAAGAACCATTATTGGCCTAGGAAATACTTGATTGATATTGATGGCTTTATAGTCTATGATCATATTGGGGAGGGAGGATATGCCGAGACTGAGAAAAAGATACAGGAATTGCTTGAAGAGAGAAAGACTAGGCTTGGCTTAGATACAAAGATTGACCAGGACATTGTACAGCCAAATGTTTCCGACACGGAGTTTAACATGATACAAACTCCAGAGATATATTTTGGATATGATTTCTCTAGAAATCAGATGGGCAATGCTGAAGGATATAAGGCTAACGAGATTGTTAATTATAAACTACCTTTATCTTACTTGCCTAATAAATTTTATATGAAAGGAAATTGGCTTAACAATCCCGATAATTTAGAATCTAGTGAGGATGGAGAGATAGTTCTTTCTTATTCGGCAAAGAATGTTAATTTGGTTGCGGGAGCAGATAAATCTGTGAAGATATCAGTTTATATTGATGATAAGTTTGTGCAGAACTTAACGGTATCAGATTATGATTTGTATAAAGTATATTCTGCAAAGGAATATGGAAAACATACTATAAAGATTAAAACTGCGAGTGGGCTTCGAGCGTACACATTTACTTTTGGCTAATGGAACCTGAAAATATTTTTTATCCTAAGAGCAGAAAAGAATGGAGAGATTGGCTAATAAAGAATCACGAGAAAGAAAAGAGAGTTGGAATGATAAGATACAAGAATCATACGGGAAAACCTTCTATAACCCATAGAGAAGCAATGGATGAAGCAATATGTTTTGGGTGGATTGATACTACAATAAAAAGAATAGATGATGAGAAATATAGAATAAACTTTGTTAAGAGAAATGAGAAGAGCCGGTGGAGCAATGCAACTCTTAGATATGGGAAAGAAATGATAAAGAAAGGGTTGATGTATCCGCAAGGTCTGAAATTCTATAAAGAGGGATTGAGGAAACCAGTTATAGATCACGGATTGCCTAGGAATCCTGAGACACCTAGAGATTTGATAAAGGAACTGGAGAAAACTGAGAATGGAAAGAAGAACTTTGACAGTTTTGCTCCCTCATATAGAAGAACTTTTATATATTGGATTGAAAGGGCTAAAAGACAGGAGACCAGAGCGAAGAGAATAGGAATTGTAGTTAAAAAAGCTCAAGAGAACAATAAATTATTCAATAATTAAAGATTAAACTTTCTTGCCCAGTCTCCGATTACCGGAACATCTTTCTCTTTTCCTGATAGGGCATAAACCCAGCTTAGTATCCAGAGCACTAAGAGACCTAATGAAAGAATTAAGTTGATTAGCACACCAATGACAGGTATCCATATTAGAATCATTCTAGCTATTCCTACACCGATGAAAACAATGAATAAGACTAGACTTTGCTTGGCGTAGAACATTACATATTTGTCATCTTTCTTGGTAACTAATGCGATTACAAATCCAATTATACTTAAGAATGTTGCAAGAAATGCATAAAGCTCTTTTTCCTTCTGAGGGGAACTTTTCTTTGAGGACTTCGCATCCTTCATCTCTTCACCCTTTTTTGCTCTTGGCATATTATTTTTAAGTGAAAGAGGTATTTAAATCTTTTTGTGGATATTTTATTTTTTAGAAGTTTAGTTATATAAAGTGAGCAATGTTAATGAAATGGTGCAGTAGTAATTAGTTGTGATAAGCTTAGTATGATTAAAAACTATTTATGATTATATATTTTGACATATCAATTAAGGAATCTTAACCAACTTGGAAAAAATTTAAATAGCAAGTATACCATGGTAGTTTATGATTAGTTCGATAGAGGTGAATTGGTTAACGATTCTTTGCGCTGGAGTTGCATCGTTTATTGTTGGTGCGATTTGGTATAGTGTTTTGTTTGGAAAGACTTGGGCAAAGCTTCAGGGAGTGAAGATGGGTTCTGGGAAAGGGACGGGAAAGTTGTATGTTATTAATTTTGTGGCGGGACTTGTGACGGCATATGTTTTAGTTCATGCTTTGCGTTATGCTGGAGCGAGTACAGTTCTTGACGCTTTAGTTGTTGGATTCTGGAATTGGCTTGGATTCTTTGCTGTGACCACTTTGCTCGGCTCAGTATTGTGGGAAGGAAAGTCTGCTAAATTATTTTGCATAAATGCAGGATATTGGTTGGTTAATCTTTGGGTAATGTCTTTGATACTTACTCTTTGGTCTTAGATAATTTTATAATCTTGCTAATTTTTGCATAAACATGGTAAATCCAAAGATTTATGCTACTGGGAATGAAAACATTAGGGGAGATTTTAATATATCTTATTATATAGTTGAGAAAGATGATAATTTTCTAGATTGGCTAGAAGATTTGCTTAAGCAAGTTTTAAAGATTGAGGGGGGAAAACCATCTGCGAAATTTGTGTATAAATCAAAAGAAGACAGTGAAGGAAATATTATTGGCGAAGAAATTTATGCTAAAGATATAAAGAAAATGATTGATTTACATGAACATTACGATAATAAATTTGATAGAGTTGATTTATTTTATGGCAAAGATAGAGTTTATGTTACCTTTAGAAAATCAAGAGAATCAAGAAAAAGATTTGCTCGATTTATGGAAAAAACTAAAGAATGGATTGTTATAAAAGAAATTCCTAAGATGCCGTTATATGTTAATAAGATTAGAGAAGATGGAGTGAATGAGTAGATTTGGTTAGTGTAAAGTAAACCCTTTAACTTAACATGGTTTACACTTATAATGGAAAACTATAATGCCTTAATAGTCTATATTAGGGAGATAAGTGCTCACAGAGAGTACTCCGTGGCAACTCCAACATTTACGTGTTGAAGTTAATTAAAATAAGCTTTTATCGATGACTAATATTTTTATAGGCATGTTAACTTAGGGTATTAACATAAATATAGGAAAAGATTTATAAATGATAACTACTAGATATTACAATATGAAAGGATTTATAATTTTGGGGGTTTTTGTTTTATTGCTTATAAGCGGAGGAGTTTACGCTGCTGATAATTCCTCTAATGCTGTGAATAAAACAAGGAATGACAGTTCTGTTGTTGAAAAAAGGACTATTGATAGAGTTGACTTTGTCCCATGGCAGAAGAGAAATGATTCTGAATGCCTTGAGGGATGCAAGTGTGCTGGTGCTGTTGTTTCTTGCGAGACGGAGGATGGGAAGATAATGACAATTACTGCTGGGCGTTCTGGCAAAGAACTTATTATTACAATTGGGAAGACAAATGTAACGACAGAATTAGAATTGGAGCAGGAGACAGAAAATAATAAATCTATATTAAGAGCCAAGTTGAGCAATGGAAGAAAGGCTGAGATAAAGACGATGCCCGATACTGCTTCTGAGAGAGCATTGGAGAGACTTAGATTGAAGGTCTGCTCTACAGATAATAACTGCACTATTGTGTTAAAGGAAGTTGGGAGTGGAGAGGACAAGAAGGTAAGCTATGAAGTTCAAATAGAAAGACATTCAAGAATATTAGGAATATTCCAGAAGAAGATGCAGGTAAGAGCAGATGTTGATGCTGAGACAGGAGAGGTTAGTACTCATAAGCCTTGGTGGGCGTTCTTGGCTACGGAATCTCAAGAGTAATTTTTTGATTAGACTTAGTCTTCTTCTTTGAATCTGTACTTTATCTTTACGAATATAATAATAATCAGTGTATTAAAGAGAGTTGCAAGTAGATATAAGAATAGCGTTAGAAATTCATTAAATCCTTTTGCTATAACGTAATTGAAGATAATATAATCCAGTAATATCATAATTAGATAAAATGGATTGAGATATATTGCAGAGAATATGGCTAAGATAAATGAAAGACTTGAATTATAATAGTTTATTAAGTTAAGCAGATAATATAAGACAATCCAGATTAGGCCTACTTTAAGAAAGTATAAAATTACTTCATTTAGGTATGGTATCTTTTGATCTTTTCCCATGTTGATTTCTTTTTATTAAATATAATAATTTGAGCTACAAGCACAGAATACATTACTAAAGTGTAATAATATAAGATAAATAAGGGGGTTGCAAGGACTGCCTTCTTATCTTTTGATTTTATATTTACTATTGAAAACTGGAGGGCGTGAATAAATAGAGTATATACTGCAAAAAATCCAAGATAAGATAGTAAAGAAATAAATCCTTGAGAAATGAGGATTACTGGAATTATTACTAGACCTAGAATCTTTGTGAACAAACCGTAGAAGCCAAAAAAGAAAAGAAAGAACCACTCTATACTAACTGAAAATCTCTTTTCATGAAAAGCGTGTTTTGCAAAGACCTCTAGGCCTCCCTGCTGCCAGCGCACCCTTTGCTTAATTAAATCGGATATAGAGAGGGGCACTTGGGTGTAGCAATAAGCATCTGGAGCCATTACAATCTTGTATCCTCTCTCTAAAGTTCTAATAGAACTGTCAAAGTCTTCTGTGAGGGTGCCTTCTTCAAATTTCTTTATGGCATCTTTTCTATATGCTGAAAAAGCTCCAGGTGTAACAAGAACGCCACCTAATGCTGCTTGGGATTCCCTTAAAAAGTAAATCCCGAGTTCATATTCTATCTTCTGTACATATCCTAATAGTTTTCCTCCTGAAATAGCTTGAATATTCCCTGCTACTGCCCCTATATCCTCGGAGCTAAAATACCCTATAATCCTTTCAGCTGCGAGATGATGGAGATAGGAGTCTGCATCAATAGTTATTAAAAAATTCCCTTTGGCGTGATCTTTTCCGGTGTTAAGTGCTCTTGCCTTGCCCTTATTCTTTTGGTTTAAGAGAATAAAACTTATATTTCTCTTTTTTAGTATTTGCTCATTATCTCTTTTAAAATTCTCAACTATCTCTCCTGTATTGTCTGTTGAACCATCATTTACTACAATAACTTCAAAATTAGGATAACTTTGATTGATACATGAGATTAACGTCTTTTCTATGCATGGGGCTTCGTTATAGGCTGGAACTATTATAGAAACTAAAGGTTTGCCAGTAAGATTTAATCTTTTAGAATGATGAAAAATAAGTAAAACACGATAAACTAAGTAAGGAACATCTATAATTATCCAAAAAAGTAGTAATTGCCATGGGCTTATCATCTCTTTTCCTGCTATCTATAGATTTTACTAACTTAAAAAACTTGCCTCCCAAAACATTTAAATAGTCATATGTTCAGTATATTCATATGATAAGTAAAGACATATTAAAGTATGCTCATCATCATGGATTTGGCGAAGGCAAGATTTACGGGGCATATAAGATATTCTTTGGAACACTTGTTTCTGAGTCGAGATTAAGGATAATTAATTTATTGAGGAAGAGGGGGATGAATGTTTCTGACATTATAGAAGAATTGGGGATAGGGCAAACGGCGGTTTCTCATGATCTTGCTCGATTAAGGAATTGCGGTTTTGTAAATACGGAAAGAAAAGGAAAATTTGTTCATTATAAATTGAATGAAGAGACCATAAGGCCTTTGATGAATTTGATTGATGGGCACATGGACCAATACTGTATGCATATACTACATGAAAAGGGAGGTGAAGATAATGGAAAGTAAAGATGTTGTTTTAATTGTCTTAATAGTTGTAGTTGGTTTATTTTTGTTTAGCTGGGGACTAGGAGGGGGAAACTATAGATATGGAATGATGAATGGTTTTTATGGCATGATGGGAGGTTATTACGGGTTTGGAGGATTTTTTATGATATTAGTTACTATAGCATTAATCTTGTTTATAGTCTGGATGGTTAAACAACTGGAGCATAAGAAATGAAAAAGATATATTTGATATCTGTTTTGATAATTATGATTTTATCATTTGCAGTTGTAAATGCAGAAATTAATGAATTCGCTGAGGCGGAGAAACTTGTTCAAGATAAGATTCCATGCAGTGAGTTAAATAACCTCCAATTAGAGAGTGTAGGAGATTATTATATGGAGAAGATGCATCCTGGAGAGGCACACGAAATAATGGAATCTATGATGGGCGGTGAAGGTTCTGAATCTTTAAGACAAATCCACATTGGAATAGCTAAATCTTTTTATTGTGGAGAGAACAATGCATTAAGCCCTGGAATGATGAATTATGTATTAAGAGGAGGAAGCAACGGTTATGGAATGATGGGTAATAGTTATTACGGTATGATGGGAAGCTATTATCCTTATCAGGAATTTTATCCATTCAATATTTTCATAGAATTTTTATTAATAATCTTATTAATTGTATTGATAATTATTGTGCTGAGAAAGAATAAATCAGGTGGTAAAAATAAGAAGGGGGTTAGAGAAAGAAAATGAAAAAAGTAACTATGCATATTCAAGGAATGCACTGTGCCTCTTGCGCTACTAATATTCAGAGAAGCCTTTGTAAAGTCAATGGAGTTAAAAATGTGAGAGTTAATATGTTAATGAAGAAGGGCTATGCTGATGTGGAAGATAATGTAAAGGAGGAAGATTTAAAGAAGGCTATTAAGAGAGCAGGATATGAAACTAAATCAATTGAATATGAATGATAATATGAGGCATATGGGGCACAAGATGAATGATGTGCACATGCATCATAAGATGAAGAAACATGAGGAGCACGATCATTCCGCAGTAGATGATGAAGAAATAACTTTCTGGAAAAGGAAGTTAGTTGGAGCTTGGGCTTTCGGAATCCCCGTTATGCTAATCATGCTCGTAACTAGGATATTTCAGATTGAAGTAATAAGTGAGGAAGTAACATTGATTCTCTTTTTAGTTCTTGGCTTTCCTGTTGTGTTTATATATGGATTTAGCACATTAAAGGGCGGATTAAGAGGATTATTTACATTCTACTTTAATATGGATTCTTTGATCGCTTTGGGAACAATTATAGCTTATCTTACTGGAATATTTGCCCTTTTTGGTCTTGTTAGTGATTATTCAGGAGTTTCTGCTGCAATTATGGCTATTTTTATTACAGGAAAATATGTGGAGTCCAAAGCAAAGGGGAGAGCAACAAGAGAGATAAAGAAACTCCTTGAACTTGGAGCTAAAAAGGCAAGGATTCAAAGGGGAAAGGAAGAGGTTGAGATTCCAATTGAAGAGGTGAAGATTGGAGATGTATTAATAATTAAGCCTGGGGAAAAGATTCCTACTGACGGCATTATTGTTAAGGGTGCAAGCGCCGTTGATGAATCAATGGTAAATGGGGAGTCAATGCCTGCAGATAAAACAGTAAAGGACAATGTGATTGGGGCGACGATAAATCAGGATGGGATATTATATGTTAAAGCAACTAAAATAGGGAAAGATACATTCCTTGCACACATTATCAAACTTGTTGAGGAAGCTCAGGGGACGAAAGTGCCTATACAAAAATTGGCCGATAAGGTCACTAGTATATTCGTTCCAGTTATACTTGTTTTAGCAATCTTGTCTTTTGCAGCATGGGAATTGTATACTGGGGACTTGGGCAAATCTATTGGGATTGGAGTTGCTGTTCTTGTGATTGCTTGCCCTTGTTCTTTAGGGCTTGCCGTGCCTATATCCTTAACTGTGGGTTCTGGAATGGGAGCTAAAAGAGGAATATTGATTAGAAAGGGAGAGGCCATCCAGACAATGAAAGAAATTAAGTTCGTTGTTTTTGACAAGACGGGCACAATAACAAAAGGAAAGCCGGAGGTAACAGATATTTATTCAAAGATGAAGGAGAATAAATTGCTTGAAATTGCAGCGAGTCTTGAGAATCTTAGTGAGCATCCAATTGCAAAAGCAATTGTTGCTAAGGCAGGTTTAAAGAGTTATAAAAAAGTTAGTAAGTTCAAGATTCTTAGGGGAAGAGGATTAGAGGGAAGTATAGGGGGAAAGGCGTATCTTATTGGGAATAGAACTCTGATGAAAGACCGAAGTGTGCCATTAAAAGGATTTGAAGATGCAATAGGGGGATATGAAAATGAAGGAAAAACGACAATGATTGTGGTAGAGAGCAAGAAAGTAATTGGAGTTATTGCTGTGGCTGATGCTGTTAAAGAGGATTCGCAAATGGCGATAAAGGCATTACAGAGAAGAGGTTTTAGGACGGTTATGTTAACTGGAGATAACGAAAATACTGCGAAGGCTATAGCGAGGGAAGTTGGAATTGATAAAGTAATTGCTAATGTTTTGCCTGAAGACAAGGCAAAGAAGATAGAGGAATTGCAGAAATATGGAATGGTTGCGTTTGTTGGCGATGGAATAAATGATGCTCCTGCATTAAAACAGAGTAATGTGGGAATTGCAATGGGGACTGGAACAGATATTGCTATTGAGGCTGGCGATCTTGTGTTAGCAAAGGGCTCTTTGATAGGAGTTGTTCAGGCTATTAATTTATCAAAAGCGACTTTTAAAAAGATAAAACAAAATTTATTCTGGGCTTTTGCGTACAATGTTCTTGCCATTCCTTTGGCGGTATCGGGATTATTACATCCAATTATAGCCGAAGTTGCAATGGCTTTGTCTTCGATAAGTGTTGTTACCAATGCTAATCTATTAAGAAGAGTTAAGATATAAAAATGGAAAATAAGAATGTTGGGTGGTTAATGATAGGTATTTCGGTTTTGGTTGTATTCTTAGTATTCTTATTTAATAATACCCTGATGGAATCCGTGAAAAATAGCTGTTTTATACAACATGGAGATGTTAAATCATGCGAGATGTATGATTCTGTAAACTATCAAACGTATCTTGCTTTAGGAATAGTAGGAGTATTGGTCATTTTTAGTTTATTCTTAATCTTCTCTAAACCAAGTGAGAAGATAGTAGTAAAGAAGATTAAAGAGAAAAGAATAGAGAAAAAAGTTGATTTGTCTTCTTTTAGAAAAGAAGAAAAACAAGTTTATAATCTTGTTAAGGAAAATAACGCTATTTTTCAAGCAGATTTAATTGAGAAAACTGGATTCAGCAAAGCGAGGATGACAAGAATTGTTGATAAGCTTGAAGGATCTGGTTTAGTGGAAAGAAAGAGAAGAGGTCTGACTAATGTTGTTGTTATAAAGGAAGATTAATTAAACTAATATGAATATAAATAAAGGGATGAAAGGAGGTGAAAAATGGCAGAAAAATTAAGCGTAAAAAGAGTATCCATGAGTTTAGCGGTAGTCGCAGGAATAATTTCTATAGTTTGTGCTTTACTAATTCTAATTGCACCACAAGCAACTGTAAATTTATTTGGAGAGATATTTCATGGTATTGATATCAGTCAGATAACAAGGCCAATAACAATTGGAGGAGCACTACTTGGAACAATAGAGGTTATGATTATAGCTTTGATTGCTGGATGGCTTTTTGCAGTTATTTATAACAAATTTGAATAAGGAGGTAAAACGCAAAGGACTTTTTGATTTTTTAGATGATGAGATATTAAAGAGGAAACAGAGTGGAAATTTTTAATGAGTGGCTGGTGTTTGCATTAATCCTATTTGGGATTTGGATAATTGTTTTTATATTAAAAAAGAATGCGAGAAAGGAAATGCTCGTAGTAAGTCTGCTCACAATGCCTTTTGGCCTTACAGAACCGCTTTTTGTTCCAGAATATTGGAATCCTCCCTCACTATTTAATCTGGCTGCAAGAATTGGCTTTGATATAGAAAGCTTAATTTTTAGTTTTGCAATTGGAGGCATAGGCTCTGTAATCTATGAAACTGTCTTTAAATCAAATCTTAAAAAAATGAGTGGACAAGAAAGGAATCATTGGAGGCATAAATTTCATTTATTTTCTTTGTTTTCCCCGATAATTGTATTTTTGCCTTTATTCTTCTTTACAAGATTAAATCCAATTTACTCGGCAAGTATATCGATGGCTGTCGGGGGGATAGCCGCAATGTTTTGCAGGCCTGATTTAAAGAAGATAAATATTTGGGGAGGCTTCCTGTTTTTAATCTTGTATTTTCTATTCTTTATCTCCTTTAATATCTTTTATCCATATGCCGTTGAACAGTTTTGGAATCTTTCTGCATTATCTGGAATTTTAATTTGGGGAGTTCCACTGGAAGAATTAATATTTGCATTCACATTTGGTATGATGTGGAGCAGCATTTACGAGCACATTATAGGATATAAATTATTAAAGAAATAATCGATTGCCTTTTCTTTTAAATCATTTGCGAAACTAGTTTCGCAAAAGCGCTTATATAAAATTGTTTTCCTAAAAGATTCATGGAAAACGAAAAACACCATGCTGAAGAGCATGAGAACATGAAAGGAGGAAAAAAGTCCAACACTGAAACTACTATACAATATATTGTAATTGCTGTGCTTGCTATCTTACTTATATATAATGCTGTAAAGATTTTTGGAACAGGCGATTCTAATGTATCTGGAAATGCTATTGCTACGGGAATAGGCACAGTTTCTGCTTTAGATGTGCTGCCAAAGGGAGCCCCTAATATATATGGGGATGAGTTGGGAGTATCGTATAATGATGTTTCTGCAAACAATCCGCAATTGGCGGATTCAACAATGCAAAAACTAGCAGAGTACGAAGATATGCAGTTGAATAGTGCACAAATGGAGAGGTATGTAAAAATTGGGAGCTCAATTGCATGCGAATATTGCTGTGGTGCTAAGACACTTGTATTTAGTAATGGAGAAAGAGCTTGTGGATGTGCTCATAGCTATGCTATGAGGGGGTTAGCAAAATACTTGTTAACAAAGCATCCAGAAATGACTGATTTAGAGATTCTTGATGAAATGGCTAAATGGAAAGTTTTGTTCTTTCCAGGAATTCATGAAAAGAAAGCTGAGGCATTGAAAGCTAATGGCGTAGATTACACGAATTACGTAAATCTTGCTTCAAATCTTTATAGGGGTGCAGAAAATCAGGCATCGGCAGGAAGCGGAGGTAGTCAGATGGTTGGAGGATGCTAAAGGGGACATTTATTTTTTATTTTCCCTTTAGTATAAATTAATTAAATATATGGAGAACAAAGATGGATTGCTGTGAAAATATGAAAGAAGAAAAGAAGGAAAGCAAAGAAGAAAACATGAAAGGAGGTAAGAGCATGGTAGAGATTAGTAAAAAGACTATGCTGTGGATTGTAATCGGAATATTAGTGTTGGCCACAATATTCCTGACATTTAAAGCCTCTTCAATTGGAGTAGGAACTGTACAAGCTACGGCATCCGCGGCTAAGACGGCAGCGTCAACTGCATCTAGTGGAATGGTTGGAGGATGCTAAAAATAACATGGAGATAAAAAAAAGTACATTGATGTGGGTTGTCATTGGAGCGTTGTTTTTAGCAGTACTCTTTTTGACGTATAAGGCATCGAGTTTGACTGGAAATGCTGTTGCTGGAAGTTCAGGAAAACTAGATACAGCTGGCTGGACAGAGAATGAAAAGATGAACTATGATATGCATGGAACAATTCCTGCAAGACTTCAAGGAAAAGTAGCTGCATCTAGTGTGACAAGCGGAACAGGTATGGTTGGAGGCTGCTAAATGGGAAATTTTATTTTTTAATTTTTTTAATTTAGGATAAGTGAGAGGAGAGAAAGAAAATGATAAGAACAAAAATACAAGACAAACGAGAGAAGAAAGGCAGGGGAGATAGTCGCAGGTATAAGATGTTGGGACTATTTTTAATACCATTACTGAGCTTAATTGCAATCATACCTAGTGTAATGGCACACTGCCCACTTTGTACAGCAGCTACAGTAGTTGGAGTTGGAGTAACAAGGTCATTAGGATGGGATGACTCAATTGTAGGGGTGTTTGTTGGAGCAATGATAGTTTCTTCTGCACTTTGGGCGAATAATATATTTAAGAAAAGAAATATTGGAGGAAATGCTTTTTTAAGAACTAGCAGCATAATTGCTGCTACTTTCGTCCTTACTGTATTAAGCTTCTATTTTGCGGGCCTATTTGGTCCAGCAAATACTTATAGAATATTTGGCATGGAAAAGATAATCTTCGGTTCTATATCTGGAGCAATAGTCTCTTTTGCTGCATTTTTCACTAGTAAAGAAATAAAGAAGAGAAATGAAGGGAAAGTTTTGTTTAACTATCAGACTATGGCTCTTACTTTTGGAGCATTGATATTCAATGCCCTAGTATTCTGGGAGATATTTCAATGAAAACTAAAAACTTTGTTAAAACAATTTCGGAGATGAAGGAAAAGAATGAATTAGATTTATCTGCAGGAGAAGATTTGAGCATTGCTTTAATGAATATTGTAAGCTTAGAGGAACATTCATTTTTTAGTTATGTTAAGACAAAAGAAGAGAAATTCCTAGAGATATTGGAAACGTGCAGAGAACTAAGGAAAAAACTTCTTGCTAAAATTGTTAAGAAAGATGATAGTGAAAAATGGTGTATGAGTAAACATTTACTTGCCTCTTCAATGAGATTATATGAGGTTGGCAACAGACTTCTGCATGAAAAAAAGATAAAGGAAGCTGAAGAGATGTATAATGATTCTGCGGAGATGTATGCTTTGTTTTGGAAGTTGAATGTTGATAATCTAAAAGAAGTCTCAATTTCCTATGAGAATAAAGAAAAGAAAAGCATTTTTTCTGGAATTAAAAAAATACTGGAGTGCTGTAAAGAATGAAAGAACACCATTATAATTATTTGTGGATTGGAATATTTGTTCTTTCTATAATTGGAGCATTCTTTATTATTAAGACGGCTTATGCAAATCCACTGGACTTGCCTAGTTTTGCTTTTACAAAACCTGCTATAAAAGAAGCATATTCTTTTGCAAAATTGGATTCCGATAAGCTTGATGGATTACCTTGTAATTGTGGATGTGGAAGCGATGCAGCAGGGCATGGTGGAAGATTGCATTCAAGAGGGCTAATAGACTGTTTTATGCGAGGAGAGGTAAACAATGGTGGAGAATGGGATGCACATGCTTCAGAATGCGGATTATGTTATGAAGATGCTTTATACGCTAAGAAACTTTATGAAGAGGGCAAGACAAAAGAGGAAATCAAGAGGGCATTAGGGGAAAAATATGCAACACAAACAATAAGCAATAACACTGTTTATGGGGGTGGGTTAAGATGAATCATGAAGGAAAAGAGAGTCATATAAGCCATATGTGGATGATGATTTTTGCATGCGGAGGAGCATTTTTGCTTATTTTATTACTTCCGCTTTTTGGAGCATCTAAGAATTGGTCTATTGGAATCTCTATAGCTGTAATGATTGGCCTCCATTTATTGATGATGAGAGGGCATTCAGATCATTGCCATTCTAAAAATAATCAACATAAGGGAGATGTAAAGTGAACTACAAAGCTTTGACTTATGGAATATTAGGGGGATTGGGAATCTTGATATTTTATATTACTGTTCTTACTGTATTTCAGAGTTATGGGTTTGCACTGTACGAATTCAAGAGATTATGGGTTTGGCTTGTTCCTTTGGCTATAGGTTTCGGAGCTCAAGTTGGTTTGTATACTTCTATAAAACATGATGCGACTATAAAGGCAGGTGCTACAACCTCTGGAGCAATATCTGGAGGTTCAATGGTTGCATGCTGCAGCCATTATTTACTTAGCGTTATTCCTATAATCGGAATTACAGGATTAACTTCGTTTACATCATTTTTAATGGTCTATCAGAAAGCATTTTTCTCCATAGGCATTTTATCAAGTATTGCGGGAATTGTATTGATGTTAAATCATAAAAACAAAATGAAAGGAGGTTTGTGTTAAATGGAAGAATCAAAAGATATCATAAATATTACTGGCAAGATGTTTGCTGCAGTATTTATTTTATTGTTGTTAGTAGTTGGCACATTTGGGATGTTTCTCCTAAAGTCTTCATCTAATAATACAGAATCTACAGCTGCCCAGATTAGCAATAATGGAGATATTCCTGAGAAATGCAGGCTCCCAGCAGGTCAAGATGTAGATTCGTGGAAAGAACATTTAGGGCATCATGCAGATACACAGGAATGCTTGAGATATTTTAATTAATCTTTAGTATGCATAAAATAACAATGAAAGTAAAATGTATGTACTGCACGTGGTGTGCCGATCATATTAGGGAAATTTTACTAAATTCGTTTAGTGTGAGAGATATAGAAATAGATGTGAAAGATCAGATAGTTAAGATTATTTCGGCGGATAAAGTGGATAGGAAAAAATTGAGAGAAGAGATAATTAAAATAGGTTATGGAGATATTGAATTTATTGATTAAATTGAGACTTTCACAATATTTTTAAACTCGTTTTTGTCTTTATTGTAATGAGCTTTAAGGATTTTGTAAAGGAATTGAACGGGAGCAGAGTAGAAGGTGAATTAATTAAAACCATCTTTTATTCTTTATTAACGTCATTTATATTGCTTGGATTGCTTTATTATTTAAAGTTTAGGTATATATCTGACTTTTTACCTAAGTATGGATTCTACTTATTTTTTGCTGCTTTAAGCTATGCTTTAGTCGTCCCAACAGTAAGGCAAATTAGGGCTCATAAAAATATGGCGTGCATGTCAGGTATGATGGTAGGAATGACTATTGGTATGATTGCAGGATTTCTAGGAGGGTATTTTGTAGGGGCAACTAATGGGATGTTTGTTGGAGGGGTTTTTGGAATGAGCGTAGGAGTAATTCTAGGGGTTTGGATGGGAAGCTGTTGTGGGGTAATGGGTTTCATCGAAGGAATAATGGCTGGCTTTATGGGTGGCTGGATGGGAGCTATGACTTCCGTAATGTTGCTGAATGATCATCTAAAGATTGCTAGTGTTTTGATATTTATAGTATGTGCCGTCATAATGGTATCCTTAAACTACATGATTTATTTTGAAACTAGAGAAAACGAAAGACAAAGAAAGGAGGATTACTTCATAACAATTTTAATAAGCTTTATTTTAACTTCAGTAACTGCTTGGCTTATGGTATATGGGTTAAGGAGTGCATTGTTCGGATGAAGAAAAATACATTATTTGGAATACTGAGCTTACTGCTAATATTTGGAGTCGGGTTCTTCGTATTTGTTGAGGGCAATTCTGGAATAAATGGAAAAGTTATACTTAATACTGAAGCTGCTCAGGTCATAAAGATCCATGTTGAAGGATCGCAGTATGTTCTTGAACCTAATACTGTAAAGGCAGGAACCCCGGTTAGACTTGAAGCTGACATTTCTAGAATGCCTGGATGCTCTAAGTCTCTTGTTATTCCAGGATTTAACGTTAAAGAAGTTGTAAATGAAAATGATAATAGTATAGAATTTACACCTAATAAAGCTGGAACTTTTAATATTGCTTGCTCAATGAATATGTATAAAGGAACTTTAACGGTCTTGGATTCTGATGGCACAAAGTCAAATTATGTCGAAAAAGCGTCTTCTAAAGGAATGACTTGTGGTGCTGGTGGTGGAGGATGCGGGTGTGGCGGGTAATGTTCTGTAATTTTATTTAAATTGTAGATTAATCAAAAAATCGATGCACCACCACGGCTTGAAAACCGTGGTTTGATAGGTGCTCGATTTTTGGATGCTCAAGAAGCGACTACGCCATGAATGGCGTGGTTTTCTGTCAAGCTTCTTGACATAACATATATAAATCAAGAAAACTGGGGATAAATATGAAAAATTCAACTATTTTGATAAGTATTGTTTTGCTCGTTTTAGTAGTGGGTGGATTTATATTTATGAACTCTAATAAGTTGAATAGTGATACTTCTACAATACCAGGCGATGTAATTGCAGGAGAGACGCAAAAGGTCGTTATAAGTATGAAGAATTATAACTATTATCCTCAAACAATTACTGTAAAGGCTGGTGTGCCCGTCAGTATTTCTTTGGACTCAAGTGTTTCTGGGTGCTTTAGGTCTTTCACGATACCTCAATTAGGAGTTGCGGAGAATTTAAGGACACCACAGAACAATGTTGAATTTACTCCTGATGAAAAGGGGAGTTATAAGTTTCAGTGTTCAATGGGCATGGGTTATGGGACTATAGTTGTTGAATAAATCTTTAAAAATGGTAAGGAAAGTCCTATTAGGCAAAAAAAAAGATTTTTCAATGTGGAGATTGTAAGTTATATTATGAAGATGAGAGATGGGCAAAAAAATGTGAAAAGTGGTGTCTAGCATATCACACTTGCAATATTGCTATAACAAGTCATAAACTAAATACCGGATTAAATTAAAAATGAAAAGAGTTCTTAAGAAGCCGTATATTTATTGGACGATTGCTATATTCATAGTATACATGCTTCTTAATATATTGATTAGTGGATTTTATAGCACTATTCAATTGATATTTATTTACGCTAGAACTGTTAATTGGTCTGAATTAATTATATCGGTTCTCCTCTCTTTAATTATAGCAGGACTTGTTGCAATCAATGCCGTATATAGCTATATTCTTTACAAAGAACGTAAGAAATGCATTGAGGGCAATACTTTAACAGGTATTGGGACTTTGGGAGGTTTGATGGCAGGAGTATGTCCTCTATGTGTTACAGGATTATTTCCTTTAATATTTGGAATTTTTGGCCTTTCATTTTCATTAGCAAGTTTACCATTTAAGGGCTTAGAGATTCAAGTACTTGCTATTGCTGTACTATTGTATAGTTTGTATCTGTTGAAAAGGAGATGATTTTATTGAGGTCTAAAGTTAAGCTACTATATGCTGTAAATAGGATGACATCCTCCCCACCCTAAAGGTTTGACTCAGTAGAGTCAAATCTCGCTGCGGCGAGAGTGGGGTTTCCTCAGATGACGCCTAAGAGTGATGTTCTTTCTGATTTCTTATATACTCAGTGATTACATCTCGTTGGACAAAACCAACTGAAGCTGCAAACTTTCCAACAGCCCAAAGATGTCCTCTAGGATATCTTAGCCTTGCTCTTTCGTGAAACTCGAAGAACAATTTTGATGACCTTCCTTTCAATATTTGCAATGCCCACGATGGTGACATTGCAAGAGTTAATTCTGCCTCGCAATGTACATGTTCTGGCTGAACAGCCAGAACTACAATTTTAATTCCATGTTCAAATGCTGCTTTTCTTATACAACCAGCTACAAGATTGCAGTATTCTTCCTTTCCAAACATCTTATATCTATACTTTGAGCACCACTCAAAGTGCCAGATAGATATTCCGACGCTGTGTGCCCTCCTTTCATATTCTCCATAGCCCATGCTAAGTTTTTGTTGGTTTTCCATTTTTCTCCTGCGCGAAGCGCCTTTTCGCGCTCCGCAAAGTTTATTTAGAACCAGATAGTTATCACTGCAATTGTTGTGCGGTGAGCTACCATCTAGCTCACTGTTTTATATTTTCTTTAGAATAAGTATTTAGCGGGGTGGAACGCACCCCATCTTGAAAGATGGAGATTTCTTCTCAGTTGAAAAAAATAGGTTAAAAGAATTTCAAAAATGAAATAGAAACCTTTAAATAGCTATATTGACTAAGAATCAATATATATTGAGTTAAAATCAATATGGCCACTATGAGAAGAAAGTTAACTAAAGAACAAGAGATTATTAAACTACTGTTCAAAGACTTCACGACAGAGTATAATAGCAGGAATATCAGCCCAAAGGTGGGATTGAGTCATTCGGGAGCGTTTAGAGCATTTAAAAAATTAGAAGAAACAGAGATAGTTACATCCAGACAAATAGGAAAAGCGATTATTTATTCATTAAATCTCAATAATCCAGTTACTAGAAGAGAGATTGATTCTATTCTAACTATTGAGGCAAGCAACCATCTAAGGTGGGTAGATGAATTTAGAAAATTAGAAGCGGTAGTTAAATGCGCTGTTCTATTTGGTTCTATTTTGAGAAATGAAAAGGAAGCAAGAGATATTGATTTATTAGTCATTGCTGAGAAAAAATATTATTTAGAGATAAAGAGGATCATTGAAGAAAGAAAGAAAATCCTTGTAAAACCTGTTCATTTAATCTTTCAAACACCTAATGACTTTAAAACCGACCTAGAAAGAAGATATAAAACAACTATAGAGATAATTAAAACAGGTATTGCTCTTTATGGGCAGGATGAATTTAGAAAATTGGTGACAGAAAAATGAGTCATGCGTCAAATAAAGTTGATTGGTGTCTGGAAAAAGCGAAAAAAGAACTTCAAAAAAGCAGGAAGCATAGAGGACTAGTCAAGATTAAGGCTAATCTCGAAGAGGCGAAAAATCATATAAAAAAAGCGGAGCATGACCTAGCAGCAATAGGCTATTTTAATGAAGGAGGATTTTCTGACTGGAGCATGAGTGCTGCTTTCTATTCTATTTATTACTGCTTTCTTGCTATTACTGAAAAATTTGGGTATGAAAGTAAAAATCAAGAATGCACCATTGCTTTAATCAAGTGGCTTAAAGAAGATAAAAAAATGGATATTGATGACATATTTATCGAGGCACTTGAGAATTTTGATGAACAGGAAAGACAAACCTCAAATATAATTGGAAAAAGAGAGCTCTATACATATGGAACAACTCTTTCTGTAGAAGATAAAGAAGAAATAACAAAAAGCATCCAGCTCTGCCGTGAATGCATCATGCAAACAACAAAAATCTTATACCAAGATTCCTGACGGGCATGGTGAAACGCAAAGGATTTTTTGACTTCAATAACTTATCCTGTCTTTGAAAGGATTTTATTAATCAACCAAAATTACATACATGCGTAACCTAAGTTTATTCATTGTTATATTGTTTCTTACTTAGTATCTATTATTGGATTGCCTCAAATTAATCAGTATATACAGGTATACCTATTCGTGATGTCTATTCTACGACTACTTGGCTTTTTATAGAATAATGCCATTAGGTCTTTATGGTTAGTCAGATAGTTACTTGCAGTATATGTTCTCATGTTATCTCGCATCCTATATGCGAAAGATGTTACTTGAAACATGTTAACTACTGGCTTAACGAGATAGATGTACGTGAGGGGGAAAAGAAGGAAATAAATAAGGAAATTAAGAGAGTTTTGTTCCATGAAAGTATGAATGAAGATACTTGTATAATATGCCGTCAGGAATCGTTGTCTGTGTGTTCTTACTGCTTCTTTTTACAAACTTCTTGGATATTGTCTGATTACGGATTTAACGAAGATCAGATAACCAATCTTGTTGGAGATTTGGATTATAATAAAGGGCCTTTGACACCTTTAGGAGAAAGGAAGTTTGAAGGTGATGAGGAAGAAGGAGAATTTTATAGTCCTTTAGGAAATTATTTTTTGGAATGAGCAATTCGTTTTTCATGAAGAATTTTATGCTTTTCTCTTGATTCTATTATACCTCTTTCCAGAATATCTGCAGCTTCTTCTGATAGAATACCATGAAAATCACTAAGTTTTGCTCGTTTAATTTTATCTTTTGCTACGGAAATATTCTTTGTATTCATGTGAACAATTACCTAGACGCATCTATATATCTTTCGCTATTTAGATAATAATTCTCCCATCAATAGTATTTCAAGAAAGTTTAAATAGTAGAATAGACTTTAATTATTAAGGTGATAAGATGTTAACAGGTGTTGAAATAATTGCTTTGGTTCTTGCTATTGTTGGAATTATAAAGATATTTGCTATTCTAATTAATAAGAAGGTTTGGTATGAGAATGTTGCAATACCTTTCTATAAGAATGCTGCTATAAGCCGAACGGTTTTAGGGTTAATTACGATATTCTTATTTTATTATTTGTTAAAATATTTCACCATAGTTGAGATATTTGCAGTTATGGCCTTGACAAGTTCGCTTATTGCTTTAGGATTTATGACATATGCCAAGGACTTTTCGGTTGTACTTAAGACTATGATAGCTAATGTCAGGATGGGGTTTCCGCAGTATATTTACATATTGATTTGGTTCATTCTGTCTGGTTGGGTAATCTATAGTATATTTGTGTAAACAATAACCTACTAAAGGTAAACTTTTTAGAAAACATGTCGTCTTATAATGAATCTATTGCATTATAAGGATTAATGCCCCCACGATTGCTTAATCCTAAGGATTAACTTCCCAACTTCTTCCTCAGTTCATATATTCTATAATCATTATCTATACTACTATCTGCAGCTAAAGGTATTTTTACCATTTCAAGTAGAATCATATCATAATTCATCTCTTTAGCTAATGTTTTTATTTCAGATAATAATGCAAAGTTTCCTGTTCCTAAAAGTAACTTTCCTCTTTCGGTCAAATGACCCTTAGCGCCTTTGATATAATTTATTAGACTATTATATTGATAATCAAATCCTGCTTTTAGTAGAATTTCTTCATTAGGATCAATTCCCTTATTAAATGGATGATTCCAAAAAATGAAGTCAAATTTTTCATTTATATTTAAGGGTTTATACATATCCCCTAATAAAACTTTAACATTAACATTATACTTTTTAAAATTTAATTCAGCATTTTTTACGGCCGTAGGATTAATATCTGTTGCAACCACTTTAGAACCATTGAGAGCTGCAAACAATGCTACTATTCCCGTTCCAGTTCCAATCTCCAGTAAAGATTTTTTACCGATAATTTTCGGAATAGTCACTACAAACCACTCGCTATCTGTAAAATAATGTGGAGAAAACACGTTAGGAAGGACTATTATTTCCTTGTCTGCTATTTTTGTGATATACTCTTTTTTATGAGATTTTATCTTATCAAAGACTCTTCTAACTTCAGATTCCCAATCTTTCTGTATCGTCATAAAAAACTAATTTATTAGGATTATTTTAATGTTTCTGTTCAAGTCCAACCCCCCTCCAAAGCACTCAACCAAATAGTAATACGCTCCACTCGGAGCAATGAACCCTAAACATCGTTAGTTATTTGGTTCATTCTGTCTGGTTGGGTAATTTATAGTATATTTGTGTAAAGAGAACTTTACAAAAGTGCTCGAGTTCTCTAAGTGAAGTTTGAAAGAGCAAAATTATTTATTCAAACTTCACTAAAGAAATGCTTATTAATTCAGTAGTATAGTGAATATTATGATGCCGTTATTTGAAATACAAGAGAAAATGGGAAAGCTTAGGAATTGGTCTCTTGAAACGGATTCAATTGTTAAGGACAAAGTATTTAGAGATTTTAAGGAATCAATGGAGTTTGTTAATAAAGTAGCCGAGATAGCTGAGAAACATAACCATCATCCTACCATATTGATTAGTTATAATACTGTTAGAATGAACTTAACAACTCATTCTGCTAAGGGTCTGACTGCCAAGGATTTTGAAGTTGCTGAAGAGATTGATAAATTGGGGTAAGAAGTTTTAGAGATTTTACCAAATCTCTAACTTCCTAATCCTAAGATTTTGAAAGGATTAAGAAGTTTAATAAGACCGTGGACAATTTGTCAACCATTTTATACGCATCTATGAAGATATTCATCTGGCACATAGTATTTATCCTCGCCTTTAACTCTATTTCCTCTTGATGTTAAATCTAAGACTTTATTTCCATCTCTTTTTGCTCTTTCTTTGGCAAGTCTTTTTGCCTCATCATAAATTCTATTTAGAGCAACTTGTGGATGTTTTAAATCGACGATACCAAAAGGTTCATAGTCAAAATTCTTGACGGTGTTTGCTCTGATTAACAAAAAATGATCATCTACTACTCTTGCTTCAATCGTATTACATTGAAATCCTCCCATTGCGACCAATCTACTTGCAATTATACTATAACCTACCCTACATTCTGTTGAATATTCTGTTAAACCTTCTGTTGAATATTCTGTTAAAAGTGTTCTTGAGTTTACCATTTGATTGAATGATAATCCAGTTAATAAAGATTTATATATTGTTCTTATTTGAATAGCATATGCAAGTAAAAGAGATTATGAAACAGCCTTATGTTGTTGAGGAGGATATGGGTCTGGGGGATACTGCGAGCTTAATGAGTGAAAAGGGAGTAGGATGTTTGCTGTTTGTTTCTAAGGGAAAGGTGAAGGGGATAATAAGTGAGAGCGATTTGCTTAGAAATTTTGGCAAAAGTAAAATGATCTCACAGATTATGTCAAAGAATATTATTAGTGCGAGTCCCGATGACAATGTGGAGGATGCTTTGAAGGTCATGAAAGAGAATAAGATAAAGAGACTGCCTATTGTTGATAAACAGAAAAGGCTTGTGGGGATTGTTTCTATGACCGATATTGCGGCAAATATTGAGAAATTTGATGGAGATTTCTTCTTTAACTGATGATACTAGAGATAATTGTCTTGCTACTTGCTTTTCCTGCAGGATATTTAATAGCTTGGCTTGCTAAAGATGAATTAATTGAGGGAAGGAAATGGTTTTATTTATTAATTGTTTTAAGTCTTGTTGTTGGAATAGTGGCTTATTTTAGGGGATGGAGAGAAATAGCTTGGACGGCTAGGTTTGCAATTATTATTAGTCTTGTTTCTTTGGTAAAGAGCAAGGATAAGAAGTGGACGAAGGTTAGAAAGTAGATTGCTAATCTTTGGCTACCTTATCCCAGAGGAATTTATGATATTTTCTATAGTTTTCTGCTAATTCCTTGCTTTCTATGACGAATGCAAATAAATTCTCTCCAAAAAGGAAATTTACTACTTTATCCCCATAGGTTACAGTTACAGTTGGACTTCCAGAAAATTCCTGGGGAAGAAATTTAGCGCTTGTAAACATTTTTTTAGATACTTCTTTACGCTTTTCATATCTAAAGAGGTGGTGACTCTCTACCTTTCTTTCTATTCTTCTTTTATTCCAATCTTTAAAAAAGGCAGGAAATTTATCAGGTACATACATTCCCGAGCCAATCCAATATATAACCTTATAGTTGAGCATGTCATCCCATACTGCTTTTATCCCCTCTGAACCTTTATATGTTTCTGCATAAAAATCTTGTTTTTTTGATTCGAAGATTTGTTGCATAGAAGGAATAATTTGAGATACCTCTTTTTTTATTTCTTCAAGATTTATTTTCTTCTCTTCTATATAACTTAAAATTCTGTTGGGATTTGAGACATGAAACATTCTTTTATCATTTTCTTCTATATAACTTACTAATCCTTTTTCTATTAACTTGTTTAATATATCGTAAATATTTCTTCTATCCATCCCTACTTTTTCGTGAATTTTATTTATTGAAGTGACCCCAATTTCTAATAGAGAAGTATAGACTTTTATCTCTCCTTCTGATAGTCCTACTTTCCTTAGCACATCAAGTTGCATATTTTTAAGAAAACTTGCCCATATTTAAATTTATGGTAGTAGTATATTACCATAATAACTTATATAGGTATCAATTTTGTCACTACTATGAAAATACTAAAAAAATTAAGGAATCTTGCTTTAGGAGGAGCTTTGATGCTTTCTCCATATTTAGCCAATGCCGACGATATATTTAAGGGTGTTAGGGGTTCAACTAACTGGCAGTTAGATTTACGAGCAAGTTATACTCAAAGAACTGATTCAAAGGAGACCACAGTCAAGACATTTTCAGATAATGTTGTATTAAAATATTGGGACGGGGATAAAATTGGACTATTTGGATTCTTTAATATTCCCGCGTATAAATCCGTCGATAATGGTACTTCTGAAAGTAGAGGATTTGGAGACTTGACATTTGGAATAGGTCCAAGAGGTAAAATAAGTTTGGGGGAGAAGGGAACGCTTCATTTCCTTTCTTATGCTGGACCAAGCATGCCTACTGGAGATAACCATAGAAATCCCGCACTTGGAAATGATAGACTTGATATTAAGACAGGAATATTTTCAACTTATCTAACCAAAAATAGGGCCTTTGAGATAGATACTTCTTTTGAATATACTCTTGCTGGCGAGAATAGTAAAGGAATAAGAGGTGTTGATGAAATGACTGCAGGAGCAGTTGTTGGGGGTAGAATAACACAAGATAATCTTATTAGAGTAGCTGGAGGTATTGAATCGCGATTTAAGGAAGATTTGAAGGAAGGATGGAACTACGCTTATGGACCTAGAGCAGTGTTAAGAATAACTCCTCCAAATAAAAATTGGCATCTTGAACTCTTAGGAGATTACGATATGGCATCTAAACACTTACCTGATGGATTTAGTGGTGGTCTTCAACTTAGAATTAACTTTTAACTGAGAGTAAACTATATAGAGCATAAAATACAAAGTTTTTTAAGCAGATTTATACTCGATATAATATGGCAGAGTTCAATGTTATAATAGAGAAGGATGAAGAAGGATGGTATGTAGCTAGTGTACCTGAGATTCCAGGTTGTTATACCCAGGGAAAAACTATTTCTCAAGTTCTTGAAAGAATAAAAGAGGCTATAGAAGTCTGTTTGGAAGCTGATAAAGAAGATATTAGGCCAATGAAATTTGTAGGTATTCAAAGAGTAGAGATAGTCTAATGGCTAAACTTCCTAGAATTTCTGGTAAGGAACTGTGTAAAGTATTGGATAAGTTGGGTTTTAAGAAAATATATGGTAAAGGTAGCCATATAAGATTCAAACATTCTGATGGAAGAAGAACAGTCGTTCCTGTTCATGGAAATGAAGATCTTGGTCCAGGACTTTTGGTTGCTATTCTTAAACAAATCAAATTGACTAGAGAGGATTTTGAGAAGTTAATTTGAGTTAATTTATTGCAGTCTATTTAGAGTAAACTAATTAATCGGCAATAAGTTTGAATGCCTCATTCATATAATTGACTGCCCAGTTTCTTAAGAAAAGAGCTCCTGGGTAATGATCAATATTATGATGCCCGTAAATATTAACGTTTGTAAATTTTTCTTTTAACGAAATATATTCATTAAACCCAAATTCCTTAGCCTTTTCTGGAGAGAATCTAATATAACCTTTATTTTTTCTAATAATTGAAAGACAACTCTTACATTCTTCAGTAAGTCATGGAAAATGTAAAGAACCTCCGGAATCTCTACTTATACTAAAACATCGTGTAAGTCCATTATCTTGGTTGATATGCTCATCTGTCCAATGACCTGGAGCCATAATTTGACTACCATATTGTATTTCAATTCTTGGTAACTCTCTTAACCAGACATTATCGTACCATTCCTTTGTTTCTTTATCTAAATCAGCAGTCTTTCTATATTGTTCCAAATCTTGATACCATTCTAATGCTGTTCGCTCAAAAATTCTAGATGCTATGTTTGGTTCAATAGAAAGAGTAGGGTCTAGTAGTTTATGGTGAATTGGAACTTGAAAACAAGCTTCATGCAGAATGGGTATTTCTTCTTTAGTTAATCTTAAGTCTTCTAACTCCATAATTAAAGAATCAAGCTTATTATTATAAACATTTATGTGCTTAGAGCAAACTATAAAAGGCAACGGAAAATAAGTTAAGTATGTATAGCCCGCAAGAGACTGAGAAGAAGATACTTGAATTCTGGGAGAAGAATAAGATATTTAGGAAACTTCGTGAGAAGAATAAGGGGAAGAAGAAATGGAGTTTTATTG
>Ga0209542_10004661_pt1 | contig 27975 bp, 20 predicted proteins | sample RifCSPhighO2_01_FD_184028 | JGI IMG/M metagenome (GOLD analysis project Ga0209542, IMG submission 184028) | Soil microbial communities from Rifle, Colorado - Rifle CSP2_plank highO2_0.1 (SPAdes) (version 2) | ecosystem: Environmental > Terrestrial > Deep subsurface > Rock core/Sediment ...
CGTCGGAGAGGACGGGAAGCCGCAAGAAAGCAGTCTTAGAATGGTGCATCGCCCATTCTACATCTGCTCAGAGGACATCGGTGCCAAGTTCGTGTTCGCTGGCGGTATCTATACTGCCAGTGACAAGTCAAAGGTTCATGGCGGAGAGAATTCAGTGTTCGGTCTCCTCAAAGAGTCTGAATAACTTGATTCGGTATCGCCATTTGCTATAATGGGGTGAAGATTGCAATCTTCACCCCATTATTTGAAAATATGAAAGAAAAATTTATTAAAACAATTGAAGATTTGATAAAAATTAGAAGCGTGTCAGATAAACCTGAAAAACTTCAGGAGATTATTGATTACGTGAAAAACTTCTTTTTTGACACAAAAGAGGTAAAAGTTAAAGTTCTTGAAAAAGACGGAAAGTTTTCAATCATTGCCTATTTCAAAGAAGACCTTCATCCAAAAGTAGTTCTGTCTGCTCACCTTGATGTTGTTGACGGGCCTGATTATCTTTTTAAACCAAAAATTGAGGGCAATATCATGTATGGCAGGGGTGTCTGCGACGTTAAAAGCAGTGCGGTTTTAATGATGCATCTCATGAAAGAGTTTTCTCAAAAAACCAATAAACCTTCTGTTGCAGTTGTGCTGACTACAGATGAAGAAATAGGCGGGTTTAATGGTACAAAGTATTTAGTTGAAGAAGTTGGATATAGGGCAGATGTGGCTTTAATACCAGATTCTGGCAATGGGCCTGATGAAATTATCATACAAAACAAGGGAGTAGCTCATGTAAAAATAAAGGTAAGGGGAAAATCAGCACATGGAGCTCGTCCGTGGAAGGGAGATAATGCCATTGAAAACCTTATTCATGTCATTGAAAAAATAAAGAAAGATTTTCCAGATTTTAAAAACGCAAGCGAAAACGATTGGATTGAAACATATAATATCGGAAAAATTGAAGGCGGAAGTTTATATAACCAAGTGCCAAATCAGGCGTTGGCTTATATTGATTTTCGTTTAACCGATAAAAGAAATGCAAACCAACTTATTTTAGATTTGAAAAAAAATATCCCTGATTGCGACATAACGCTTGAAATGGCTGCAGATATTATATATACAGCGCCAGAGAATGAATATGTAAAAATATATGCTGATATCACTCAAAAGCACTTGGGAATAAAGCCAAAAATGATTTCTTCTTCTGGCTCTCACGATGGGAGATTCTGGAGCGCAAAAGGAGTCCCGTGTATTGCAGCGCGTCCTAAATCCGGCAACCAACACGAAGATGGAGAATGGCTGGATTTGTCTTCGCTGGAGATTCTATATAATATCCAAAAAGAATTTATTGAAAAAGCTTCTTAAAAAAAGACGAACTTGTGTTCGTCTTTTTTGTAGAGACTAGTTTCTTCGCTGTCGCCTCTTTTTCTTTTTTTTGAACGGTTTACCAAGAAGCTTATTCAGAATTTTGAAGGGCAAAGTTGTTACCCACCAAACAATCTTCTTGGTATTTTTCCACAGCCATCTGATATACATCTGGGCAAGCTTTCCACCAGTCATTTTATCCGTGAAAAGAAGGCCGATGTATATGATGATGGCAATTGCCACTAACTGGGCGAATATGTCGTGAAGCCCATTCATTCTTCATTCTCCTTTAAGTTGTCTTGTAATTCTCCGCAAAATTTTCCAAATTATATCATAATAGTAATTTAAGAGGAAAAAATAGGACGATTATAAAGAATATTACAAATTGGTGTAGTTTTTTCATGGGCAGCCCAAAAAGAAGGTGCTATCTTAATGATAACACATCCAATTGTTATTGTCAACTTGATTCACATCGCTTTTCAAGGTATAATGAAACCAGAAAAACCAAGAAAACGTACTATAATCATATAAACCCCGCATCTATTGAGCTTTGGGCTTTGCCTATTGAAAAATAGTTTATGCGGGGGAAATGCTATCGGGCGAAATTCTAGTAAAAAAACTTTGCTACGATATAAGCTCAATAGGTGCGGGGTGAACGGAGGATCTTCAAATTTTACCAATAAAGCTCAGGACGCCATTCTATCAGCCCAGGCGGTAGCCCAAGAGAGAGGACAGCAGCAAATAGATGCTCTGCACCTGCTTTTGGCGTTGATGATGCAGGAAAACTCAATTGTTTTGACTGTTTTGCAAAAACTGGGTGTTGATATTGAGACGTTAAAAAAAAGAACAGAAAGCCAGATTACCAAAATTTCCACTCTTTTGACGCCAACTGCCTTTGGTCAGTTTTATCTTACCCAAGACATGGCAAAGGTTCTGGAGCGGGCAAGGCAGGAGTCAATAAAAATGCACGATGATTTTATTTCAGTTGAACACTTGTTTTTGGCTTTACTTGATACAAAGTCTATGGCAAAGGATGTTTTAGAAAAGCAGGTTTACTTTGTGGGAGGAGCAGAAGGAGGGACTCAGAAACTTGATTATGATTCTGTAATGAAAATTTTGTCTCAAATACGCGGAGGCCAGAGAATTACAGACCCAGAACCAGAATCAAAATACCAGGTTATTGAAAAGTATACCAGGAATTTAACAGAACTTGCCGTCCAGGGAAAAATTGACCCGATAATCGGACGAGACAACGAAATCAGAAGATTAATGCAGATTATTTCAAGAAGAACAAAAAACAATCCTGTTTTGATCGGTGAGGCGGGCGTTGGAAAAACTGCCATTGTTGAAGGGTTTGCCCAAAGAATTTCCAGGGGAAATGTGCCGGAATTTTTAAAAAACAGGGAAGTAATTTCCTTGGACTTGGGAGCTATAATTGCAGGCACTAAATATCGCGGCGAATTTGAAACAAGAATAAAAGCATTGCTTAAAGAAATCAGCCGGGCTTCAACTCGCTATGTTTTGTTTATTGATGAGCTTCATACGCTGGTGGGGGCCGGAGCTGCAGAGGGAGCAATTGACGCTTCAAATCTTTTAAAGCCGGCTTTGGCCCGCGGAGAGCTGCGCGCAATTGGAGCCACCACTTTAAAAGAATACCAAAAATACATTGAAAAAGATCCGGCCCTAGAAAGAAGATTCCAGCCAATTTATGTGCAAGAACCTAACGTTGAAGATGCAACGGCAATCTTGAGGGGAATTAAAGAAAAATATGAAGTGCACCATGGCGTACGCATAAAGGATTCAGCTATTAAGGCGGCGGTTGAATTGAGTTCGCGCTATATTTCTGACAGATTTTTGCCGGACAAAGCAGTTGACTTAATGGACGAGGCGGCTTCGGCTTTAAGATTAGAGATTGAATCAGAACCGCAAGAGCTTGAAAAATACGAAGAAGAAATTACAAAGCTTGAAATTGAAAAGCAAGCCTTAAAAAAGGAAAAGGATTCTGAGAGAAGATTGAAGACAATTGCCAAAGAGTTGGCCGAAATAAAAGAAAAGTCAAAAGAAATAGCTGTCAAATGGAAAGCTGAAAAAGAACTGATTGATAAGATTAAAAAGATACGAGAAGAAATTGATGCTTTGTATTACCAGACAGAAATTGCCCAGCGCGAGGCCGATCTTGAAAAAGTGGCTGAAATAAAATACGGAAAAATTCCCCAGCTTATAAAAGAGCAAAAGCAAATTGAGCAGAAGTTAATCAAGCTGCAAAAAACTCATCATTTCCTAAAAGAAGAGGTAACCGAAGAAGATGTTGCCAAAGTGGTTTCGCGTTGGACGGGGATTCCCGTGACAAGGCTTATTACAGAAGAAGCCAAGAAACTTGAGACAATGGAAGCCACTTTAAACAGAAGGGTTGTTGGCCAAGAAGAGGCGATATCGGCAATCTCAAGAGCAATTCGCAGGGCGAGAGCCGGAATTTCAGAAGAAAACAAACCACTTGGGTCATTCTTGTTTTTAGGGCCGACGGGAGTTGGAAAAACAGAGACTGCGCGGGCTTTGGCAGAATTTTTATTTGACGATGAAAAGGCAATGATAAGGCTGGACATGTCTGAATACATGGAGCGCCACACGGTTTCCAAAATAATCGGCTCACCTCCTGGATACGTTGGCTACGAGGAAGCAGGCCAGTTAACTGAAAAAGTAAAGCGCAGGCCGTACTCTGTGATTTTACTTGATGAAATTGAAAAGGCCCATCCAGATGTCTTTAATATTTTGCTGCAGATTTTTGAAGATGGCCGTCTTACCGATTCAAAAGGCAGGATGGTTTCCTTTAAAAACACAATTATCATTATGACTTCAAATGTGGGCACTGACTTTATAAACCAAATGTCTTCAATTGGTTTTGCCACAAAACAGGAAGCCGCCGAAAGAGAATCACTGAAAGACAAAGTAATGGAATCATTAAAACTGCAGTTTAGGCCTGAGTTCTTGAACAGAATTGACGAAATTGTAATATTCAACTTCTTAAAGAACGAGCAGATAAAAAGCATTGTTGACCTTGAGATGGCAAAAGTTGAAAAAAGATTGAGGGCAAAAGAAATCAGCATTAAAATTTCAGACAAGGCAAAAGAACTCTTGCTCAAAGAGGGGTTTGACGCAAACCTGGGAGCGAGACCGTTAAAGAGAGTAATTCAAAGGCAAATTTTGGATCCTCTTTCAATTAAGATTGTCACAGGAGAAGTTTCAGAGGGAAGCCGCGTGCTAATTGACACAAAGAACGGAAAAATAACTTTTGAAATGCCAAAACTAATGCCACCGAAGTTTAACAGGCAAGAAAAAGTCTCCATAAGAAAATAAATTAAAACAAAAATGCCCTAGGTACTACCGAAGGGCTTTTTTGTTTGGCATTCTGGTAAATTTAACTTAAAGGTATTTATAGATCTTGGTGGACAACTGATAAATTATTAAAGCATAGGTGCGCATATATCAAACCGTGGCGTAATTTACGCAATTGCGTAAAGTACGCCACATTTTAGGTTGTATGGGTTGTGATTAGTTTGAGTTGTAATTTTATCGGATATAGCTATTTTAGAGTTATCCACAGTTGAGCTGTGGTTTTTTAGTATTATAAATTGTATGGTTAGATAATGTTTTTTTAAAATATTACATTTAAACAAGATATGCTGATTATGAAAAATAAGATTAAAATTTTGTTAGTTGCACTATGCGGGTTTTGGGGCGTGGCGGGGGTTTGCAGTGCTGATACATTATTCAGCGATAATTTTAATTCTTATGTAGGTAGCAGTGCAAATCTTAATGGCCAAGGAAATTGGGTTGCAACATCAAGTGTTAGGGTAGTAAATTCTCCCACAAACGAAGGTGCTGCAACAGCTTTTATAAGTAGCACCGGAGCAGCAACAAAGTCGGGGACATCATTAAACGATGGGCAAATTACAGTTTATGTTAGAAGGCACATAGGCGGGACTACTAATCCTTACCTTTACATAGCTCTAAATGAGGGTAGCAATAATATACTAACTCTTAAAACTGGCGGGCTTTATTTTAAGTATTGGGATGGAACAAGCTATGTTAATTTTGGTCCATCGTTTACATCTGATGCATGGTTTGCCGTGCAAATTCAGTGGAGTGGCATTAATCACAAAGTAAGATACAACATTAATGGTGGCAGTTGGACTCCGTGGGTTCCAGCACTATCAAATTGGTTGTTTGGCATAAATACTTTAACTATAACTGGAGGCGATGGCTCAGTTTTTTTTGATACTATTCAAGAAAATCTTATAAATGCCGAAAAAATTCCTGTTATAATTATACCTGGCATATTGGGTTCTGCAAAAAAAGATGGAACGTGGGTTATAGATCCAATTTTACACATATATGACAACTTAATAGATTCATTTGTGGCGAATGGCTATGTGCAAGATGAAACATTGTTTGAATTTCCCTATGACTGGCATCAGTCAAATGTTGATACAGCAACAGAGCTTAAAGACAAAATTAACCAAGTAAAAGATTCCTGTGGTTGTTCAAAAGTTGATCTGGTGGCTCACTCAATGGGTGGCTTGGTTGCAAGGCAATACATTGAATCAGGTGACTATCAGGATGACGTTAATAAATTGGTATTTTTAGGAACGCCTCAAATGGGGGCACCGAAAGATTATTTGACTTGGGAAGGTGGAAAGATTGGAACATCAACAGAAGATCAATTGCTTGAGTTTTATCTATCAAGAGAAGCTAAAAAGAATGGATACACTAGTCTTTTTGACTATATTAGGAATAAGCCAATTTCATCTGTCCAAGAACTATTGCCAATTTATAACTACTTGATTGATAGCGACCCGCTTGCTCTAAGGCATTACCCGGATAACTACCCGACAAATCCATTTTTAGAAAACCTTAACAATAACTTACCAATTTTAAATAGCTCAAATGTGGGAATCTATAATATTATCGGAGACTCGCAAGATAATTCTACAATTAACTATATAAGAGTTGTGCCTTCAGAGAAATTACCACTTTGGGAGGACGGATACCCCGAAGGTTTTAGTGAAAATGTTGGTGACAGGGGGTTGTCTCTGGGAGCCGGAGACGGTACAGTGCCTACTGAGAGTTCAAGTATCTTTGAAAATACAGTTTCAATTTATTCAGATCATAGTAGTTTGCCAACAAATGCAGAATCTTTGATTTTTAATTATTTACTTGGAGATGGGCAATATAATACTGTAAATAACTTTCATTTGACAAACATAAAGCTTTTGATAATCAAGCTTCTTTCTCCTGTTGATATGCAAGTTATAGCTCCAGACGGCAGAAAAATAGGAAAGGATTTTGATTCGAACCAAGAAATCAACGAAATTCCATATGCGTTTTACTCTGGGTTTACAACAGATGATGAGTACGTAACAATTATTAACCCAGAAGAAGGCCAGTACAAAGTAGTAACTCAAGGAACGAGTGAGGGAGGAGAATATACAGTGTCCTCCGCTCTTATTTCAGACGACCAAACAATAGAAAAAGATTTTACCGCACACACCACGGCAAACCAAATGGAAAATATTGACTTGGATTTGTCTTTAGCTAATGGAGAAATTAATATTCAGCCAGAAGACATGATTCCCCCGCAAATAACTGTTAATTCTCCGCAAAACAAGGATTATGTGCATTCAGACAACTTTAATGTTAGTTACACATCAACTGATGATTCTGGAACATTTTCAAGCTCGGCTAAAATGGATAACATGAATATAAATAACGGTCAAAATGTTGACTTATTTTATCAACAATTAGGAAATCATAATTTAACTGTTCAGGCAGAAGACAACGTTAATAATCAGGTAAATGTAGTGGTTAATTTTAGAATAACTGCAACCGTAGACAGTACAATATCCGATATTAACAGAGCGTATGAATTAGGATGGATCTCTGATAAATCTACAAGAGACGACTTAATAGATAGAATAAATAAAGCTGTCAAGTTAATTACTTTAATCCAGTATGTTGAGCAGCAAGTAGGCGACGAGACAGCTTTGCAGGCAGTGGAAACTGTTGAAAAAAAGCTTGATATCACTTTTGGCAATCAATTTTTGACTTATCTGCAAACTCCTAAAAGCCTTAAGTCCATAAATCAGCAGGCGTATGACCTTATTTATGCAGACATTAATTGGTTAATTAATAATTGAATCTAAAAGCATGAAAATTATCAAAAATATATCTATATTATTTTTGACGTTAGTCTTAAGTTATTTTACTTCAGTATATTTTGGTAGTCTCTATAAATACATATCTCATGATAATGGAACATGGATTGATTTATCGAGTTTACTTGGAATTCCAATTGGTTACATATTCTTCTTACTTCTACTTTTCACTGCTTTTGGAGGATCAAAAAAATATTGGTGGATTGTGATTCTTTTAATTCCTGCTGCAATTTTTGAACTATATTTTGACTTGGCACATATCTATATCCCCATAGTTATAGGATTTATGGGGTGGGTTATTGGTTTTGCGATTTCTAAGTTGGTTAAGAATGTAAAAAGTTAAAAACATAAAAAGATAAAAATAATTTTTAGTAAAAAAAGAACCTGCCAGCAAATTTGTTGGCAGGTTTTGTGTTTTACGCTAACGCTCTTATTGGGGCAGGACGAAAAGGAAATGGGCGTTCTTGTTCCAAATGGCGTCGGGGTCTCCATTGCACCCCAGCAGCCACAGTCCCATCCCGCCGCGGCCGACCATGAAAAGGCCCAGGCCATCGTCGGAACTTTTGATGCCTTCCATGGCAATTACCAACCATTCGTCCAGCGGTTGGTTGGTGTATTGAAGCCGTAGTCGTGGGCCGACTTCCGCCGGGCATAACTGAAGGCCTAATTCCTTAGCTCGCCTGTAAATCTTGTACAGGCTTGCTCCTTTATTGAAGCCGAGATCTTCTATGGAAATTTTGACTAGCTTCACCCTGGATTCGGTGTTTGCGATGGTGACTCTCCTGTTGCGCAGGACGTCGTAGGCCCAGTCTCCCAAGACCATACCTCTTGCCTTAAGGGTTCCGGTGAATCCGGATTTGACAGGGGATTTGCCGATAGTTACAGCTTGAAAAACTTTGTAATCTTCGGCGCGGGCGTGGGTGCCAATAATTGCCATAATTATGGTAATCGCGGCAAAAAATCGAAAGAGCTTCATAAGTTTCTCCTTTGTGTGATACAGGTCCTTTGGTTTTCTAAACTATACATTATATATAAAGAGATGTCAAACCACCAGCCCTACACCTAGCACCTAAACCCTAAACCCTAAACCCTTCAACCCGTGTCCCAACCAATCTAATGGGCTTTTGTTTTGGGTTGGCTCTCTTGTCTAAATAGGGAAGAACTAGTTTTAAAATTTCCAGGTCAAACTTCTTTTTGTTGTCTTTGCTAATTGGCTCTTTAAAACTTTTGGAAGATGTTTTCGTTTGAAAGTCAGAGAAACGCACTGTAATAGTAATTGTTTTAAAAGATGAAAATTCGCTCTTTTTGAAGCTTTCAAAAACGCTGTCTGAAATTTTTTGCATAGTGTTTAAAATAAATTCGGCTTCTAATGTATTTTTAAAAAATGTGGTTTGCTCTCCAATTGATTTTATCTGATGGAATTGGGTAACGGGACTGTTATCAATTCCGCGGACTTTGTTGTATAAATCTTCGCCGTGCTTGCCGATCATTTCTTTTAGCTGTTCTTTAGAAATCTTTAATATGTCTGCAATTATTTTTAATCCTTTTTTGTTTAAAAATTCACCTGTCTTGGGGCCAATGCCGGGGAGCTCACGAATTGAAAGGGGATTTAAAAAGCTTTGGGCGTCCTTTTCTTCAACCAAAAATAGGCCATCTGGTTTTTTAAAACCTGCGGCAATTTTGGCAATTAACTTATTGGGGCCAATGCCAACTGAACAGGTAACTTTTTCTTTTTCTTTTATTTCTTGTTTAATTTCTTGGCAAATTTTTTCTGATTTTTTAAAAGAACCTGTAAAACCTAAGTCAAAGAAAAATTCATCAATGCTGGCTTGCTCCACATTATTTGAATATTTTTGTATAATTTGCAAAACCGCAACAGAAACCTTGTTATATAACTCAAAATCTACGGGCAAAAATATTGCCTCGTCCTTCCCCTGTTTTTTTGCTTCTTGCGACAATAGCCATGCGGTTGAAATAGGAAGAGCTGAGCGAATGCCGTATTCGCGCGCTTTGTAGTTTGCCGTGGAAACCACGCCTCGTCCAAAACCGTTTTTGGGATCTGATCCAACTACTATGGGTTTCCCTGCAAACTTGGGGGTCGTAACTTCCTCAACATAAGCAAAAAAAGCATCCATGTCCAGATGTGCGATAATTCTGTTTTGCATGATATTAGATTCTAGCACAAAAGTGTTATTTTTGTCGTATCAGTCTTTGACTTTGGTTTTACCTTTTGGTAAAATTATAAAACTTGCATGCAGGAAAATTTTGTAAAAATAATCAATGCAACTTACAGATTACTGGATTTTTTTCCAGATAACGAGCCTTTGAAGTACAAGGCAAAAGAAAAGGCACTAAATGTCATGGAGGATTTGATTTTAATGGAATCTGGACAAAAAGAGGTATCTTTCAAGCTTGTTGAAGATATTGAAATTTTAAAAAATTACTTGCAGCTTGGCAAATATCAAGGATGGGTTGGGGGGATAAACTTTTTGATACTTTTAAAAGAGTACGATGCAATGAAAAGCGGAATTGCTCTAGAAAAAAGAGAAATCAGACAAGAAATAGAAAGCAAGGAAAAAGCCAGTTTAATAGAAAAGCCAGAGACAAGTATTGAGTTGCCTATTGGCAAAGAAAAAAGAGAAAAGGATCAGCAGCGCCTTTTAGAAAAGACCATAGAAAGAGATGTAGAAATTTCTCCAAGGCAGAAGAAGATTATTGGCATAATATCCAGAAAAGGAAAGGCGCAGGTGGCTGATATTATAAAGGAAATTCCAAATATAACTAAGCGAACTATAAGAAGGGACTTAGATGAGCTATTAAAAGCTGAAAAAGTGGTGCGAAGCGGAGAATGGAACCAGGTCTTCTATCAGGTAAATCCAAACAAGTCACATAATGACGGAATTGCACCAGGGACAGAGTATTTAATAGTATAATAATAGTAGGACACTATATTTGTCCTATCTATGTTAAGTTTGTCCTATCTTGTCCCAACTAATATTCTCAATTGATGACCAGCCCCAGTGAAAAATTTGGTGTAATTTACGACCAGTATATTGAGCAGATATACAGGTTTGTTTATTTAAAGGTTAATTCACAGGAAGTTGCTGAAGACATAACCTCTAAGGTATTTTTAAACGGCTGGGAATCATATCAAGAGCAACCCGAGAGAATACAGAATGAGCGAGCCTTTTTATACCAGATAGCTAGGAACATGATAACTGACTACTACAGAGATAGGGGCAAGGCAAGGGTTGTGTCTACTGAATTTACAAAGCAGATAGCAGATGATAGGACAAATTTGCACGAAAGGGCAATTGTCAATTCTGATATTGAATTAGTCAAAAATGCTATGCAGGCCTTGAAAAAAGACTACCAAGATGTTATCATATGGCATTATTTAGAAGACATGCCTATTGGTGAAATATCGGAGATTATGCAGAAACCTCAGGGTACAGTAAGGGTTATTCTGCACAGAGGACTCAACGCCCTAAAAGACGAATTAGGACAAGAATCTTAGTCAGCTAGGTCATTTGTAACAAAACAGGAACTTCTTCGTCTTCACAGTAATGGACACACAAAACGGACTAATTAATAGGCTTGCGTCACTTAAGCAAGTAAAACCCAATCAGGAGTGGGTTGTTTTAACAAAGAATCAAATCTTAATTCACACTTTTGTTGCGCCAAAAGTCCAAAAAGCTGATTATGTTGTATTCTGGAAAGGATTTTTTCAATCAACCTTCACAAAAAAGTTAGCATATTCAATGGCAGTATTGCTTTTTGTGGTCTCTGTTGGAACCTTCTTTGTTTTTAAGAACTCTTTTGTGAATGATCAAAACAATGTTGCCAAAAATGATTCGTCTTTAGCTTCACTGCAAAGCAGCGTGGCAAGTTTTACAGAAAAATCAAAGAATCTTTCACAGGTTGCAAAATATAATCCAGAAAATGTTCCTACAGCAGTGCAAGAAGTATCTGATGCGGCAAAAAATCTTACAGCGCAAATCCAAAAAAACCCAAAATTGGCAAAAGATGTGGCGCTCGAAATTAACAATAATAAAACCTATCTGGATATTCAGGGGAGCGATGAAGACGACTTAAAAGAAACTTCAAGTAATTTGTACAAAACTGTAGTAAAGCAAATGATTAAAGATTTGGAGGCGCAGACTTTAACAGACAGTCAGCAGGAATCATTGGATGCAGTAAAATCATTGTATGACGACGGAAATTACACAAGCGCACTGGAAAATATATTATTATTAAATAATTCAATAAGCTCAAATAATTAGCAAGAAAAGTTAATTGTGCTTCGCCCCATGGGTTTTAAATAAACTTGTGGGGCGGGGCAGTAATTATCTGTCCTGCTACGAGCCTGGCGGATACAATGTTATTCACCAGACTCATAACTATTAAATTTTACAAGTCGTTATCTAGTTAAATAATTCGCGGAGTGAGAAGTAACAAAATGAAATTCGTTGTTATTACGTAAAACCGCGAGATCACTACGTTATTGCTCGCTTTGCGAGCGCCCCAAGTCCGGGATTTAACTTAGATATAAGGTCGGCCGATGTTAATTGAATAGTCGATTAATAACTAATGTCTTATTTTCCAACTTTTTTGAAAAATAAGATAAACACCAAAAAACTAAAAATGAGTATTAAAAAAACAATTATAACAGCTGTGGTCTCATTGACTACAGTTGCAATGATTACTCCTTTAGCAGCTGGTGCAGACACAATCTCAGATCTTCAAGCGCAAATTAGCGCTTTGTTGGCTCAGATTGCTTCCTTGCAGGTTCAATTGAATTCAGCTACAAGCACTACAACGACAACTTCTGGAAACGTTCCAGCAGCTTGCGTTGGCGTAACATTCACAAGAAACTTGGTAGTAGGTTCTACCGGTTCAGATGTTAAATGCTTGCAGGCAATTTTGAACGCCACGGGATACACAGTTGCATTATCAGGAGTAGGATCACCTGGAAATGAAACAACTTACTTTGGTCCATTGACCTTAGTAGCTGTTCAAAAATACCAGACAGTAAAATTCGGTTATGGAGCAAGCCAAATTGGTCCTCTTTCAAGAGCAGACCTAAATGCATGGCTTAGCAGCAATTCATCATCACCAACCCCAACTCCAACACCAACTCCAACACCAATACCAACGGGATCGGGTCTTTCAGTAATGTTGGCATCTGACAACCCAGCTTCAGGAACAGTAGTTTCTGGAACATCAACAGCTCAAGGCGGAGCTGATATTGCTCACTTTACATTTGTAAACGGAGACAATGCAGCAGTTAAAGTTACAACCTTGAACTTAAAGAGAATTGGAATTTCCAATGACTCTACATTGGCTAACGTGTACTTGTACAACGGAGCCAATAGATTGACAGATGGAGCTTCAGTTTCATCTGGAAACATTAACTTCAACGATGCATCAGGATTATTCACAGTACCGGCTTACGGTTCTATGACAATTCGTGTATTGGTTGACTTGGCAACAGGATCTTCTGGACAAACAATGGGAGTAAGCATTGACTCAATGAGCAGTATTGCAACAAATGCAAGCTCAGTTAAGGGTACATTCCCTGTATCTGGAAACTTGTTTACAGCAGCCTCCGGATCGTTGGCAGGAGTTAACTTTGCTTCATCAACAACGCCTTCAACAGCTAGCGTTGATCCGCAAAATGACTACACAGTTTGGCAAAACGTTACAACTATAAATACAAGAGCTGTTACCTTGAAGAGGTTTGCATTAAGGCAAACAGGTTCAGCTTTGGCAGCTGACATTCAAAATTACAGGTTATACATTGACGGCGTACAAGCCGGATCAGCTGTATCTACAGTTGACTCAAATGGATACGTAACTTTTGACTTATCAGCAAATCCAGTAAGGTTGGAAACTGGAGCCAGAACAATTAAAGTTTTGGCCGATATCATCGGAGGATCTTCAAAGACATTTATTTATTCTTTGAGGCAGACTTCTGACGGAGCTTTCACAGATACACAATTCGGAGTTGATGTAATCCCACAAGCTAATAGCACAACATTCACCCAGAGAATTACTGGTACAATGACTATTAACTCAGGAACATTAACATTTGCTAAAGCATCAAGTTCACCATCGGGTGACGTTGTTTTGTCAGCACCAAATGCTGTTGTTGCGAAATACACATTAACATCAGCCGGAGAGCCAGTTAAAGTAACTGAGCTGTACATTGGTATGACAGATTCAACTACAGCTGGAGTAAGTAACTTTAGAAATGTTTCTATTTATGCAAATGGTGTGCAAATCGGTAGTACAACAAACGTTACCGAAGGAGACACTACAACTGGAACAAAATTCAGTTTTGGTTCTTCTTTAATTGTTAACCCTGGTTCACCAGTAACTTTGGAAATCAGATCAGACATTAAGGAGAATTCAGGAACTGCTATAGCAGCTAGCGACAGTATCTTTGCCACAATTATTGCTGGCAGTTCAAATGCTGAAGGAACAGTTTCAAAGACAACCATCAGCAGCCCATCAGCTAACGTTAATGGAAACACACTGACCGTAAAAGCAGGAGCTTTGACAGTTTCAAAGTACACAGCTTACACAGATCAATCAGTTGTTCCTCCATTGACAAAACAGAAGATTGGACACTTCACTGTAAAGGCTGATACAACAGAGGCAGTAAACATTACCTCTATTGAAGCTAACTTGAACAACGTTGTAAGCTCATATGCTACAAACTTGTATGTTCAGTTTGGTAACGATACAACAACTGTAAAGCCATCATTGTCAGCAGCTTCAAACAGCTGGTCTGTCAACTACACTTTGGCAGCTGGTCAGACAAAAGATTTGACAGTTTGGGCTGACATCAATTCGAGCGCAACAGGAACAGGTATTGTCAGCACTTATGTTGCAGGAACAACAACTGATTCAGCGACAGCTGTAACAGCTGGTACAACCGGAGCTTACACGACCGGTACATCCGGAGTTCAAGGACAAAGCATTGTCTTTACAACTGGATCATTCACACCAGCGACTGACGGAAGCACTCCAAATGCTGCAATCGTAGCAGGCGGACAGCAGGTTGTTGCAGGCAGATTCAAGTACACTGCCGTGTATGACTCATACACAATACAAACGTTGAGGTTTACGGTAAACGCAAACTCAAATGCAGCAAACAATTCAGCTGCAATCAACAGTGCTGTATTGATGGATGGATCAACACCAATAGCTACAGCCGCTTATGACAACACTAATGCCTACATTGAATTCTCAGGATTGTCTATGCCTGTGTCAATGAATACAAACAAGATTTTGACATTGGCATTCAATTTGTCGTCAAGTATTTCTTCAACCAACAGCACATCACAGGTTGACGTTGAGCCGACCCAGTCTTATATCAAGTACATGAATAGCACTGGAACTCAAACAGAATCAAGCACAACCTATGCTACAAACAAAGAGGTGTATGTATTCAAGTCAATTCCAACTATAAGCAAAGTTGCAGTTTCAACTTCAACATTGCACTCAGGAGACACAGTTGACTTGTACAGCTGGAAAATTGCAGCTAACTCTGTAGGACCGGTTGCTGTAAAGCAAACAAAGCTTTCATTGAACTGGACAGACAGTTCAGCCGATAGCACTTTGTACTTGTACAGCATGAAGTTATATAAGGATGGTGTTAATATCACAAGCTTGGTAACAATTACCGACGAGGATGGACACGACCTTGAAACTTCAACAGCAGCTAGTGGAGCCAACGAAAGCTCATCAACTATAATTATCGCTTGGAGCGGAGAAGATACAATTTCAGCTGGCGGCTCTTCTACATACCGATTGGAAGCAACTGCATCAGGATTTGCAGGAACTGCTAGCGTAACTGGCGATGACGCAATTTCAGTCAATATGCCAACTGACGCAACTGTTAACGGTTCAACAATTAAGTACTTGAATGCATCAGCTTCTCCAGCAACAAGTGTAGTACAATTGGCAACTACAGCTGGAGCATCAGGAGAGGATGCTAACTTCATCTGGTCAGATAATAGTGCCGTATCACACGTTGATACAGTATCTGCAAATGGAGCTACTGCAACAAGTTCAGGCGACTGGTCAAACGGTTACCTAGTTCAGAGCTTACCTCTGTCAACTACAACTTGGAGCGGTCAGTAATCTTCTGAATGAACCCCTTACTCATCTCTTGCGAATTGAGTTGAAGGGAAAAACAAAAACTCCCCGTTTACGGGGAGTTTTTGTTTTCACAGATTACTGCAGATTCTAACAGATTTATGCCGATATATTCTTTTCAGTATGAATTAGTCTTTTGATTACCAAATTCTTGAGAGTAAACCCAACCAAGAATCCTAATTGATACTTTGAACCTTTAAGATATCCCCAAAACTGTTTTTCATCTTCTTTGGTGATAAATGGCTTTGACTTAATCTCAACAATAATTTTGTCTTCAATAATTATATCTGGAATGTAAACTCCAACTTTTTTACCTTTGTAATTTATATCAATATGTTTTTTATTTTCAGATGCTAATCCCAACAAAGATAACTCGCGAATTAGAGAGCGGTGAATTATTTCTTCTTTTATGCCTCCGCCTAAAGAATTGTAGACATTAAAAAAAGCCCCTCTAACTTTATAAGATTCTCTTTCGTAGAGTAGTTTACTATTTTTAATTTCCATAAGTATCCGTATAAATCAGTTTAAATCTGTATAAATCTGCGGTTTTAATTAGTAAGGAATAGTCTTTAAAAAATCATTTACATCCTGCTGGGCGTCTGGGTCAATTTCAATAATCAAAAGCACTGTATTTCTTGCTTTATCATATTGTCCCGTCTCTCTGTATAAAAAAGCTAATGTTGAATGGTACTCTAAGTTATCGCGGTTAAAAAGCACCAAGTTTTCGTAAATTTCTACTAATTTTGGATAATTTTTATTTTGGCTATAGGCTAATGCTAACTGGCTCCAGGAAATTTGAGTATCATATGCATATCCTCTATCTTTTGCAATTTTTATATCTTGCTCTCCTTTCGTTGTTTCATTGAGTGCTATCTCAGAAATACCAAGATACCAGTAGCAATATATTGAACTTTCATCGATGGCAATACACTCTGTTGTGACTTTCTTCATATTTTGAAAATCTCCAATAGCAAAATACATTTGAGCCTCTGAAGTATATATTTCTTGGCGTCTAGGACTTAGTTTTTTGGCCTGGTTAATGTAATTTTGTATTTCACTTTTTAATGCGTCTCTCTTGCTATGATCTGTTTCTGCTGCTAAAACCGTGCTGCTAAATTGTGCAAGCATAATCCATCCTCTGGTATATTTTGGCTGTATGGCTACTTCTTCCTTTAGAGCTTGAATTGCTTTTTGTATATATTCTTGCTCTTTTCCAATTTTACTTGCACAGCTTTTTACGTCTTCTGCGTATTTTAGTCGAACGTAAGAATCTAAGAAACTTTTTGATTCAAGAACTTCATCCATTAAGGACATTTTTTGCGGACACTCCAGTTTTTCTGCAATGTTTACTTTTGCATTTATTGATAATGGCTTTGCGCCAAATTGCCACAAAAACCATACTGCAAAAACTAATAGCGCGCCCGTTGTAATTTTTCTATTTTTAAACAGACTGCTGTAAATTTTTGAATGAATTTGAAATTGTTCAGGTTCTGCTTGATTGGATATTAAGTACAAAGAGTATCCAACAATAAAAAATAGAATTAAATAAGTTGTTGCGCTATCAAAGCCAAAGGATAGGGTGATAAAATAAGCTAAGACTACCGATTGAATGGCATGTGCTGGCAGTGTCTTTTCTGGGTTATTTTTTTTAACATTCTTCAACTTCCAAAAAAGAAAAGAAAACAGTAATAAGTATAAAATCAAAAATGGTATTCCAAAGGAAACCGATAGGTCTAAAAATATATTGTGGGCTCTGTCCCACCAGTCTTGTCCCAAAACGACTAGATAATCTAAGTCTGGATTATAATATCTGTCAAAGGCGACTGCCTGGTTTTCTGGTCCCCAACCTAAAATAGGTTTTTCTTTTACAGATTGGAAAAATGTTTGCCAGGCTGAAAAACGGGTTTGTCCTAGAGCTTGAGTTATGCTTGTCAGAGATATTCTATCTGCGACAAAAGAAACTTTTGGGTTGTTTGCAATAAAACTCGGAAGATTTGGAGTAAGACTTACGTAAAGTATTCCTGAAATTGCCAATCCTAATAAAATCACAAAAGCCATCCTTGCCTTGTGCATTAGCTTTGGGTAGAAAATTAAAAAGTACGATCCTCCAATAGCAAGTCCCAAGTATGCTGCTCTGGATCCTGAAATAAAAATACCAAAAACAAACAAAACAACAGAGGCAAGGTAAAATATACTCTCTTTAGAAACCCATGAAGTTTTTTGCCCCCCTTGGTATTTTTCTTTAAAATTTTTTATGAAAAAGGAAATAGCGGGAAAAATTAAAAAAAGCAAATAAATTGCCAAGAGGATCGGGTTTGAAAGAGTTGAAGGAGGCCTGCCTTCGTATGCAACAAATAAATTTGGCATAAGATTGAAGTACTGTATAAATGCAAATAAAACAACTAAATCCCCAATTAAAAAAGAAAAATTCCATAACTTTTGCCAATCTTTTGCTTTTAAAATAAAATACATTACTACTGCCATCAAAACGCAAAATATTAAGTTTACTGCACCTCCGGAGCGATGAGGAGAAGTCCATAAACTAAATACTATATCAGATGAAAAAATAGTTGATAATATAATAAGTAAAATAATACCCAAAAGAATCCAAATAGCTTTTTTGCCAACTCTATACTTTGATAGAGTTTCTTTTAAGAAGCTTTCGTCTGATATTGTTTGCCAAAAAAACAAGGCTAAAATAAGAGAAAATACTATTCTAAAAGCAATAGCTTTGCCCCATTCAGGAGGAAAAAAGAAGGGGGAAACGGCAAGTAAGGGTAAAAATAAAATCAAAAAGAACCCTACTAAATAATATTTATAGAACTGATTGTATAATATATTGTTTTTCATGTTTGTTTATGATATAAATAAAACATTAAAAAAGCAATAAAGTACCAAAATGAGTACTCGAAAGATCATCATTACATCTGGTTTTTTCAACCCTGTCCATATTGGACACGTAAACCTATTTAAAGAGGCAAGAAGTCTGGGTGACTTTTTGGTTGTCATTGTCAATAATGACGAACAAGTTAAGCTCAAGGGGTCGGCTAGTTTTATGCCAGAACACGAAAGAATTGCTCTTATTGAGAGCATAAAGCATGTTGATGCGGTATTTTTATCAGTTGATAAGTTTGCCGATAAAGATGGTGTTCCTATTCCCGAAAGCTTAAAAACTGTATCAAAAATGTATCCTGGAGAGTTATTTTTTGCCAAGGGTGGAGATAGGAATTATGATAATATTCCTGAAATTGAACGTAAAGTTTGTGATGAATTTAATATCCGCGTAGTAAGCAACATAGGCGGAAGCAAGATACAAAGCTCATCGTGGCTTATTAATAAAGTAAAGCAAAATGAAAAATCATAAAGCTGAAAAAATAGGCATTTTAGGATATGGCGAGGTTGGCCAGGCAATAGCCAAATTCTATAAAAAACCATTTGTTAAAGATTTAAAAAGAAACGACGGACTCGCGGGTGTTGAGGTTTTGCATGTGTGCATACCATGGAGCGATGAATTTCCTAAAGTTGTAGAACAAGAAATAAATGAACTCAATCCGATTTTGACAATAATTCATTCTACAGTTAACCCTGGTACAACAACAAAACTTGCACAAAAATTTAACGGCTCAGTGGTGCATAGTCCTGTCAGAGGAGTTCACCCAAAACTTCATGAAGGCATTAAAACTTTTGTAAAGTATATTGGAGCTGACAACAAAAAAGCAGGGCTTTTGGCAAAAAAACATCTTGGCGGTTTGGGTATTAAAACTAAGGTTTTTGACTCTTCAACAGCAACAGAACTGGGAAAAATTTTAGACACGAGTTATTATGGCTTAGTTATTGCTTGGCACGGTGAAAAGAAAAAATTGTGTGATAAGTTTGGAGTTGATTTTAACCAAGTTGTTACTGACTTTAACAAAACCTATAATGCTGGTTACAAAAAAATGGGCAAAACTAATGTTATAAGGCCTATTTTATATCCTCCTAATGGATCTATTGGAGGACACTGCATTGTATCAAACGCCAAAATTCTCAAAAAACACTTAAAAAGCAAAGCCATAGATCTTATTTTAGATTACGAAGAGATTTAAAAGTATCATATGGCAAAAATAAAAAATTTCTTTTTAAAGAATACTGGTATAAGACAGACTATTGTTAAAAATACTTTCTGGCTTTTTTTGGCTCAAATGATAGCAAGTATTCTTAGGTTCTTATTGCTTATTCTTGCTGTTAGGGTTTTGGGGGTTTTGGAATATGGCAAATTCACATTTGCCTTTTCTTTTGTTTCTGTAATGGTTATTTTTGCTGACTTGGGAATAATGGATACCGCTACAAAAGATCTTTCTCAGGATGTTAACAGTAAGGCAGAATGGCTTGAATTTTTGTCTTTAGATATTGTGTTAACTATTTTCGCCTTTCTATTGATGATTATAGGATCTTTTATAGTAGTTTCAGATCCAGTTATACAAAAAACAATCTGGGTTTTATCTTTCTTTATTGTAATTACAAGTTTCTTTGGAATTTTCTTCGCCTATATGAGAAGTGTCCAAAAAATGGAATACGAAAGTCTATTTAAAATAATCCAATCTGTGATGATTTTCTTGGTACCACTTTTCGCTCTTTTATATTTTAAATCAGCACTTGGTTTAGCTTATGGATATTTATTAGCTAATTTTATATTTCTAATTCTGTTTTTAGTATTTTTTAATTTTTATTTTCAGAGATTGAATATTAAATGGAGTAAAAATATATTCAAAATTTTAAAAAGATCATGGCCATTATCTGTAAGTTTCACAGGAGCATTTATTTATATATATGTGGCATCAGTAATTCTTGGTTTTTTTAATTTGATTTATGAAAATGGATTATTCGGAGCAGCGTTTAAGATAGCCTTTACAGTTTTTATGTTAATTACTATGGTTGGTGCAAGTTTTTATCCGGTTATGAGTAAATTCTTTATTGAGTCTAAAGAGAATTTACAAAAAACATGGAATTATCTAATGATGTCGATGATTTTTTTAGCTGTACCTATGGTTTTTGGCGGGATAACTTTATCGCCGCAAATTATAAAATTATTTTACGGAATGAGTTTTTTGCAATCTATTCCTATTTTGCAGTTTTTATTTGTTGTGATAGCAATAAACCTCATCAATTATCCATTTAGTTTGGCATTAGTTATATCTAACCAACAAAAAAAGAATTTCTTAATTATTTTATGCGGAACTGTTTTTGATATTATATTAAGCATTTCACTTATTCAATCATACGGAGTGTTTGGGGCAGTATACGCTATTTTATTATCCTCTATTGTTGCATTATTTTTGTCAATACTTTTGCTTAAATATTTTGTAAATTTAGGAATATCTTACTTTAATATGGATTTGTTTGAAACTACTTTGATATCTTTATTTGCAGGCCTTTTAATGTTTTTATCTATTCGATACTTTGTAATTTATAATCTAAATATCTTTATAATTGGGTTACTTGGATTCATGGTATATATATTAGCGTTAATTACCATATATAAATATATTCTTCATAAAAATCTATTAAGTGTTTACAAATGAAAAGTCAAAAAGTTTCTGTAATTATAACTACTCATAATAGGAAAAACCTTCTTGTAAAAGCTATCGATAGTGCCATAAGTCAAACCTACAAAGATATGGAAATAATTGTGCTTGACGATGCTTCTATAGATGGAACTTTCGAGGTCGTTTTAGAATTGAGTAAAAAATACAATAATGTGGTGGCGATAAGAAATGATCATACTCTAGGTTTTGTTGATAATTTAAATAAAGGAGTGAATTTAGCTAAAGGATATTATGTTGCTATTTTAAATGATGATGATATATGGGCAGATAACCAGAAACTACAAAAGCAAGTTAATTTTTTGGAAGAGAATCCAGACTATGTATTGACAGGGGGGGGAGTTATAAAGATTAACAAAAGCGGTAAAGAAATGGTAAGATTTTTACTACCAGAAAAAGACGAGGAAATCAGGTCGATAATTTTAGTTAGCAATATGTTTGTTCTGAGTAATGTGGTTTTCAGAAAAAAAGAATTTTTAGAAGCAGGCCAGTTTAAAAATCGATTTGGTTTTTTCTCAGACAGGGCTTTGTGGTTAGAAATGGGTAAGTTGGGAAAATTTTATAATTTCCCTTATTTTTTTTCTTATTATTTAGATCAGGAATATGATCAAAAGAGGAGTGCCAGAGATTATGAAATAAGGAGAAAGATATTTAAAAGGATTAAATTTACCAATGAATATAAGCAATATTATAAAGGTTTCTCGAAAGCATTATTAATTGATATATTAAGTTATGCTTACTCTTTTATTCCTTTTAGGAGAAATTTAAACCCACTTCTTTTAAGGTTGAGAGAAATAATTTTAGGGCGGTCGCCTTATAATTATTACGATAGTAATAATAAGAAAATTAAACTGTAATTAAAACTTTTTCAGGAATTCTTCAAATGATTTTTTCATGTAATCAATCTGTTTTATCGTAAGTCCATGATGGCAACCGATTACAAACCCATTTTCCATTATATAATTGGTGTTTTTATATCCTGCTTTACTTCTAATCCATTTTATATTATTAAATCCAGGTTGAAGCGTGATATTACCAGTAAAAATAGGCCTAGTCTGAATATTAGAATATTCTAAGTGTCTTATTAAGTCATTTTTTTTAAAGGGAGCCTCTTTCGTTAGTGTGAGAGGAAAAGACATCCAGGCTGTTTTAACCACTTTACTTTGTTTTGGCAGAACAAAAAAATTTTTATATTTTGAAAAAAAGTTAATAAGTTCATCAAAATTATTTTGTCTCAGAGAGATAAATTCCTTGAGACGAGTTAGCTGGACTAACCCAAAAGCAGCAGATATGTCAGTTGTTCTCATATTATATCCAATTTCTGGGAATATGAATTTTGAATCATAGGTCTTATTTTTCAGCCTGCCTTTTAACCTTACATCTATGTTTTCTGTTTCATTTAAAGAAGAGTAGCGTCCCCAGCCACTTAATATTCTGGCTTTCTGGCTGTGTTTAAGATTATTAAAACATATCATACCCCCTTCTCCTGCAGCGGTTATTAAGTGAGTAGCATAAAAGCTTGTAGTAGAAATATCTGAATATATTCCCGTAGATTTACCTTTTATTGTTGCTCCTAAAGTGTCGCATGAGTCTTCAATTAAGTATAAGTTATGTTTTTTTGCTATTTTCCTTAAATTTTCTAAGTCTGGGATGTTGCCGAATAGAGAAGGAATCATTAAAGCTTTTGTTTTTTTAGTTATAATACCTTCAACTTTATTTACATCAATAAGATAGGTTGATGGTTCAACGTCAATGAACGCTGGTATAAGCCCAAGTTTTACGATGGGAGCAACTGTGGTAGAGAATGTTAAAATAGGCGTTATCACTTCTGAACCTTTTGGTAAATTTAATGACTCTAGGGCCAAAAGATTCGCAGAAGATCCAGAGTTTACGTATACGCCGTATTTTTTTCCAAACAAAGAAGAGATCTTATTTTCGAATTCGGATGCCTTTCTTCCTGCTACAATCATGGGGGTTTTTAGAACTTCAATTACAGCTTTAACTTCTTTTTCTCCAAATACTGGCAAAGCATACGGCACTCTAATGTTTTTTTTCATACTTTAAAGCCTTTTTATTAATAGTATCAATAAGTAAATATAACAGAAAATACATGAAATTCAAGTATAAAATTCCTATTTTTTAACTTGTTATTTATATTTATGTACGGCTTACATCTTTCAGGGGATATTTTTATAATATTTATACTAAGGGTGGATACTGGTAATCTTTGGCAAATCATTATATAAATACTATATTGTAAAGGTAATGGTTATGGCAAATTTTAAAATAAAAGTACTCCTTTTTTGACATAGTTCAATTTTAGCAATGGATAAATTTAAAATTAGTATCATTGGAACAGGTTACGTGGGTTTGGTTACAGGCGTTTGTTTGGCTGAAATAGGCCATGAGGTTGTTTGCATAGACAACAACAAAGAAAAAATAGAAAAATTGAAAAGAGGCATATCTCCAATTTATGAGCTGGGCATTGAGTCTTTAATAAAGAAAAATACCCAAAATGGCAATTTGTCATTTGCAAGCAATGTTAAAGATGGAGTTTTAAATTGTAGCGTAATCTTTATATGCGTAAATACGCCAACTCAAAAAAATGGCAAGACCGACTTAAGATATATTAAGGCCGTTTCAAAAGAAGTTGCCAAAGCAATGAATGGTTATAAGGTTATCGTAAGCAAAAGCACAATGCCTGTTGGCACGAGTAAAAAAATAAAAGAGATAATTGAAAAATTGGCTCCCCGTAATGCGCAGTTTGATGTAGTTTCAAATCCGGAATTTTTAAAAGAGGGCACAGCCATAGATGACTTTTTAAAACCCGACCGAATTGTAATTGGGGTTGAGAGCAAAAAAGCCAAAGAAGCAATGATTAAAATTTATAAACCCTTAAAAGCCCCAATTATTTTTACCGGTATTGAAGGGTCGGAAATTATAAAACATGCATGTAATTCTTTTTTGGCTACTAAAATTTCTTTCATGAATGCAGTTGCCAACATTTGCGAGGAAAATGGAGGAGAAATTGATGAAGTTGCCCTTGGCATGGGTTTGGATAAAAGAATCGGAAAAGATTTTTTGAGGGCGGGAATTGGCTTTGGGGGAAGTTGTTTTCCAAAAGATGTGGCGGCCTTTGCTAGGGTTGCCAAAGATTCAGGGTATAACTTTAAACTTTTAAAGGAGGTGCAAAATATTAACTGGCGCCAAAGAGATAAATTTGTTAAAAAGATAACGCTGGCAATTGGAAATTTAAAAAACAAAAAAATTGGCGTACTGGGTTTGTCGTTTAAGCCAAATACCGATGACATGAGAGAGGCTCCCAGCATTGATATTATCAATGCATCGCTTAAGATGGGAGCAAAAATTTTTGCCTATGATCCTGTCGCCATGCAAAAGGCAAAAGACGTATTTAAAAATAAAATTAACTACTGCAGTAATATGTACGAGGCGATGGTTGATGCAGATGTTTTGCTTATATTAACCGAGTGGGCTGAATTTTCAAAAATGGATTTTAACAAAGCAAAAAAATTATTAAAAAATCCCATAATCATAGACGGAAGAAATATATTTAATCCAAAAGAAATGGCAAGGCTGGATTTTAAATATTATTCTGTCGGCAGAAAAACCTATGGCAAATAAAATTTTGATTACCGGTTCAAGTGGTACAATTGGAACGAGGCTTTTTGAAACAATGCTGGAAAATGGATATAAAGTTGTTGGATTTGATAGAAAAATCAATAAGTGGCGTAAAGATTTGGACAAGCTGACTATGAAAGGAGATCTTACTTTAAAAGAGAATATTGAAAAAATTCCAAAAGACATTGACTTGATTATACATTTGGCAGCTAACGCAAGAGTGTATGATTTGGTGCAAGATCCGAATTTGGCATTAGAAAATGTTATCACTACGTACAATGTTTTAGAGTTTGCCAGAAAAAATAATGTCAAAAAAATTATTTTTGCAGGAAGCAGAGAGGCCTATGGCAATAGAGACAAAGCTGTTGCAAAAGAAGAAGACGCGCGAATTGAGCTTTCTGAAAGCCCTTATGCAGCCAGTAAGATTTCAAATGAATCATTTGTTTGCGCTTACTCAAAGTGTTATGGCATTGATCACGTTATTTTGCGTTTTTCTAATGTTTACGGGATGTATGACGAATCAGATAGATTTGTCCCTCTTATGATAAGAAAAATGAAAAAAAATGAGGACATTTTAATTTTTGGAAGAGACAAAGTGTTGGACTTTACATATATTGACGACTGCATTGTCGGAATTTTAAAAGCTGTAAAAAGTTTTTCAAAGGTTAAAAATAATACATTTAATATTACCTATGGAAAAGGCAGTAATTTGGTTGAAGTTGCAAAAGAAATAAAAAAACTGCTAAAAAGCAAAAGCACTATTATCATTAAGAAAAATAGGCTTGGTGAAGTAGAAAAGTTTATAGGTAATGTTGTAAAATCAAAAAAATATTTAGACTACAAGCCTCGTTTTGCAATTAAAAAAGGACTCAAGCTATCTGTAGCTTGGTATAATAGGCCTACTTATTAAATCAGTAAGTCTTGAGTTTTTTAAGTAAACGGTTAAGGTATGAAGCTAAAGATGCATCAGGTACTTTATATAAATTTAAGAAACTTTCCTTTTTTATTACAAAAAAACTTCAATATTTTAAATAGAATTTTTTTGTCTGAAAAGAGAGATGCTAATTTTTGTTATGAGCGCGCTAAAAAATGGATAATAAAAAACACGATACCCGGCAAGGGAGTAATATCCAGCTCCTTACATAAAAATATCTCTCATATCGAGGTAACAGGATACCTAATTCCAACGCTAATAAGTGCTAAAGAGATTAAGCTTGCAAGGCAGTATGCAGTTTTTTTAAAAAATGTACAGCGTCCCAATGGGGCTTTTACCGGATCAGCCGATGGTAAAGAATATGTTTTTGATTCAGGACAAGCATTAAGGGGGTTTTTAGCAGCTTCTTATTTATGGCCGGAATTTAAGCCATATGCTAAAAAAACAGCAGATTACATTATTTCTTTGATGAAAGAAAGTGGGAGCATTCCCTCAATGTATGATGGGGTTACGGAAAATATAAACATTTATATTTTACCAGCTTTGCGTGAAGCTTCAAAAATACTAGAAGATGAAAAATATGAAATAGCTGCCAAAAAGTCTTTGCAATATTATAAAAATAAAGAAGATATTTTAAACGAAAATCTTTTAACTCATGATTTAGCTTATATTCTTGATGGATTTTGTGATATGGAAGGAAAGGACTTTGTGAGGCAATTTATTAAAGATTTTTTTAAAAGAAGAATCAACAATGGAAAAATTCTAGCTTATCCAAATGATTCTTGGACTTGTAGCGCGGGGGACGCCCAGCTTGCTGTTGTGGCTTACAAACTTGGCATGCAGGATTATGCAGATGAAATAATGGGTTATTTGTGTAAAGTGCAAAATATTTCAGGAGGATTTTATGGAAGTTACGGATTCTTGGGATATTACTTTAACGATGCAGAAATTGGATGGGTTAATAAATTTTTCATGGATGCAGTACATTTAAAAACATCTAGAGCGTAAGATAGATGTTTTTGCTTAATAATCTTTTGAGTAGAATTCTGTTTTGTACCAGTCAATAGTTCTTTGAATGCCGTCTTTTAGAGATATGTTTGGATTAAACTCCAGATCTTTTTTTGCTTTTGAAATATCTGGGCATCTTCTATTTGGTTCATCTGCCGGATATGTTTTAGGATACGGTATTTTTTTTACCTTAACTTTTTTAGGAAAAATATCTGAAATTGCTTTTGCCAAATTATTTAAGTTTATTTCTTCTTTATCATTTCCAATATTGTAGGCCTGGCCACTTTTTCCTTTTAAAAGGACAAGGAAAAATCCGGCAATTGCGTCTGTAATATAGCTGTAGGTGCGTGTTTGCAAGCCGTTGCCGTGGATTGGTAAAGTCTTGCCTTCCAAAGCTGAGCTTAAAAATCTTGGCAATACGCGAAAGTCGTCAATTTTCATTCCGGGACCGTAAACATTAAATGGCCGTATAATTTTTACAGGGGTCCCAAAAAGCTGATGATATGACATGCATATTGTCTCGCCCAATCTTTTTGATTCATCATAGCAAGATCGTGGCCCAATTGAAGAAACATTTCCTTTGTAAGATTCTGGTGTTGGCACAACAGCAGGGTCGCCGTAAATTTCACTTGAGCTAAAAAAAACTATGCTTTTTGATTTTTTTTCTTTGGCAAGATTAAGCATATTTTGTATTCCTTGCGTATTTACCTGAATAGTTTCTAAGGGGAATCTCATATAATAAACAGGAGAGGCTATGCCAGCTGAATGAATTATATAGTCAACAGGTCCCTTTATTTTTAATTTTTGGCAAACATCTTTTTTAAAGAACAAAATATTTTTGTCGTATTTATTCAAAAGTCCTTTTTTGCTTCCGGTTATATAGTTGTCAATTGCAATAACCTTGCATGGTTTTTTGAAAACATTTTTATTTAGTTCGTCAAAAACGGCAATAAAGTAGTTGCCTAAAAAGCCAGAACTGCCTGTAATAAGCACTGTTTTGCCTTCAAATTGGCCAACATCCTTACTTATTGCTTTTAGGATGACTTGAATATCTTCTTTTACAATATTGTTTGTCATAATAGACATT
>Ga0209542_10004662_pt1 | contig 27974 bp, 21 predicted proteins | sample RifCSPhighO2_01_FD_184028 | JGI IMG/M metagenome (GOLD analysis project Ga0209542, IMG submission 184028) | Soil microbial communities from Rifle, Colorado - Rifle CSP2_plank highO2_0.1 (SPAdes) (version 2) | ecosystem: Environmental > Terrestrial > Deep subsurface > Rock core/Sediment ...
CATACAACAATAAAAGAATACATTCAGCGCTTAAAATGTCACCGATTGAATTTATAGAAAGTCAAAAAGTTGATAGAAACAGTGTCTGAAAAATGGGGTCCTTGACATACTCTTTCTAGACATATTCGTACATCGTAACGGTTCTCGTATAGTCCTAAACCACCTGTGCCAAGCTCTAAACCGGGTCTACGTGTAAAATTATGGCCAAAATGCTCGAAATCGACATGGTACCGTTGAAATCTTCTTAACAAGGAGGGGGTAGCTGTACTAGGATAAGGCCTCATTTTGTTATTACTAAGCGCCTCTATTACGGGGGCTACATCGAATTCTGAATTTGGCGCTAAGAAATTTTTAGTAGCTCTGCCCTGTGATACAGCCCTGTGATCAAATGTTCCGGGATATGTATCGTAAAAACCATCTTGAAAGACACCGTCTACAGGAATCATAGCGTAACAGATCCCAGTTTCTCTCGATAAATACACTAAGTCTACTGGTGAGTAAGGGGCACTTGATCTGGGATGAACAGTAAGATGTCCACTTTCTTCTAATTGCGATGTAACTGACCTACCATCTCTGGGCTCGTAGGCTTCTTCATATGTCCTCCGCTCGAACTTGAGTTCTAAATCTTTTACATGCTTTCTTTGAAAACCTAAATAATACTGATTTGATTGACCATCTTGTATTTGCCCAAGCACATCCCCGCCCTCTGTAGCTGCATCTTGCATTTTGTTTAATTGGTCTTTAGCTTTCGTAAGAGCGTCTCGAGGGTTCGGGGGTGTAAGCAAATCATCACTTTTAAAACGTAAATCTAGTGCGTCTATAAGATCCTCTCTTTTTGAAAATACTAATCCGCAGGGTACAAATGAGACTTCTGTTGATAATGTCTCTTGTGTCTCTAAATTTTGGAATGATTCATTTACCATAAATACCATTGTACCATCTTATAGGCCTCTGTTACGTGCCGTTTATTCATAGTAACCAATTTAAAAATACCTAATGTGTCTATATAAATGGCTTAGTTAAAGGATTAAAAAATGGGGTCAGACTCCAATGGATCACTAATGTAGAAAAAACTTGATTTTCTGTCCCAAATTCTTATGGCACTTAGCAATCAAAAATTAGAAACATGCCTGTTAATATTAGCTTTATGTGCCGAGATGGAAGCCAAATACAAAGCAAAAATTTCGTTTAGAATATTAGATCAATTTCTTAGAATGCCTGATAAGCTCTTTAAGCAAGCCCTAAAAGAGGACGACAATCCTTTTGGTATTGCACTACATTTTATAGATTACGAATGGGGACTATATGCTGGTGATTTATCACTAGTGCCTAAAGTCCATAGAATAGACGAAATCTTATCTTCTTGGCTTATCGAGTATATAAAATGGAAGCCAGAGAAAACTCCGCAAGATGAGGAGGAACTTAAAAAAGTCGAGGAATGGGAAGCTATTAAAAACTTTGGGAAGACAAAACAAAAAAGGTAAGGTCTTCTTTTTGTTTATTTACGTAATTTTTAATTATCTAATTCAAACTAAATAATACTTTCGTTATGTGTTCAATTTTACAGGGCTATACAGTGGTGCCTAATCCAGCAATTCTAAATACGAAAAGGTTGTTCTGCATCAACATTAAACCTGTGATTAGGTTGTTATAATTTATAATCGCGTTTCCTTTTCTCCTGACTGGCACGTTTTTACTATTTTGTGTTATTGATTTAATCACTCCTTGTGCGGTTATATGCTACAGATTTTCTAGATTACACAGCATTTTAAATATTCAAGTTTTCGTATTTAGGATTGTCATACCTACTCCAAATATTTGGAATAAGGTATAACCGTGTGTTAAAATTTATTTATTATTTATTAAATTTATGAATGCAAATTGTGACTAAATTAACTTCTAAATCACAGAGGCCTTCATGTCGATTTTTGAAATTGGTTTTGCGTGCGTTAAGGTTAATTACAAGTGTAAAAAATATAAAAGTTATATAAGGAGGTAAGGTTGTAGTGAATGAAAACATTTTGGAGGTTACTCCTAAAATGCTGATGGATGAAATCTTTCCACTTTTAACTTTGGAGCAGACAGAGCGTGTTATGGATAGGTTAAATGCACTATCAAAAAATACAGATTAGAGGGACGAAATAAAAGCATACATTGATGATCCAGAAAGATATACGCCAATGGACGAAGGTGGAGATGTCCCTGTTGGATAAAGATGGTCAACCTTTTTCTGGCATGGGCGAGGGTACTTAGTTCGTGTTTTTCATGTTACAACTTAAGCAACTTTGGAGAAGTGGGTGGAGTTGGACGCATAAGAATAAAAGAGGACAGCCGTATTGCAATGCTCTTCCACATTTGGTTGTAATCGTTGTATTGATAAGGGGGTATGTCAAGCACCCAAACAAACATTACCTCTACACAGTTTAGGGTTATCGAACAGTACTAGAGTGCATTCGAAAGAAAGTAGCCCAAAGAACTCTTGATCTGTCGCACACAGGAGAGATTTTTTGAAAAATAGTGATTTAGAACTTAGGTTTTTGGGGATAGAAAGCAGGTATCATTATCCTATGTGCTTGGCTATTTATTTTTGTCTGAATCTTACTAATAAATTCAGGTGATTGTTCTAAAAGAAGACAAACATCTTCAACACTTTTTTTCTCGTCATAAAGCATTTTCAATGCTAGGTCTAGCAATCCATATATGTCTCTGGGCGAGATGTTTTCTGGTATGTCTTTAAAATAAGCATCAACTTTAGAAACGCCATATGTCGAGTTTATTGGCTTAGTACTTCTGAGGTGTTCTGGTATTCCAAGAACTTCTGCTAGATCGTAAACCTGAGTTTTCCACAAATTTGCTAACGGTCTAACTAAACAACCAGATGGTATGTTAATTTCCCCAAGCGCTTCTTCAGTCTTATTTCCGCAGTCGAGTGCAGCCGCCCACACTTTATAGCCCATATTAACTGTTATTAGATCTATAAGACTAGTGGTTGGTTCAGCAACCCACATCGGTATACGATTTGTTGATTGAAGAATTCCTCCAGTTAGTATGTCGATTCCCTGTATTGCGTTTGTCAAATCTGTCCAATGGAAATGAATTGGTAACTCTGGAAAGTGGTTGATTAGTGATTCATAAAAGCTTTTTCCATATCTTTCATCATCTAGGTTCATTCCTCGAAAGCTCAGAATAAAGAGATCAGTTAGATTAACACGTTCCTCTATTTTCGCCCTTCTCATTGTTTCAGCAGTGATCCAAGCTGAAACTGCAGAGTCTATTCCAGATACACCAACGATCGCTCTTAAATTATTTGCATCGTAATTCACCAGCCTAATGTTTTCATCAAGAAATATGCATAACTGATCAACATGTAAACTAGCTTGCTCGAGATCAGATTCCATCCTACTAGTCCAATTTATTTCACATCGATTTTCAGCAAACCTATAAAGCCTATTAATTATTCCTGTTGGAACAAAAACTGGCGGAGTAAAATCATCGATATTTCCCTCTTCATTTTCTTGCATGTTAGTGTTTGAACGTATTCGACTCTTTTGTTATTATATAATATATATTATAAATAATGATACATTATCAATGTTGCATTTTTATTTATAGTATAGATACATTATGATGAATGAACTTGGTTCAACCGAACAAATTGCTCAAATCCGACCTGAGGAGATAATTTTCCCTGTGGATGAAATTGTGAAGATACAGGATCAGTTACTAACAATCCCTAGTGCAGACACTTCTGTTTGGTTTCCAATTCCGCTAATGGCAGAAGTAAACTATCAAGCGAGAATAGATATTGCAGAGATCCAAATAACAGATAAATATACTGCAGCATTACTCAAATACTTAGATCAAGCATTGAACGATTTTACTGGCTTTAGTAAACAACGGTGTAATGGTTTTACTGTCGGTTTATCTGGAGGTATAGACTCAGCAGTAGTAACAAAGTTACTCAATGATTATTGCTCCATGCGTGGGTTTGAACTTCAAGTATTGATTATGGGGGAAGGTGATCACACTCAAAGTGTGGATCAGTATAAAGGCACTCCAGCTGAGTGGATAGATGTACAATATGCGAAATTAATGTGCAAAGATTTAAATATTCAATATCAGTACTTGGATATTTCAGATGATTTGCTTGCTTTGCAACGAAACTACTTAACAAGTTGGGCAAGAGCTGGACAGAGACCAAGAATTAGGGCAAACCATCTATATGCTATGGCTGAGGAGCATGATACTATTGCGGTTGGCGCAACTAATGGTTCGGAGTTTATCTTGGCCGCATTCTCTACTGGTGGGCCTGCTGGAAATATTGCCCCTATAATTGATTTGTATAAATCAGAGGTTTATGCAGTTGCTCGAGATATAGGTGTGCCAAGATACATACAAACTAGAATCCCATTAATAAGTGAGTTAAATGTGGCTGATTCAAGCTTTTACGGTGGCAGTGAAATTGATTCTACAGTTATTGATCCAATTATTAGAAGGTTATGGTATCAAAAACAGAGTCCGGAAGAAGTTGCACTAGCCTTAGGACATGCTTCTCGTTGGATTAGTGATATCAATGATAAAAGAATTATAGGTGAAGCATGTAGAAGAGGTTATAAATCACTTTTGATCAACAGGGGTTTTAAATATTCTGGCATTGAGCCAGATTTATTTATTGACAGGTCATATTTTCCATAAATAACTATGAAAATATCTTTCTTTCAATATTTACCTAAATTTAATTCGTTCAAAGAAAATTTAATAAAAATCTCAGAATTGATAGATACTAATCTAAAAGAAATTGCCAAAACGCGAGTATTAGTATTTCCCGAATATTCTTTTACAGGTCCATTAAATCTAGAAACATTTAACCAATACAAAAAAGAAAAAGTTTTTGAAGATGCCAAAAGCGAGTTTGCTAAATTATCTACTAAATTACCAAGTACATCTATAGTGTTTGGCTCAATGATTATTCCAGACGGTAATGAATTTCATAACTCTTCACCAGTTTATTTAAATGGTGAAGAATTGGGATCGTATAGCAAAAAGGCTTTAATATATAACGAGAATTATGTTTGTGCTTCAAATACAAAATATCCTGTTTTTGAAGTCGATGGCATTAAAATTGGTCTTGCCATATGCTGGGATCTTATTCTACCTGAAGTATTTAGGCATTATATTTCTTTGGTCGATCTTGTAATTATTCCTAGTTTTTGGGGATTAGGTGGTAATAAACTCCAAGCACAATACTCATTTTCTTTAGAGAAGAAATATTATCGGGAACTTTGTGTAGCAAGAGCCTATGAAAATGCATATGGGGTGCTTTTTGTTAATTCTGTAGGAAAGTATGAATCGTCATTTTATTCTGACAGAATGATGGGTGGTAGTATGGCCGTTATGCCACCTCAGGGTGAGGTGTTTTTTACAAGCAGTAAACGACCTAATGAATTACAGGTTGTTGATTTGGACTTTTCTGAGCTAAGGAAGTTTAGGAAATATTACGCAACAGACAAAGATTTTCGTTACTATAGGTCTAGGCAATTATTTTAATATGGCTTATTTTATCTTTAATAAAAGAAAATTACAACAGAATATTAATAAATTAAAAAATGCCTTTGAAGGAATAAATTTTGAGATATACTACTCAGTCAAAACAAATTTTTGTGAAAATGTTCTAGAAATAATAGATAGTAATTGTGAATTTGAGATTGTTTCATCTGATGAATGGGAAATTATTAAAAAATTTAAACATACCAAGGTAGTGTTAAATGGCCCATCTAAATCTTTAGATTTAATTTCAAATATGTTATCAGATGGGGTTGAATATATATATTTCAATATTGATAACGACACAGATCTAGATATTTTAAATAACTTAAACAAAAATAAAGGAAAATCCATAAAAGTAGGCATTAGAGTTTATCTTAATAAAGATGGTATCTGGAATAGGTTTGGTTTTGATATTGACTCAGAAAGACTTATTGATATCATTACTACGAATAAGGACGTTCTTAGAGGTTTCCACTTCCATTTTTCTACCAACAATTTTGATTTGAAAAATTATGAATTGATTCTCGGCAAGATTAATAATCTAATTAAAAAACATTCCCTAAACATTGAGTATATTGACATTGGTGGTGGACTTCCTGGAGCCAATGAAGAGTTGTTTTATACTCAAATGTATCAAAAATTACCTAATCTAATTAGATCAGTTATTGATAAAGATGTTCTTATCATCTCTGAAGTAGGTAGAAATTTAGTTCAGGATGTATTTGACTTAGAAACTGTTATTGTTTCGACAAAGAAAATTTCATCTAATTCATATGATGTAGTGATTGACTCCAACATAATGCACATACCTTGTTATTGGGAGAAAAAATTTGGCATTGATTACATTCCCCAACATGAAGGTAAAATAAAGAAACCTTTCGAAATTAACATATTTGGTAACTCTTGTATGCAGATAGATAAACTTGCGAATACCTATTTAATAGATCATGAGCCGTTAGTAGAGGACACAATCAGACTCACAAAAGTAGGAGCATACTCGCTTTCTCAAGCATCGAATTTTATTACAAGGATTCCATTAATTAAGAAAGGATAAAAACTATGTCAAATTTTTTAGTCTTTGATTTAAAAGTTATTGATAGCCCACAAGCTGGATTGGGGGTCGCTAGGTGTCTAAAATCTCTTGGACACATTGTTTATGGTGCAGATGATACACCATTTGTAACAAACTCTGATCTCTTTGAAAAAACTTTTGTTATTGATGAACTTAGAAGTCTAAACCTAGATAACTTATTAAAAAAATTAATACAAATTAAGGAAATATATTCAATTGAATATATTGTACCTTGCTATGATGAAACGGTAATCTTGTTTTCGTATCTAAAGGATAAACTTGACTTCATTGGTATTAAACTAATTGCTCCTGGACTAGACTCTATACGTGCATTTAGAAAAGATAACTTATCGAACATTTTCAGTTATGTCGATTTAACAACTCCTGAGACAAATCTTGTTACCTCGCTTAAAGAAGCAGATAAATACGCAAATATAATTGGCTATCCAATTTTCGTAAAAGGTATGACAAAGGGAGCCTTTCCTGCCTCTAATAGATACGAACTTGAAAGTGCAATAAACAAAATATCAAGTATTTGGAACAACGGAGAAATTAATTGTTTGATACAGAAAGCAATTAGAGGTAAATACATAAATGTATTGCTAGCGTATAAAAACAAATCAATTGTAGCTTATGCTGAAATGGAAAAGATTGGTTTAGACGTAAATGGGGCAACTTGGTTTGGCAAAATTACAACAAGTCGCAATTTGTTTAATAGTTGTATTTTGTTACTTGAGAATACTAATTTGACAAACTCTATTATTGAAATTGAAACCATTAAATCAGATGATGGTAAATATTATGTTTACGAGGTAAATTTGCGACCTCCCGCATGGATATATGCAAGTGCGTTAAATGGTTTGAATTTTTTTGATGCTTTTCTTAATGTAGAGAATAAAACTATTTTTAACACTAATGAAGTATATTTTGGGAGGGAAACAAAGGAGTTTATTAAAGATATAAGCGATATTTCTGAATTTAGTAATTTGCAATACTATACTAAAGGTGCGGCTTATAAAACTAACAACCTAAAGTATCCATCTGAGTTAATGTTATAGGGGGAAAATATTAATCTTCTTCTTTTCTATCAAAGAAATTTCCGTATGATGTTTTCAGTTTTTTTCCTAAGAAAATCCTTTCTTAATCTATTCGATATGGCTGGTTTGATAACATCCGCCTAAGTCATAAATTCAAACTCCAGCACCTAAAATGATGTTATAATTAATTCACTTGTAAAAGTTTGGCATTCGCTAGATGTTAAAAAATGAATTTTTACTAAAATGATAGCAACAAAAGTTTTTGGAGCAATACTAATGATAGCCTCTGCATTTCCGTGGATACTCGCCGAAAGCGAGTTATATAAAATGAGCCTTGATAAATTTAGTACTAGTGGATTTGTCATCATCTATGAATCACGATAAATTCGTTGATAGCGACTTGAATCAAATTCTTGAAAAAAGGACTAAAGCAGTTAAAACACGAACCATTGTTGTTGCAAGCAGTATTAACTAGTTCCCACTTGGGGAATATATTGCTACAATTCACATAGTTAATTTCGTAAAGAATTTTTATGGGTACTATTCAGTTTGGTTATCATTTAACACTTGATTTATATAATTGTAACCCAAAGTTACTTGGTAACATGGAGCATTGTTACAAGGCATTAAATGAAATGGTATCATTACTCAAAATGAAGGCTCTTATACCTCCGTTTGTTATTTCAGCATCTAGCAATGAAATATCAGGCGGAAAAGATCCGGGTGGATTTTCTGGATTTGTCATAATAGCCGAATCACATATTAGCCTTCACACTTTCATCAAAAGAGGCTTTGCTAGTATTGATGTGTATTCTTGCGTAAAATTTGACGAAACCAAAGTTTATGTATAAGTACTCTGAACAATTTTAAAGCACCAAAACGCATAAAGTAATACCCATGCAAAGTAGTAAATTTATTTATCAGCCAAGAATTAAATCTTGATATAGATTTGGACGAAATAGAAAACTCCGTCAATATTAACGCGATAATTTAGTGTCAAGAAATTTAAGATAAAGGGAAGAGCACTAAACAATTTGTCTATTTTCATAGAAAAACTGCTTAGTGCAGGGCCTCCGCTCAATCTAGGTAGACAAGCAAACTACGATGGTGGCCGATTCCTAGTATCAGGAACGCCACTGCCGTCCTCTCCATAGTGACCATGTTGGCGACTGTCTCCAGTATCACCGCCCTCATCACCATAGATGATGTCAATGCCACCATCATCACGATCTTTGGACTTCATAAAACCCCAATCACGAATTGTCCTTACCGCTTCACCACTTTCACGATGATCTTTCCAAGCCATTGCTGGCTCCTTTCTTAGGCGCATCGCCTAAAGACATAGAAAGAAATGCATTGAGCAAAAGCCTTAGCTAGGATTGTACCAAAAGTTATTAACCGATAGAAGAAACAAATTATTAGACTTTGTTATATAATCCGATATATGAATGAAATACTAGATCTAAAAAAGCTTGAAAAAGTTCTGTCTAATAGGTGGAAAGCTATTTTATCCTCTGCACCTGAAAGACAATATAAAACCATCGTTGAATATTTGTCATTTCTAGAAGAACAATACGAAAAGGGGGCAATAGGATATATTCTTTATCCTTACTACATAACCTCTTTACTTGCAATTGATGGAGAAAAACATATCGAGCTAGAAGAGATAATTGACCTTGCCGCAGAGCTTGAAATACCAAATATACAAGGTGAAACTAATCCGAGGTCACGACTAGATGAAACCGAAAACTTATCTGAGATGATTAGGAAATTATAATCGAGAAATACCTATGTAGAACATATACTAATAATCGACTCTCACTACACTTGGTGGGTATGCGGAAAATCCTACTTATGTAGAATTAATAGACATGTTAAATATTGGGTATGTTGATGAAGTGATATTCGGAAAAGAGATTATAGAAACATTGCCAAAATTAGCAAAGAAATGGTCAAAAAGAACAATAAAAGATCTAGCATTATAAACTTTAACTAAATTCCCCGCACAACAGATTTTCGATGTTGGAATAACGAACCATTTGTTAGATCAGTTTGCTTAGACACGGATGTATTTTATACCAAATAGACTATATCGAAAGTCACACTAAACTTTGCAATCCGATATACATGATTCCAATAGCAAGTATTTTCTGAAGTAGTGATTTTCAGAATTCAACCAATTAGAAAAATTGGCAGTGAAATCTCCAACCTTAGAGGTATAGTAGTTAGGATCCCATCCATGTATTAATTTGCTTCATTTGTTATCATGGCATTGTACCAACAATGATCTAAGTTTAAAATCAAAAACCACGGTTATATACCGTCTAACAAATTGTTGCAGATTGCAATTGGAATAAGGTTTCAGATAAAATCACTTTAATTATGGATCTTGATAAATTCGTTGATAGCGACTTGGAGCAAATTCTTGAAAAGCGAGTGGGAATAGTTAAAGCACGAACCATTGTTGTTGCGAGCGGTATTACTAGTTCCCATTTGGGTGATGAACGAAACCTACGAGAATTCTTATTCGCTGACCTAGTAACAAATCATCTTCGAAAAAAGGCTGTCAATGTAGTCTTTTTCTTATTCGACGATAATTACGATCCATTAAGTTTTAATCAATTAAAAGTCGCAGTAAGAAAAGATGAGAAATTAATAAGGAAGTTTGAACATTATTGCGGAACACCGATCAAACTTATCCCAGATCCATACGGTTGTCATGATAATTATTCTGCACACTATCAAGAAGAAATTCTTAATCGCTTTCACAAGCTTAATATCTTTCCAAACATTATTGATTCATGGTCCTTATATGAATCAGGCGTATACGATTTTGCCAAGGAGATAGTTTTCACTCGAATGGAAGAAATTCGCACATTTTTGAAAAAAGAATTTCCGAAATATACCGTGGAAAAAATCTTCTGGCCACTTTGCCAACAATGCCACAAAATGGATAAAACAACCATTGATAAAATTGTTAACAAACAGGTAGCATATAGTTGCACACGCTGTAAAAAACACCACATTGTTTCATGGAAAAAAATAAAAGGGAAGTTTAGTTGGAAAATAGATATAGCAATTAAATGGAATGTGTTTAAATCTGATTTTGAGCCTTTTTCCAAAGCATACCTTGACCCAGATGTCGGCAGTTATTTTATAGCCAAAAGTCTGTCAAAAGAATTTTTTGGAGGACATTTTCCAGAAGTTATTCAATACGGCCAAATCCTGATGGATCGGAATCTCTCGTATACACTACTAGCATCACTTCCCAATGGAGTTTTAGACACATTATTCCTTTCTCGTCGTAAAAGCGATATTAAGTTGTCGGGTCAAAAAGTTATTCAACTTTCAAAACAATATATCGTTAGAAAAAATATATCATTCTATGATTATGTCCAAACACGTTTGCCATACGAAAGCCTTGAGTTTTTTGGTAGCGGAAAATCTTTGCCTGAACTCGATGACACGATGAAATATGGCGGTGAGTTTATGCGACACATACTAAAAAAGGAAATCCTTCCTAAATTACCAACGACACAGTTATTAAATAGGCTAAATATTAAAGATTTAATAAAAATAGGTGAGTTGCTTGACTGGGTGATTAGTTACAAATCAACAAATCCAAGCGTTGCCCTTGAAACATTCACGAAAGATTTTAAAGATTTGTTAGGCAATGAAGAGATTAATATTGCTAAATTGTTTCCTATTGTAAGACGATTACTTTCACAGGAAAAAGGTATTGCAATAAACAAGGTTTTTTATTATATGACCAATCAATTTCTGAATACTTCTAGATATCTTTTGGAAAAACAAATTAACAAAAATTAGATATAAACTAAAGACACAATTTCAGTTATTTTTTAAAATTAAACCACCCAAGGATAAAAATTTCTTTCCCAAGTGTATTTTTGCAACTTCTTAATAAGCGTAGGGGTAAGTTTTCTGCCATCGGATAAAGCCATATTTGCATCTATATTTTTTATATTTCTCATTCCGGGAATAACAGTCGAAATCTCACCGAAACTTAAGATAAACCTTAATGCAAGTTCTGGCAAAGTTCTAGCTTCGTCACCTAGTAACTCCTTTAATTTATCCGTTCTTTTAACCAATTCAATTAGCCTTTTTCCAACAAAATATTGGGTTCTAAAATCTTCGTTTTCAAATTTTGTATCAAGCGTAATCTTTCCTGTCAAACCACCTTCATCTAATGGGGCACATGCCATAATTCCAACATCTAATTTTTTAACCGTTGAAAAAAGCTCGGTAATCGGTTTTTGATGGAAGATATTAAAAATACATTGCACCACAGATATAATTCCAGATTCCAATGCCCTTAGACATCCAGAGGGTTCATAATAGTTGGGCGATAGACCCCAAAATTTAACCTTTCCTTCTTTGGTTAGCTTAAGACACAATTTCTTCCACTCATCTTCTTCATTGAACTCATCCCTCCAAACATGAAACAACATTAAATCGATAGTGTCTGTTTGTAATCCTCTTAAACTATCTTCTATACACTGCAAGATATGTTTTTTAGGAAAAATAGAACTCATAGTTGCTCCTTTGTGAGCAGGCCAGTTTTGATCTAATGGAGGGATTTTGGTTATAAGAATAATTTTGTCTCTCTGTTTTGTTTTTTTTAAAAATCTACCTATAAGTTCTTCCGAAAGATGCTCATTTGGTCTGTCTTCTCTCCACCCATATACCCAAGCTGTATCAATATTGTTTCCGCCAAGGTCAATAAAATGTTGAAGATTTCGAAAACTTTTCTTTTCGTTTTGGCCTTTCCCCCATTCTGGGTCATCGGCAATTTGCCAAGTTCCCATTCCGACTTCAGATACTTTAAAATTTGTTCTACCAAGTCTTCTGTATTTCATTTTTGTGTTAATGCAAATAGTCCGTTTGTACTGTAATATGCAACTATGTATATAATACATAGCATTGTCGATATTCTAACAGAAAGGAATAAATGTGGTTCAAGCCAATAGTCTAGTCGCTGGAAAGATAATATGTGGTAAAGAGCTTCGCAAAAATATCAGCCCAATAGACGAAACTGTAGCTTCACAGGCAAGTTTTTTATCCAATCAGGAACTAATAGATGTTTTCAAACAAGCAAAAATACAAAATGGCAGTAAAGCAAAGAAGGGCTATTCTGAATTATTTAAATTAGCTAAGTTTTTTAGACAAAATCGTCTGAAATTCATTGACCAGATTATAAAAGATACAGGTTTTATAGAAAAAGATGCTGAAGATTTAGTCGACGCATCAATAGAGTTTTGCGAAAATTACCACCTGCATATAAAAGAAATTTCTAAGAATGACGCGATAAGCTCTTTTTCTTTCAAAGAAGGATTGAACAGAAAAATCATTCTTACTTCATCGCCATATGGACTGATAGCAATCACTACTCCAAGAAATACACCCTTAATAACTGAATTGACTGCCATTGTACATGCACTCTGGACAGGTAATATACTTGTTTTAAGGCCATCTTCTGGAGTTGCTGGGACTATTTCTTACTTAATAGAAGGTTTAATAAAGAGTTTCAGTTCAAAAACTTTGAAAAGGTTAAATATTGTTTTTGCCGATGCGAAAGATTTTGTGCATGTAAGTTTAGACTTTGCGAATCTATTGCATTACGTTGGTAGCACTAAATATCTGGAAAATACCTTAGTCACAGGCATCAAAAAGGGAGTAAAGGTTCTAGTTGATGGAGATGGATGCAGTCTCGTTCTTGTTGATTCCACAGCAGACATAGAAAAAGCAGCGAATGTTTGTTATCAAGGATTAATACGTTGCAATGGCCAAATATGTATTAGCGTTAGAGTTATAGTTGTCGATCAAAAAGTCTATGAAAAATTTCTTTCTCTCTTCCTAGAATTTGTTAGGAAAACAGATGTTAGGCCATCTGGTTTAAACAAACAATCTGATATGGGTCCACTTTTTTCTTCAGCACAAGCAGAAAATATAATAGATATAACAAAAAAATACCGATCTTTGTATACACAGAAAAATCCGCTAAAGTATGGTTCAAATTATATCTCTCCCGTTGTAGTAGAGCTTAAATCAACAGATCAATCTTTTTTGAAAGAGGATCTGTTCGGACCAATCGTTGGGATTTCTTCTTTTAAAGGAAATAGTTGGAAAAGGTGGTTGACAGAAAATCCCATAAATTTAACAGACGTTGTATTTAGTAAAAGCAAAAAATTTATAGAAAAGTTTTTAGCTACGAGTAAATCTCCTCGTAAAGTAGTTAATCTAGATCCAACTATAGAATCAGTTTTTGAACCTTGGGGGGCATTTTTGCCATCTGGTAATAACGATGTTAGTTATTGGTACGATAAATATCGTTGTTATTACCAGTTAATGAAGGAGTAACTTAAGATGTGGTTTATATTTGCTTTTTTAGGTGCCGTTACTACTGGCGTAGGTCAGGTTCTAGTTAAAAAAGGTCAATCGAAATTAACCCCACTATTAGACAATCTGATTGCGACTCTCATTGCCAATTTAATTCTAGTTCCTTTTTTGCTTCTTTGGGGTGTAAATATTAGCGTGAGCAAAGAGATATTAATTTATGCTCTGATTGCTGCGACAATGTACGCTACATTCTATTACATTATTAGTGTCGGGAATGTGTCTTTGATGATTAGTCTCATAAATACTTTTCCAGTAGTAACAATTTTTTTAGCCGTTAGTTATCTGCACGAACTGCCTAATTTGCACCAATGGATAGGTATCGTTTTTGTAGTTTTGGGAACAATTTTAATCAGTCGGGAAAAGGTCGGGAAAAAAGCTATAAAAAATAAAACTAAATGGGTATTTTGGGGATTGCTAGGGGCCTTTGCAATCGGCATTGCAGAATTTGTGACAAAGTTAGCCACCATTCACGTAGATGGCTTTACATTCACTTTCTTTGTTTATCTTATGTATATACCACTTTTCATAATTTTTATGACTTTCGATAAAAAAGGGAGGAAATTCGAAATGCTAACAAATAGGTCGAGTTTAATTTTTACAATTATAGGCATCTTTTTTATAGAATTGGGACTAATTGCAATTTCTTTAGCGTACCAATACGGGCTTGCTAGTTTAGTCTCTCCAATTGTCGCTTCCCACATGTTAATAACAGTTGTATTAGCTGTAATTTTTCTGAAAGAGCGTCTTTTACCTATTCAGAAAATAGGCGTTTTGCTTACTATGATAGGAGTTATTGTCATTGGTATTTCGTCATCTTGACAGACACAAATTTCTTAATTAGAATGCCTTTAGAAATGAAATTAAATAATTATTCATCCTTTCTGTTGGGTTTCTTCTCGTTGTTTTTAATTTATTGGATAGGTATCCAGTCCTCAGGTATTACTGATTTACCAATAAATCTTTTGTTTAGCTTCGCAACTGCGGTGTTGGCCTTTATTGGTGGTGTAATGGGACTGTTGGTATCTAAACATTGGGGCGGTAAAAAAAGTGCTGTAGGCAAGGCAATATTGTTAATATCACTCGGTATCATCTCTTGGAGTTTTGGCAATTTTATTTGGTCATTTTATAATTTTGTGCTTCATCAGCCAGTACCTTATCCGTCGCTGTCTGACATCGGTTATACCTTAGCAATTCCACTGTGGGCAATTGGTGTTTTTTATCTATCTATGGCAACGGGTGTAAAGTTTCGCCTAAGAGAATCAGGAAGTAACATACTATTAACCATTTTACCAATCATTGCTACTATTTTCAGCTATTATTTTCTCTTTGTGATAGCAAGAGGTTCTTCATTTGAGGTTGAAGGTGGATTGCTTAAAATTTTTCTTGATTTTTATTATCCCATTGGAGATTGGGTCATTTTGACCATGAGCTTTCTACTTTTTGGTCTTTCCTTGAAATACTTGGGTGGGAAATTTCGATTACCAATATTCATAATCCTAGCAGGGTTTGTTGTGATGTTTATGGCCGATTTTTCTTTTTCTTATGCTACAACTATCGGAACTTATTATAATGGAAATATTTCTGATTTGTTATTTGCTACTGCAATATTTGTATTGAGTTTTGGAATAAGTAGTCTAGATATAGAAGAAACATAGTTTGAATGACTAAAGTAAACAAAAATGACCAAGTTAATTGATAGATACGAACAAGCTATTTTGCTTATAACTCACGAGCAGGAGAAGATTGTGGGTAAGGATGTTGCAATGCGGATGACTTCGCTTGTTCATAATTTAAGCGTTAAGGGTGACAAAGTTCAGATAGTCGGAGACCCAAAAGTGGTCTTAAACGATCTGGTAAATCAATACGCTAGTTTGTTCGGAAAAGCATCTGTAGAAGTCTCAAAGCAAGCAATAGAAAAACTTGGACAAAACCTAAAAACTGATGAAATACCAGAAAACCTTAAATGAGAAAGCATTCAACTGTTTACACGACAAGCTTTTTAACTAGAATATAATTTAGAAAGTTCAATTCATTGAGAGTCAAATGGAAACTAATACTGACATAAAATCTAGCGAATTATTAAAGCAAATTGCCGAAGAGCTTTATATCAATAACCTTGAACTAAATAAGCAACGTAAAAGAATACAAGAAGTGCTTTTTCAAGTTGCTGAAATTATTTTTTCTATAGATCAAAAGTTTAAAATTGTTGTTTTTAATTCAAGTGCCGAAATTGCCTTTAATATAAGCAAAGAAAATGCAATCGGTAGACACGTAGACGAAATAATAAATTTGATTTCACATAAAAATACACAACCCATTAAAGCAGTAGATTACGCATTCCTGAAAAAAGATGAAGTCAAAAAAAACTTTGGAGACCCAATTATTGTTAAAAAAGAATCGGATGAAGAGGCCTATTACAAATTAAACTTCAACAACATACTCATAAATCCTGAAACAAAAGAGTGCGTAATTTCACTTTCAGATATTACCGATGAAATTGAACTTGATCGAAAAAAAGACGAATTCATTTCAATTGCTTCACATGAACTTAAAACACCTGTAACTATAATAAAAACTAATTTATGGATGTTTGAACACACTTTAAATATGGAATTAACAAAAAGCCAAAAACGGTTGCTTTGGGAAACTGACGAAGGCATAAAAAGACTGTCAAAAATAGTCAGTAATTTATTAGACATTTCACGAATCGAGCAGGGAAGGCTAGTAATAGAAAAAAAGAAAGTCAACATAAACCAGCTAATAGAAGAAATCACAACAAGTTATAAAGAAATAGTTAAAAAGAAGAAACTAAAACTCATTTATGAAAAAGTAAATTTGAAAGAAGTTTTTACAGACAGAGACAAAATAGTTGAAATACTAGACAACCTAATCAGTAACAGCATTAAATATACAAAACGTGGACATATAAGAATAAAATTGTTTTCAGGTAGAAAAGAAGTAAAAATAGCCGTGTCAGATACAGGTCCAGGGATTGCCAAAAAAGACTACCCAAGATTATTTCAAAAGTTTGGAAGAGGAAATGCTGGATTAAAGCAACAAGTTTTAGGCGCAAGTACAGGACTTGGACTATATATATCAAAAAGAATGATAGAAGAACTTGGAGGAAAAATTGGGTTCGCTTCAGAAATAGGCAAGGGAAGTACATTTTGGTTTACAATACCTAAACTTTACACAAATTAAAATTTCTGTTAGCCTAACTTATAGTGAACAAGAAGTACAAGATTTTGATAGTAGAAGACGAAACCTCTTTAAGGCTTGTTTATTCTGAATACTTAAGTATGGAAGGCTTTGATATACTTCAGGCAAAAGATGGCGAAGAAGCACTCGCCCTAGTAGGAAAAAATGCTGATATAGACTTAATACTTTTAGATCTTATGATTCCAAAGATAGATGGCATAAAAGTTCTTGAAACACTTAGATCAAATCCAAAATATAAAAATATTAAAATATTCGTGATGACAGTTTTATCAAGAGAAAAAGTTATAAAAGAAGCTTTTGAACTTGGGGCAGATGGATATTTGATAAAAGATTCCTCAATGCCAGATCAAATAAAACAAGAAATATTATCAGCACTTGAGCCTAAATGAAAATCCTTTGATTATATTTTAGTCAGTAAATACCCAATAAACTGGAGTTTCCTTTATTTCAATAGGAAAATTTGTTCCACCTGCAAGTAAGTTGTGATTATAAGAAATTACTTCTGCGGGCTTATTTACATAAGGCAACTGGTTTTTTAAATCTCGATTAAATAAAATTTCTTCTGCATATAACCCACCTTTTACAAAAAAAACATCATCAAGATTAGCGCCAGCTGATTCAACGGTAATTCTTCCAGAAGATACAATAAACGCATCAATTTGATCTACAGATGAGTCGATTATTACATCTCCATGAACTAAAAATAACAAATATTTATTCCTGCCCACCGAATTATCAACAATATCTTTGGTTATAGTTAACGTGCTGTTAGATTGATTAAAAATTACTGCAATAATCTTATTATCATTGTAGTTAATTGTTGAGTTAACTGTTTCTACTGTTTCTGAAGAATCTCTTACAAAATAAGATGGATTAGGTGCAGAACCAATGGATGAAATTGCTGATTGTGATTTATCTGTCCATGAAGAACCTGCTATCTTTATTTCGTAGAACAATGTTATATTAGCTGGGTTTATCATTTCTTCATTAGTTTGTTCTACAAAATAATCATGGCCATCTACTCCTGCATTTCCATCTGAAATATCAATATCATCCAAAACAGACGAAAGTAGACCATAGGAATTAAAAGTTGCAACATTCTGATTTAAAATTATTGGATGTGGAGTAGTTGATGCATCACCGACCACAAAATCAGCAGAGGGAATTTCGTCTAAAGTTATGCCACGATTTGAATGAACTCCACCATTAAAAACCTGCCACCAGGAATTATCAAACAATTTTAAACAATTACCAACATCCGAAACAGAAGGACTCGGCCCACAAGAATTATTATAAGCATTTACGCTATATGTATGATCGTTTCCGTTGCATGAATCAGAATAATCGACAAATGATTTAGATACATACTGGGCCTGGGGATTTGATCCGAGCACATCTGCAATCCAAGCCCCGTCTTTAGTTACAACAAATTTATCTTCTGCATTATATGTTTCGTTGGAATTATCTCTCCACGATAAATTAATTCTTGAATCAAGTCCACGACTGACAATAAGGTCAGAAGGTGCAGGTGGGGGCGTTTGTGGATTGTAAATAAGCTCATCAGACCAATTTTTATTTCCTGCATTATCAAAAGCTTCAATCCAAATTCGATAAGTTGTATCATCTCTAAAACTATATGAATACGAAGTTGAATTTGTAGATACACAAATATCACCATTATTATAATTAACAGAAGCATTACAAAACCCAGTAAAATTTACTGTATTATTATTTCCTTCATCAACATTTACAACATAATGACTCATACCAGAACCTAAATCGGTTGAGCCCGTGAAAGTTATAGGGGAAGTACTGCCACCAATTGCAAGACAAGCTGGGACCACTGGATTCCCTGGTTTTGTTGGCGCTGCACGATCAATTGTAAAATCAGCTTTGCATTGTTTAAAATTATTAGATGGATCATACCAATTAAAGTGCATCTGGTAGATACCATCTGCGACAACCGATCCTACATCATTTTTAAGATCCCAAGTTTTACTAAGAGAAGTTTCAGTATTAGCAGTATTATTATCTTGAATAGTTTTAATAGAATTGTTACCTTGATATACATACACGCCAGTTTTTGCAATTCCATTTATGTCACTTGCTGTACCTGTAGCGGTTATAGGACCATTTACAATACTACTTGGTGTAAATGTTGGGATGGTACAAGTTGGGGCTGTTGTGTCAGTTTCGTTTAGAAAAAAATTAGCACCATATTTCCAATCATAAGAGGCTACATCTGCTGTAAATTCTGCCTCACAACCAGAGCCAGTAGCTAACCTTATATCATCAGAAGTATCATAAAGATCTAGCCTGTCAATTATTTCCCAACTAACATCTGAACAAGAAAAACTTGGAGGAAGCGACAATTTTAAATATGTTTTTTCGCCAGAAACAACAGCATAGGTATCAAAATGACCTCCTCCATCACCATTACTTTCGAAATTGCAATTAAAACTAGCTTCGATTTTATTTTTATCTTTATCAAAAGATTCAACATTAACACCCAGATAAGATTGGTTACACAAAAGCCATTCTTTTACCCATCTTTTACCAGTTGGAGGCTGGTAAACAATACCGTTCATTGCAATACGAGAAGGTCCTTCACCACTACATTGATATGTACAACTTCCACCACCACAGTTAACCGTTCCAGGAGTACTTGTAGTACAGGTTTTACCACAAGAGGCACCTGTTCCACACTGATCCCAAGCACCACAAGCATAATTATCACGAGATACATACGCACAAGTATTTCCTGCAAATACATCACCTGGTTTTAAAATAGACATGCCTAGTAAGATTAAAAAAAACAATTTAATCATACTAATCAGTAACCACCCAATATGCGTTGGCTTCTTTCATACTAGTAGGATAAGCACTTGTTCCACTAATTACTCTTGCATCAAAAATTATTTTCTGTGATGGCACACCGACATTTTCCTTTATATTCGCAAGGTCGCGCTTAAAATCAAACTGATTCGCGATCAAACTGCCTGTTACGTTTAAAATAGGATCAGTCTCGTCACCATCGGTTTTTACCGTTATTTGCCCGGTTGCATAGATAGTGGCTTGAATGGTTTCTACATCAGCCCCAATAGTGACATCTCCATTCACAAGAATAATAAGAGGACTCTCTGAAGAAGTGTTAACAAGGAGATTAGTATTTATGGCAAAGTCACCGTCAATGGCAATTGGCCTAGCATATTTGTTTTTATTGCTTGAATTATTGTGCTCTTGATTTTCATCGACATATACGGCATCAGAATTCGCAGAATTAAGCCCACTTGTGATATTAGGCTTCGATACCCAATTACTTACGATATCATCAAAAGATGATATCGTGTACGGCGCTTCCATTTTAGTATTCATTTCCTCTGCAAACCAGTTTGTATTAGGCAAGCCTGCTTTTCCATCTTCGAAATTGATAACAGAAGGATCAGACGCAGAAACCAATGCTGGCGTATAGTAATAAAGATTCAATCCAGATACAAAAATCACTTCAGGGGCAATTTGAGTTGCTAAAGCATCTGTTAATTTACCAACTACAGGAGCCTTAACAACATTTGGATCAACAAATACGTTAGGCAAACGATCCAAATTCATAAGCCCATTTGCATGAGCACCACCGTTATAAACCTGCCACCAGTTATTACTATTTTTGTAAGCAACTTCAAAAGTAAACTTAACCTGGTTTTCCGTATCTGTTAGAGATGGGTATGAAGGTAAGTCTGCATTGACTACATTTGGCTGTGTACTTACTGTCCCAACCGTAAAACTTGGAGAGCCGCTATTACAAATAATAAAGTTAACATTAATCGACAAACGAGCCTCGTATAGGCTATTCCATAAAAGTTCTGTTTTAACACCTGACCCATCATTGTTCACAATAGAAAACATCTTTGTTCCAGAATCATATGTATCTTCTCCAATTGGATTACCACTTGAATTATATAAATTAATAGTAGGATCAATCGGATCATTTATAATGGTACTATCAGTACAACTTTTGACTAAAGTAACCGTAGAAGCAGGGTTTACAGTAACTTTTGGAACAACAAAGAAATACAAATAATTCTGTCTTTGCGGAGAAAGATTTCCGTGAATGATAGGTAAGGCTTGGGTTGTGCATCCTTCGCCGGTAGTCCAACCAGGGACTGACCCAACTCGTCCAATATTTTTTATATCTTGATACAAAAACGAACCGTTTACGGAATCATTTCTAAAAGCATAAAAACATTTCTTTGATGAAGCGCTGGATCCTATATTAGGCCCCGTAATTGTAAAAGTTCTTGCGCCAGCAGGCAGGTAGTTTGCGGAATCAGGACTATCTGGAGAAGCAAAACTGCCATTAGCTAACGAATTGCCAGAAACATACCCAGAGGCAGAAATTGTGTATCCCGAAAGTCCGAGTAATGGGTCACTAGCATTAGAGCCGTTGTTACTATAAACAAACCCCCTCACTTGATCTGTGTTATATGTAAGGTAAAAATCAACTTCTGTTGTCCATCTTGTTGTTGCGGAATATGTAGAAAGACCAGTTTCAAGACTAAAAGGTAAAGTTGTGCAACCAGAACCATTCGCAATTTTCTGCACCCTAACTCCTGCATCTAAACCCCAAACATCATATGTACATACATATTTACTTGAAGGATTTGCAATAGACGCGGTTAAGCTAGTTCCAACAAGATGCGTCGTATTGGAAACAAAGAAATCATTATTACAATTATTCGAATCAGCAGTACCATCAGGATAGCTAGACACACAATTGGCAGGGTTGCCAGATGGACCTACTGTTAAATTGCTCCAAGCTGTTGATCCTAAATTGCTTGTAATAACAAATGGATTTGAAACAGCATCTTTACTTACAGTTTTATAAATAACAGAGTTTGATGGTCCATCGCTTTGTATTAAAACTCTTCCAGAGAATCTGTTTCCATTAACAGTCACAACCGCATTATTTGGATCCGTTGGACTAGAAGGGTCCGTTGTTATTATAGATGAATTTAATGCGCTACAAGTGACTGCATTTCCAGTCGGAGACTTGTTATCTGTCCATGTAACTCGCAATTGATATCGCCCTAAAGCGAGGGATCCTGGAGCCCAAGAAAATACAGCACTAGGTGAAACAACACTTGCAAATGAAGAAACTGTTCCAATTGTTGTCCACGTTCCGGCATTTGTACCAGTAATATTAGAGTTATATTCAAGTTTAGCCGAAGACATGGTCCAATCATCAAATCCAAGTGCGGTGATTGTTAAAGCGTCTGAACTTCCTGATAAAACGCTATTTGCAGGAGCCATCGAAATATTTCCACAAGTTGGAGCAGCATCTACAATGGCGATAACTCCCCCTGTTGTTGATGCTGTTATAGTTCCACCATCAGCCGTACCTGCAGAAAAGGTTACCTTTACTGCATACACCTTTGTGTTATCAATCCTTGGCCTTGGCCCCGAAAGGTTAACAATAATATTTGTAGAACCAGAAGATCCACTACCAATTGTTAAACCAGCACCAACGGATTTATTTTCAAAATTACAAGTAACTCCAGAAACTGTACATATGTTTGTATATCCAGCAATTGCCCCACTTGATATTGTTGATGTACCATTAACTCCAATTCCATTGTTAGCATTTACATATCCGGAATAAGAATAGGCAATTGTTTCTGAAGTATCATTACCATTCAAACTTCCAGCCGCTATAGTATGAGTACCTGGGTCAGGAGTTTTCATTACAGTCGAGCAAGTTCCATACAAAGTATTCGGAGCACTTTCATTTACACGACCAGTAACTGTTGCATTTAGCCCATCAACAGAATAAACCGTATATGCTGATTCTTGCGTATTTGTAGGGGAAATTGTTCCGGCGGATGTAGACCATGAATACGAGCCTATCGTGTCGGCATCCGCATCACTGCCAACAGTTCTAACTTGAACATTTGTACCTTTTGAATATGTGAAGTACTTTCCGGTAACATCAGCCCAAGCAGCACCAGACGTTAATCTTGAGTAAACTAAACATGTTGGTGCTATATCGCTAACCGTAACATTGTAGTATGCCACTGCAGATTTGTTAACGATGGCTCCTGCAGTATCTGTCGTTGAATATGAAATCGTGCCTTTAACTTTGTATGCCTTTGTTGTATCAAAATTCGTCCGTTTCCCAGCTAAAAACGTAAGAGTCACAGGAATTGATTGGTTTGTGCCAACAGGCGCCACTGAATTTGCAGTACAGCTTACAAGCGTAGTTAACGCACAAATGTTATTTCCAATAAATGCGGCGTTACTACTATTTGTTGTATCAACTGCAAAAGATCCAGGTTGGAAATTGGAAAGCGAGTAGGTGAAGTTTGATGAACCTGTCGGATTAGTAGCGGTTCTGGCAACCGTTATACTTCCAGGTGAAAAAACTGGCGTGCTTAAGGAATCTGCAACCATCGGGAAAGAAACCGCTCCACATAAAACCGTCACATAATTGTCGTCATTTGGCCCACCACTATCTCTTACAGAATGGGCGACTTGAACAGTAATATTATTTCTATTTGGGGTTAAATACGTTGCATCAGCGCCACCAGCCGTTATTCCACCAAGTCCAGTTCCACTTAAAGATGGAACCCAAATATGTGTAACAGAATTGCCATCTTCAGAATCGAAATTCGCCAAACTTTTCTTGCTATTAATAGTTACATAAGTACTTAGTGGATATAAACCAGATGCAGGGATGTCGGAAGATTTAACTGTAGGTGTTACACATGTTGGAGCACAATTTGGCGAAACGTTGGAAATCGAGGATAATGCATTGCACGAATTCCCGTCGGTTTCTAATAAATTATATGAATAAGACGAAGCACAGTTTAATCCAGTTATATCTACACCACAAGAATCGGAAGAACACGAAACGGAGCTTAAAGTTCCTGCACCACTTAATCCATAATTAGATGCAGCTAAAGTAGAAGGTTTTGTCCAAGTCACCCTAACTTTTGTTGGATTATTAGCATCTGTAACAAAAGACATTGCAGGCGATGAAACATTTTCATTAACAGTAACAGTTTTTATGCTACTCGTTCCGCAAGTCGTCGCAGCGTTATTGCTATCACAAATATTGTTATTTTTGTCTTTTGCAGTTGCATAAACATACGAAGTTCCTGCTGTATCAAAGGTTGTAGATCCAGATAACGTAGTGGAGGCTCCAAATGATCCTGTCTTTGTAGCTACGACTGCTATTGGATTTTTCTTATTTATAGAAACTTCTGCTAAAACATCATTATCTGTGTAACTAAATGCTACTGGGTATGAAATTCCCTTACATATAGAATCGCTACCTGTTGTTAAGGATGCTTGCGGCGGTACATCATCAAATATAGTGCAAAGTGTACTTTGGACAACACAAGTAGAAGAAACACCACCATTACTATCATAAACTTTATATCTAATTTCTGTACACGAATTGTATACATTATTCATAACAACATTGGCAGAATTTGTTTCTCCTGACACTGCGGTAATTGAGTTAGCACTTGTTACAAACCACGAACCATAAGTTAAAGGATCAGAATCTGGATCTGCCCCGCCTTCAACAATAACCTTTACTGTACTTGATAAAGCTACTGGGGTATTCGGATTAAAACTATATGTAGGCGTTCCACAGGTTGGAGCTTGATTATTTAAAGTCACGATAGTAGGTGGGCTTGTTTTCTCTCCAGTTGAAGTTCCGACCGTAGCTCTTATGCCAGTTGATTTAAATTTTGCGTTATAGCTTCCTAGCGGGGAAGATAAAGTTGTTTGAATATTAAGATATACAGTTTTTAACTCATTTTCGGCTAGTGAAAAAGTGCCACCTGCTGGGCTTACGGTGCAAGTAACTCCTGCCACCCCACAAAGACCGGAACCATCAGGGATTAAATTAAAAGTACCCGTAAAACCATTTGATTTTACTAGATAAATCAAATTCCCAGATCCCCATCCTCTATTTTGTGTAAATGTATAGCAGTTACCTGTTGATCCATCTGCACATGTAATGCTTATATCAGAAGTACTTGCTGTTATAAAAACTGTTTTTATATTTTCAAACGGATACGTGCTTTCTCTATATGTATTTGATCCTGAAATTCTAACTCCATAATTTCCGACACCAAGTGAAGTGGGAACCGTAATGGTCAAGGTATATCCCTTTGATGTGCTACCAGACACTCCCGTAATCGATTCGCTTATATTTGTTGCACCTGATGCAAAATTGCAGGTTACCCCTGCAATTTTGCATATATTTGTACTTCCGCCCACCACCGTGGAACTTGCATCAACAGCAAAACTTGTTGCGACATTAAAACCAGACGACGTCCCCGATTGCGTCCACGTAAATGTTTGTGAATTCGATGTAGTTTTATTTATATCAATTGCGTAGTTATACCAACTGGTTGAAAGGCCAGGCTGTGCAAGTGTTGTTATATAGTCTGATGGAGGACAGTAAGCTTTTGTACCGCTTGAATCCGTAACTGAATATGAAATTCTATTTGAACTACTGTAATTATTAGGCGTTGTATATGTAGTCGTATTAACTGTTGAAGTTGTTGGTGAAAGTGTTCCTGAACCAGGGGCAGGGTCGTCCCACTTGTATGAAGCTATGGTTCCATCAATATCGCTACCAGAACCTGTAACTGTTATATTGTGCCCCAATGGATAACCAGTGCTGTATTCACTTAATGTTGGTTTAATGCATGTTGGTGCAAGATTCGAAACGGAAATTGTCGACTCCGCAGTTGGTGTATATGTATTGCCAACTGCACTTGTCGCAGATAAAACAACACCATATGAATAGTTTCCAGGTGTAAAAGCTTTTGGCACTTTTATATACAACTGCTCTGTAGAACTTGTGGTATTGGCAGAGACTGCTTTTGAAGGGACAATTGTAGAATTAGAAAAAGAACAGGTGACATCAGCCTTTTTGCATATGTTTTCATAGGTTACTGAACCTACAGCTATGTTAGGAGTCGCAATGAATGTCAAAGACCCAGGATTATCGTTTTGCAAATTATACGAATATGTTTCCGTTACTGAATTCTGGTTCAAAAATGGATCCTTAGTAACAACAAGTGGATTAACATTCGAAACATTAACAGTCGGATCTTGTGTTCTAAGTTCATATGTACAGCTACCAAGATACGTACTTGATTTTGAGTCTGTGACAAGAGCACGTAAAACAGTCCTTTGGCTATATAAATTTGAAACACGATAATATGAAAAGGTATTCGCAGTAAATTGATATGCACCACTGTTTGGGCCAAGGTCAGACCACGCCACATTTGAAATAGAATCACCGGGGTCGCCAGGGTCAGCCGTTAATCCAACGGTAGCAGTGTAGCCTGGAGCAAACGGATTAGAATCACCATATAGTAAATTCATAGAACACGTAGGTGCGCAATTTGGTGAAAGTGTAATTGAACGAGAAGTACTAGCACCACAAACGTTATTTGCGGAAACTGTAAATGTATAGTCGAGCTTACAATCTCCGACATAATACTTTGCCTGACAAAAATTTGATGGTGAATAGCAATCATTATAACCCCACTTAACCCCGGGCCCTGAAATATTATAACTTGTAAATGGCAAACCAGCATAATCCCACCAAAACGTTACGATTGATGGATCTGGATTAACGCCTCTTAAATTAGTAACTGCGGGAGGTGTTGTAATTACGTTAACACTTAGCCTTGAAGAATCTCCGCAGTAATTAAAGCCAGAAACGATAGTACCAGGGGCAGGTGTTGTTGGAAATAACAATTGACTTCCATTACATTTATTTCCTAAATCATCTTCCGCACCCGACGCTACAAAATAGCTATTTCCGGCAGAAAAACCATTAGCAGTAGTAAAAGCAATAGGAGCCGAGCCAGAATATGAATTACCGGATAAATTTCCAGATGTATAAAGCGGAAAAGGATTTGTCTTCCAACTACTAGTTGGAGCAGGTCTGTAGTAAGTAAAATACGTCAGCTTCAATCCATTTACAGCATTTGCAGAAAGGGAATAAGTCTGCGATGTACCAAGACATGCCGACACCGGCCCAGAAAGAGTTGCTGTAGGGGGTGATTTATTAATTATGTAGTCTTTCGTACATTGAGTGTAAGGATTCCCTGCAGCATCCCACCAATTTGAAGCAAACTTATAAGTTCCATTTCCAAAAGTCGAAAAATCAACAGTGCCATCAACAAAAGCACTTGTTGTTCCTGAAGGATAAGTTTTATAAGGAGGAATGACAGGAGGCTCAATAGCTTGCCAATTTCCTGGAGTTCCATCTGAATTTCTACTGACATACAAAGCAGATTTACCCATACCTACATTATCTGTTGCAGTAGAATTAACATACAAAGAATTAGTATTAGAAGGGCTAGTAGGGTTAAAGGTCCATGCGCTACAGACTGGAGATGTAGTGTCCTTAGGTTTTAGATATACTACAGACCCAGTGTTTCTTATGACATTAGGAACATCAATTGCACAGTCTCCATCGCTATCGTAATATTTCGATCCTTCATAATCAACATAATCACAAATAAGATTATTTGGAATACCCCTGATAACCCATCTCCAAGTCTTCTGCCACGGTCCCTCTGTATATACATTATAAAACGGACCACCAGTGTTACACTCTTTAACTGAAGATTTACCGATACTTTTTGCTA
>Ga0209542_10004663_pt1 | contig 27972 bp, 20 predicted proteins | sample RifCSPhighO2_01_FD_184028 | JGI IMG/M metagenome (GOLD analysis project Ga0209542, IMG submission 184028) | Soil microbial communities from Rifle, Colorado - Rifle CSP2_plank highO2_0.1 (SPAdes) (version 2) | ecosystem: Environmental > Terrestrial > Deep subsurface > Rock core/Sediment ...
TGCTATCTGCTCGCCTTCGAAAGCATAGTTATTTATTCTTTCGTTAAGGTCGTCTCCAACATCAGTTTCTCTTCCGCTTTCAAGAGCGTCGTCTGTGACAACTCTGCTGTCACACAGCCAAATTAATGGGCCGAAAGTTTCTGGTGTGATATCAAGGTCAATGCCAGTTCCAAAATCAACCGCAAAAGCAACCGGCAGCAGCGACAACGCCACCAAAATTCCTAATAGTTTTTTCATTCTTTTTTCCTCCTCTTATTTTCTTTGTAAACTTTCATCAGCTGGAGAAAATTGCATGGCTACAGCTACGTCTAGCTTTAACCACTTTGCAGTCCCCCAGCCAATATCTTAGCTTACTCTGTCATTTGCATGACTATGAGAGATCTTTCTAGGTAAGTGTGATATAGAACTGATTCTTTCATTGTTCACCAATTTTTTAACCACCCGCTTTTGCTTGAAAATTATGAAGCTTGTTGCTATTCTAAAATAACTAATACTAAAATCAAAAGAACTTTTATATATATAGATTTTCAAGATTCAACCTATAGATGATAAAAAGAATGTCCAGAACTAGAGGATGGCCCAGAAATGTTATTTAGTACGCGCCTCAGATAACAGTTGCTAAAATCGAGACGGTAAAAAGAGAAAAAAATTATGTATTCGCTACCTGTTCATACTAAACCCATTCTAAGCTGTCGATGTCATCAATACCGAATGCGATGCCATCACATGAGCCTCGAATGTCAACTGTTTCGGTAATCCTGTCCAGCCAATATTCTGCAGTGCACTGCACAGACTGCCTTCCCACACCTGTTTTATAGTAGGTTCCTGTCCCTGACTGGACGACATAAATCTCATCGCATGCAATGGTAGCATACCTCACATCAAATCTGATGTAGAGCGTCACCCTTAGACCTTCATCTGTTTTTGTAGTCACTTCCAGGCTGGTAACACCGTCAACATCGCCGTACGGAAGCCTGGTTACCCATGAGGATAAATCGATGATTGTCGATAGATTGTCGAACTCAAAGTCAGGTCCGATGTACTGGATGCTGCCTCCGTCTGACCTGAAACTGAATCTGTCGGTAGACAGATCCTCATCAATGCAGGATACCTGGCATTCATAGTCAGTGCAGGTGTATATCTCCATGCACATGTTTTCAACCTGAGGTACAAAGCTTGCGAATTCATCATCAGCGCAACCGTACAATCCGCATGCTCCTGCGGGGCAGATAGTAGGGCTGCATTCATCATCTTGAGTATCATCATAGGTCGCATTACCTTCTTCATCGCATAAGGCGCATGTGCCTGCATCAGTTCCAAATGATGAGCATGCGTCAAATTCACCATCAATACAAATCTGGGTGCCATTGCATACTCCTGAACCGCATTCCTGTGTTAAATATGTTGTAACATTGAACTTCTTTCTGACGCATATATCTTGATTAGTATCATTGTTCCACAGCCAGTCTGCAGTCGCATCTGACCATCCAACAACGTCAGTCAGCCAGGGCGCATCCCCATAGTCTCCTACTTTTACCAATGGGGACCAATTGCTGTCATTATAGTCCAATGTAGTCCAGTCACCTACACAATCGGTGGAATATACCCATGTTCCATCTGCCTTGCTGTTGAAAAGCTTGCTGTAATTCTCAGCCCTGATGCTTGCTATGAATCCTGCTGGGCCACCTGAGTTATTCAGCTGGAATGCCAATACATGTTCTCCACCAAGGACATCCTCATTATTGGTAGTCCTGGTCTGCCAGTCTGAACTTTGTGAAACAAAGGAACCATCTAGATAGACTTCTTCAATATCATCGGTAGTAGTTTCAATTCTGATGATATTGGTGTCTTCACTCTCATCAATAGACCCATCACAGTCATTATCTTCTGCGTCGCAGATATCGTCTGCATCAGGATAGGTCATATTATTTGAGTCATCGCAATCTCCGTCGCATAGGCTGAAGCCGTCATTATCAATATCTATCGGTATATAATTACAGGAATAATTATTGTTATCCCCATCAATACAACTATCAACTGTGCAGCTTTGATTGTCATCGCAGACAGCTGGGCTTCCTGCTTCACAACTATAGGTTTCTAAGTTGCATGTTTCAATTCCGTTGCAGGCCAGTCCATCACCACAGTCTGAGTCAGACCTGCAGATTGGACAAAGCAAGACAAAGCTTCTCTCTGCTGAATTGTTATCTAATGTGATTTCCGTATCATTAATTGAAGTTTTAACACTTATGGTGTAGTTTCCAGCGGTGAAATTGAATAAAAGGTTATTTTCATTTCCGGTTGTCGTATCATCACCCGAAGCAAGATTATCTTTTGTATCTATATCAGTGTATACCTGGCCAGATTCTCCAGTTATCGTTACATTAATATCTACATCTTCGGTAAAGTCGCCATAGTTATGGGTGTTGAACTGGACGTCATATTCTTCAAAACAGTACAATGTTGGAACATCATCTGCAATAGTATCTTCAGTTCCTAAACTGCCATTCTTCAACCTAATCTCATGGCCAAATCCATCATAATCGTCTTCCAAGCCTATTTCATGGACTGCCTCTATGCATGCTCCCTGGAAGCATCCAAATTCACAATTGACTATGTCATATTCGCATCCGCAAGCGCTGCTGCAGATTCCTGTTGGATCAAGCAAGGTTGTTTCATTAAAGCATGAAGCGACGCATTGTGAGGTATTCTGGGCAGTGCATTCAGCCCCGCACATCTCAATATCACATGTGCTGGTCAATGTTTCGTTGCTTATAGTGCATACACCTGGCTGTGCTGCACATGCAGATACAAAACCAGGTTTGTAATCAAATGTCTCTGAAATATTGTCAGGATCATTATCGCAAGTGGATATCTCTGACTCATTAAAGATAGAACAGTCGATGACCAGATCAGTAGGTTCACATGTATATGTCTGGTTATGGCAAGTCTCATTATACCATGAAACACCTATGCAGACATCACCACATAAACTATTGTTAGGAATAACATCTGTTAGGACACAATCAACTTGGTTTAACTCTTCAGAGCAGCTCCATTCTTGTTCTCCGCATTCATTCTGGATGCCATCCTTGCTGCTGCAGTCTTCAATAATAGTAGTGTTGGCTCTGCAAGCAAAGTCTACGCAAATACCCTCATCGTGTGCAATTGCATTATCAGTACAATAATCTCTTGTTAAGTTTGAACAATCACTATTCTCTGTGCATTCATATTCAACATCACAGCTTGCTGAGCAGCCATCTCCACTTTCATTATTGCCATCATCACACTGCTCGCCATTATCAAGGAAACCGTCACCACAAGAGATGCAGACTGAGGCATTATAGGTTATAGTGGGTGCTGCACACTCATTATCGCTGCAAAAGCAGCTGTCACATGTGTTGGAAACATCTGAATAATCATACCAATCTCTAGCTATGCATTGATCAGCGCCGCAGTTAGTAGGTGTACAATCACTGTTATCGGTACATTCCGAGCCGCATGTTAAGTCACAGACGCTTGTTATCGTCTGGTTTTCCTCGGTGCATGAATCAGTTGCTTCATTGCAGACTGAAGTAAACGAATTCCCAGTATCCATCGTATAATTAAGACCATCAGGTGTATAATCACAAGTATTGACACCGGGTATATTGTTGCCTGTGCAATCAACTGTAGTTCCAGGCTGGCAGCCTGCATTAAAGCAGGTCTCTGCACCATTACAGTATAAACTATCATTGCATTCAGTAGTATTAGTATCGTCCAGTACACAGGATGCAGTTGCATTGGCCTCGCTGCAATCATATGTTTCCTCAACTATCTGTGAGCCGCTGCAGTAGTCAGTGTTTCTGTCAGAGCAATCTTCGAGCAGATCGTTAGTTTCACAATAGTATGTCACATTGCTGCACACCTGAGTGTAGATTGAGTCTCCTACACATTGATTATTGCATACTTCATCATGTGTTATGATATCAGTTATGACGCAGTCAACCTGGTTAAGCTCTTCAGAGCAGCTCCAGACGAATTCTCCACATTCGTTTTGCTGGCCATCTTTCAGGCTGCAATCTTCTATATAGGTTGTATTAACTGTGCATTCATTGTCTACGCAAATACCATCATCATGCGCAATAGTATCAACTGTGCAGTAATCTCTTGTTAAGTTTGAACAATCACTATTTTGAGTGCATTCATATTCAATATCACAGGTTGCTGAGCAGCCATCTCCACTTTCATTATTGCCGTCATCGCACTGTTCACCTGAATCAATAACTCCGTCACCGCATACAATACATCGAGGATCACTATAGTTGATGGCAGGAGCTCCGCATTGGTTGTCAGTGCAGAAGCAGCTGCTGCAGGTGTTGGCAACGTTCGTATAATCATGCCAATCCCTGCCCACACATTGGTCAGGTCCGCAGGTCGTTGCAGGGCATTCAGCATTCACTATACACTCAGCGCCGCAGAACTGCGCACAGAAGCTGATGACTGTCTCGTCTCCGGTTGTACAATAGCCTGGCTCTTTGCATTGCGAGTCAAAGCCAACTCTGTAGTCAAATGTGACTGATAAGTTATCAGGATCATTGTTGCATGTTGCAACTGGGTTTAAATCATATGCTGAGCAGTCTATAGGTGTGGTGCCCCGGCAATCCAGGAATGGGTGGCAGTATTCATAGCCGTTGCAGAACAGTCCATCATTACAGAGGCTGTCATCTGGATTATGCTTAATGGTGTCATTTTGCTCATCGCATACATCATTGGTGCATGAGACACTATCTGAAACTACTTTTGGATCATGTTTTATGGTGTTATTCTGCTCATCACAAGAGTCAATTGTACAGAACTGGCCATCATCCACATTTATGGGGTCATGTTTGATAGTGTTTGAGTTTTCATCACAATAATCTGAAGTGCAAAATAAATTGTCATCTGCATTAAGGGGGACATGTTTTATGGTGTTATTCCCTTCATCACAGTAATCAGTGGTGCAGAATTGCCCATCGTCAACTGGAGGCGCAATACCAGGCACGCACGCAGCATTTGAGCATGTTTCTTCACCATTGCAATAGAGGCCGTCATTGCAATCTTGGATTGGTGTTGTTTCAACCGCACACTCATTATCTTGATTGCATATTCCTTCATCGTGCATTATGGTAGTACTCTCTCCTGAGTTGCCAATCTTCCACCATATCGCTTCTTCACTAAAGTCTTGGCCATAGTTGGCGTCTCCAGATTGGTCCAGGATAGTCTGCCATGCAGACCCATCCCAGCAACTAAGGGTTATTTTATGTAAAGGTAACCGATTTGAATATACTTCTAACTGTAAGGGATTCTGATTCAAGCAGGTTAGTGGTAATGTAAAATTGGTTGTATCGGTTTGCTGGTATTTTGCTTGCCAGATTGCCCCTATTACATTATTAGGCTTGGTATAATTGATATAAAGGTATGATCCGTCACTCGGATAGTTATAACCCCCCGTATTCCAGTCACCATCAAAAGTATTGCTCCCTCCATTCCACAGTCCCTGTAATGCATACGTGCCAGTTCCCAATCCGCCGCAGTTTGTTGGCTGGTCAGCAGATTCTTGGTAACAATCGTATGATCCCCCACCACAATAGTCTCTTGTGAGATTTGAGCAGTCTGCATCAACCTCGCATTCATATTCAATATCACAGGTTGCTGAGCAGCCATCGCCATTATTGTTATTGCCATCATCGCACTGCTCGCCTGGATCTACTGTACCATCGCCACAAGCCGTGCATCGTGGATCGCTGTAGTTGATATTAGGAGTTCCACATTGGTTATCGCTGCATGAGCAACCAGAACATATATTTGGAACACTGGTAAAATCATGCCAGTCCCTGCCTATGCATTGGTCAACGCCGCAGAAGGTTGGAGCACAATCAGAATTCTGAGTGCATTCAGCGCCGCATTGGGGTATATTGCAAGTATGGGTTAGGTTTTGGCTTCCCGTAGTGCATGAATCAGTCTGCTCATTGCAGGTTGATGTATACGGAGCGCCATAATCGAAGGTCACATTGATGTTATCTGGGTTATTGTCACAGGTATTGACGCCAGGTATATCATTGCCTGAGCAATCCACTTCAGTGCCTGGCTGGCAATCATTTACCGGTGAGCATATCTCTGTACCATCACAGTATAAACCATCATTACAATAGGAATTATCAGGAACATTATTGCATGAGTCGGTTGCTTCATTGCATACATCTACGGTGCATGAAATGTTATCAGAGCAAACAACTGGCGTTCCAGGTTGGCAATCATTTACTGGATCACAATATTCAATGCCGCTGCAGAATTGGCCATCGTTGCAGATGCTATCCACTGGCTGGTGCAGAATGGTATCTGTAGCTTCATTGCAGGAATCAGAGGTGCATAAAACACCGTCATCAATCAGTGGAGCTGTTCCTGGCTGGCATGCTGCATTGGAGCAGGCCTCCTGACCGTCACAGTAAAGCCCATTATTGCATTCTTGTACTGGTGTTGTTTGTACCTGGCATGTTTCTGCAACACAAATACCTTCATCGTGTTTGATTTGGGTCGAGCTGCAGTAATCTCTGTCCAAATGATTGCAATCATCATTATTGGTGCACTCTGGTTCGCATTGTTTTGTGCATGATATAGTAATTCTGTCAATACTATGGCTCTGATCAGCTTGGAATACCAATGAATTTCCTGATGTTGCCAAATTAACTGTTGCATGGAAAGTATCAACCACATCAAACCAGGGATGGATAACCCAATCATCTGGCCTGGAGGTGCCGTCATCATAGTTACGGTATATGCAGGTAGCAGAAGGATTGTTTACGGTTTCTGTGTTGCAGTATAGGTCACTGGTCTTACCGAGATAGTTGCCGTTCAACCATGCGTCAGACCTCTCATTTGTTTGAGGTGTGTTCCCATCATAATAACCATAGTCGCCTCCTCTGACTGTAATATCGCAACTATAGACATCTTGAGATGGTGCTGAGAATGTAAATGTGTTCAGGTTGTTGTAGAAGCCCATACCAGAATTCTGGAATAAACCGTCGTATTGGCAGTTCAGGCCCTGGTCGCATGTTAGCTGCTGGCTGAATGAAATCGGATTACATATCTGTTCAACTTGGCAGCTTGAGGAGCACCCATCACCATTGGCAGTATTGCCATCATCGCATTGTTCATCGGGATCCAGGTTTCCATCACCGCATACTGGAGCGGTGCCGCTAACTCTAATCTGCCTGATTTCCTGATCAGGAATATCATTCAAGCATTTGCAATCAGGAACAACGGTAGTCAGGATGATAGTATAGTTGCCAGCCGAAGCTGGAATCCATTGGAATAATACATTCTCATTGCCATCTCTTACTATATACTTGGTCACTTTTTGGGAGAAAACCACTTGGCCGGTTGCATCATTCTTAATAGTTACATCGATAGTAGTGTCAGATGAGAAGAAATCTCGTACAATCTCGGGGTTGTCTGGCTCATCATAGGGTGCTCTGTTCGCTTCTGAGGTTGCAGAATCTATGTTAGCTGCTATCTGAACTGTCTGTCCAGGTTGCGCAGTCACCGGAGCCGAGAATGTGTTTATGTCAGCTATACAGTCCGTATGCTTGTTGAAGTTGACATTTTCTTCATATGAACATGAACCAGAACAAATTGGTGTCCAGAGCATTTCCTGAGCCCTGTAGCATTGAGCAAACCAGTAAGTGCCATACCCATTTGCAGGAGAGGGGGTCTGATACACTAATGATACCTTATTTGTAGGTGAGGTAGTGTCAGCTGCCTGAGTTCCCAGAGTTACGCAATTGGCATCTGCACAGACAAAATTCATTGCCCGTACGTTGTTTACTGGATTTCCATTATAGAACCAATTTGTAGTGTAGGAATAATCAGCCAAGACCGAAGAAGCTAAGAGTATTGAAATGATACATAACAATAATGGATATTTTGTGTGTTTCATCCTTATGATCCGCCAACACCAGGACCGCTGCTGGAGCCTGAAGGTCCACTGCTGCTAGAGCCTGAAGGTCCACTGCCTGAGTCCGAAGGTCCACTGCTGCTAGAGCCTGAAGGTCCACTGTTGTTACTGTTGTCGGAATCTCCTGGACCTGGTGGAAAATTCTGGTCAGTTGTCGTAGTTGTATCATCAGAATCGGACGAAGCTGGAGCAGTTTTTGTTTTACTGCTTTGCCTTGAAGGTGCTGGCACAATTGTCGTAATGTTTTCAACAGATTCAATTTGAGGCCTTCGGTTTATTGGAGTTCGTAATCCATCAGTTGCCTGCCCTCCGCCAAAGTAAATTCCTCCCGAAATAGTAACCATGAACGAGCTATCAAACGCTTCTGGATCAGAATATACATACACTCCTGCACTAAAGAATTTATCAAACAAATTGTTGCCGTCAAACATTTTGACAGCTTCTGCTCCAGCATATGCTGTTCGCATTGGTTTGCTTCCATCAAAGTCTGATGTAAAAGATACATAACCTGCTACCCCGCTGACGTTGGCATTCCCTAGTATACGTCCTATCCTTCCTTCAACATCAAATCCCTGCATATACCCTTTCTCTTGCACAGTCATGCTAGTGGGTGTTGTAGTTGTCGTTGATTCAGCACTTCCGATAGGAAAATACAGATCTGCTTTAGCCCCCCCCAACCATACTGGGGTTCCAAGCTGCCAATCTGCAGTTACGCCTCCTCCTACAAGCCCATCTACACTTTCGGCTGCTCCACTGATGCCGAATGTACCGCTTTCTTGGGTCCTATGCCTGAGTGTGACGTTTCCGAGCAAATTCTGCTGGCTACCTCCTTCATCGTAGGTTCGTGAACCTGCTCCTATCTGACCAAATAATAAATTATCATCTGAAGAGCCGTACACTGGCACAACAGCAGAACCTCTGAATTCTGAATCACTATCCCTTACACGAGCGTCTGCACTGAGATCAAGGCTATCAAAACTGTGAGAGGGATTAGCCTGAGCTGCAGACCCCAAAACAGTAATTCCGGCGAGGACTCTTGCGGCCGGCTGAAGAAATGTAGGAACATGATCTGCTATATAGTTTACTGCCCTCTGCATGATTGAATTATTCTGCACCTTTAAAACCCCCAACAATAACAACTGGGAAGTAGTGCTTATTATAAAGCATTTCTGTGCTAGAATATGTATACCCAAAAGTATTTTCAGAAAACTATATTATTAATGCCATTGGTTTTTTGTCACCTAAGAACACAAAGATACTATTTTAGCGATAGAAATGGTAGTTTTGGTACATTGGCTCTTTTAGAAAAAATCGATTATGCTTGCAGAATAAAAATTTAACAAAAAAAGAAAAAATTTAATGTCTTGGCTTTGAAAGCAAGACAATAACCAACACCAATGCGCCAACTGCAATGACAATTGCCACAATCAAGATGATTGTGAACATGCTGGAATCGGTGAAGCCTGCTTCAACTGACTCGTCATTGCCTGCACCGGCGATTATAGGCGGTATAACAACCTCATCATTGTCTTCTTCCTGTCTCGGTGGCTGTACTACAACTTCCACATCGTTCTGGTCGTCTGCGCTCGTGTCAGGCTCTTCCTCTTCCTCAACAACAGGCTGGCAGCTTGGAACGCTTACAAATAAAGACTCTTCGTGGCTCTGCTTTATCCTGTCATAGTAAGTAGTTACGGTCACTATCTTGTTGCCTGATGTAATCCCACTCGGAACAGGAATATTGTAAGAGAGGCCTATGTCATCTCCTGCATCTAAGTTGATATCCTTTCTTCGGTCCTGATATGAGAAATCAGTGCTGGTGACCTTGACTTCAATCTCATCATTGTCATCCTCGCCGATATTGACGAGCGTGAAACTGAAGCCTACTGAGGATTCTCCGCACTGGAGTGCAACGGTGTCATCAAGATCAATTATGGCAATTTCGTCATTGTCCTGGTTGAGCTCAAGCTCTATCTCAATCTGCTCTCCCTGCAATGCGCCATTGTCGTCTTCTGCATAGACCGTCACTACAAGCACGTCATCCTGGTCTGCATCATAGTCAATGTCAACTGAGTCAAAGGTAATATCATCTTTTTCGTTCGCATTCACATCAAGGTCCTGGTCATCATCTATATCAAAGTTGTCTTCCCTGGCAACAATCTCGATGGTACCATCGCTGAAGTCAAGGTTTTCAGGATCCCTGTCATTGTACTTGTTTTCTACTCTGACAGTCAACTCAAGCGTGTCTCCTGGCTTCAGGTCTTCAACCTTATCGTTTGCGTCATAGCTCTTCTGGCTAAGCTCATTTACCTTGATATACACTTTATCAATGACCAAGAAATTATCTGCCTGCAAGGCCAGAGGAACTGAAGCAGTCTCCACATCAGCCTTGTTAGCTGCATTAACTACCGTAAATTGAATGGTGCCGATGGTATCCTTTACCTGGTCGGGATCATTCTTGAAGAAAGAAGCAAGATCCTCAGGGATTCTGCTTCTGACTGTAATCTTCTGGGAACTTCCAGCATTAAGCTTGAATGGCGTCGCTGGGCTGACAGTTATATTATATTTGGCATCTGTTGGAAATGTGATATCCGTAATGTTTACGGCGGTAGCGCCACTATTGGTGATGGTGAATTCAGCGCTTGCATACACATTCTGGTCTGCTACGTCATCAGCATCAGGATTGCTTCTTGGCTGTGCACTTGATCCGACTGTAACCTCAGATGGCACACTCAAAGAAGCCATAGCTCCCATTGCCATGACTACCATTAAAAATAAGCTTATCACTAGTATTTTTCTCATTTACTAACACCCCCATGTGTTATCATATTATGTGAGTACTTCAGAGTAGTATTTAAATATTTATATACTGTAGTATACAGGTCGCTTTCATTCTTCTTCATCCTTTTCCGGCTGTTCCTCGTCTTCCTCAGCATCAGTCTGCTCCTCAGCAGCCTGTTCTATTGTGGGTTGCTCACTTTCATGATGCGTAAGTTCCCCTAGGGTGCTCTTTTCCGGGAAAGATGGATCATGCTGCTGGGAGAGTTTAACCAGTTCCTGAGCCTTCAAGGTGGCTTTGGCATGTTCAATTGCATCAACCTCAGAACTGGCTAAACCTGTCTTGAGAAGGATCCTGGCTAATTTCTGTATTTCTGTGTCATCCATAGGGATTTGGTAAGCATCCAAGCTATAATAATTTTGTGATTATAACAAATCACTTTAATAATCGGAAATTTGTTTCCCGCAAAAAGTGATTTGCTTATTAGGAAATAACTTTACTACCATTTTTGACTTGCGAAAATTAATGTTATTTCCTATAGAATTCAATACCTTGTTGTGGTGAAGTCAGCGCCACCTTGCAATAGCCGTTCCTTGTCTTTTTTCAGGGATGAGCTGACTATCTTGCCTATATATATAGTATGGTCGCCTGCATTTATCTCATTTATGACTTCACATTCAATGTAGCCAACAGCTTCCTTCAATCTGCCGCAGTCAATAGAATCTGCTTCTTCCATCGTCAGGTTTGCTTCTCTGAACTTGTCAAGATGCTCTCCTGTTTTGGTGCCGCACACGACCGCTGCTTCTTTAAGGTCAAATGGTATGAAGTTGACCGCAAAGCATTTGCTTTTGTCAATGAGCTTTTTTGAGAATCTTGTGTTTCCTATAGAGATAGCATACAATTCAGGCTCTTTGCTGACGGGGGTATGCCATGTTACGGTGATGATATCATCTTTCTCAGTTTCTTTCCCTAAGATCCTGACTTCTGCCCTTGATGTAACTAATACTACTTGGCGTGGATTGTACAAGTTTGACATATTCGCATACTGCAGTCATGGAGGTATATATCTTTTTTGTTTGTTTTAGTAGTTACTATCAAGTGGTTATAATTTCGAAAGATTTATATATGTCCTGGTTTTCACACTCTTAAAATGTCCGCATACAATTTTCAGGCAGCAATAGTTCCTGTCTTGGCTAAACTTTCTGCTTTGGAAGGCATCGCCGCTAGTGCACCTACCACAGCCGCAATTCCAGTAACTTTAAAGTCTGTGAGCCAATATAGGCACGCTGGCATAGCAGAAGAAACCATTGTTGATCTTTCTAGAAAAGTAGCTGAGTATGACAGAGAAAATCAAACACAAAGTCGATCTCTAAAGGCAGAGGCAGCAGGCCTCAGTTCCAGCCAATATGGCGCTTATCTGCAGCTAGCCGAACAAAACGGCGAAACTGTCAGGAAGGCAAAGGATATCCGAGATGAAGCTTACCAGCGTGGGATTGCTTTGATTGAGGAAGAAGGACTTTCCAGAACTGCAACTTATGAGCGTCTTGCTGCAGAATTTGGTTATAGCGCAAGCACCATGGGCAAGCAGTTCAGGGTAGCTGAAAAAGATTTACTTGAATCGCATCTTGAGTTTGTAGCAAGTGATGCTCCTGCTGGAAGTTATGCTGCTCCACAAAAGATCTTATTTGGTGAAAGAATTACTCCGAGCGGAATTAAGACTGGGTTAGCTGCCGTGGCAATGCTCCTCATATCTTCAGTTTTTTCACTATCCAAACCTTCTTCATATACTGTTCCACCTGTTCCTGATTCGCATATATCACACTACGAAGCTGTATCAACTGGAGCTGCGACTGGTCCAGAGCCTAATCCAAAACACTCTTCACCTCTCCTCAAGTCATTGATTCAGGGATATAACCAACTGGATGGAATAGTAACTAAATCCAGCGGAAGATATTGGGTAACTGTCGATACTGATAAATTTCCTGGTGGCACCACCTATGACAGTCCTGATTTGATTCTGATTCAGAAAGTATTGGAGCAACATGGTTATCAACCAGTTAGGGATCATGATTTTAAATATCAAAAGGCGGCAGCCGGAACTGTTGCTGAGACATCTCCGAGCAAATCAACACCGCAGACTAAGACGGAGGTACATAGCCCAGGAATTAAAGTAGCTGATACTCAAGTAGCTTCTGCAGCTCCGCAGCTGGATGATAGGCAATATGTTAAGGATGATGCAGCCATGCAACGAATCGAAGCTGCTTCAAGTGAAACTAAAGTCACTCCAGCTTCTCAGATCAGCTATGCAGGAAAAAAACCAACATACTCTAGACATGCGACTGCCGATGTTTCAACTGCTGCTTCACCATTAGAAAAAACTGTCGCAGCAGCTTCAGCGATAACTTCTAAGAGAGGAGGCTTACTTAGTGCAGTGAAAAAAGGATTTTCAGCAATTGGCGGTCTGTTCTACCAATCTTACGATGCACAGATTCAAGAAGCTGACGCAGCAGCAGCAACACTTGAGAATCGGGCTTTAGCTCAGAACCAAGCAATGCATAGCGATCAATATTCATTTAGTAATCTACTCAATCAGAATGAGGGCAGGTTATTGTTGCAGATTTTGTCAAATTCAGGTCTTGAACGAGAATGGTTTAGGGGGCCTGTAACTGCAAACGACATCGCTTCAAAACTCGCGAGTTATGGATTGGGTCCTCAAGCAGGATGGCATCCCCATGATAGATTGACCGCCGAAAGGATCGCTTCTATCTATGCTGGCATGACTGGTAGGGATGCAAGGGAAGCATATTCATTAAATGAAACTCAATTGATAACCAAGTTAAGTCAGGCTGCGTACCAAAAAGTCAAGCACCCTACGAGAAAAGAGAGCGCATCTAGAGTTTTGCCGGGAACTATCCCTTCAGCAACCTGGTTTACCTCAATTGAAATAGATCCAAACCATCTAAGGTTGGAGATTGAAGGAAAACCAATTTCGTATACTGATCCCAACGGAAAAAAACATAGTGTTTACGTCAATAGAGAAAATGAAGTGAGGGTAAAAAGAGCCCTTTGTGATACCAGAATAGGCGGGATAAATCCTGAAACACTTGAGCTGTCCATAGATCCACAGCATTCTGCGCATCTGTCAACTAATGTTACCCATGCAACATTAGGGAATTTATATCATAAAGATCCTCCCAAACCCGGACCTGATGGAATCAAATACCTTCCCCAAATTACGGGCATTCCTATTGGTTTTGAAATGAGAAGGATACATGTCGAAGGTTCCAGGAGTTCACGGGTCAGGTATGAATTAGTCGATACCCGGACAGGAGAACTAGCCGCTTTGTATAGCTCGCGATTTGAAAACCCCACTTATTCGACGTTGCATACCTTCGTGTCATATCCGCTCATGGCTGATTTGGTCAATGATAGATTTACTAACACCGGTATTTTAACTAGTGATGGCCAACCTATAGTGGAATCTGCAGACCATCGTTATTTCCGAACCTGGCAAGGAAGAATTATCCAAGGACTGGCTAAGTCGACTGTTCAGGACGCAATGCATGTGCAGAATACCATTTTACCTACCCGGGGCCAGAAATTTATCCCAACGCGAACACCTACACCGGCTGCAAAAACTGTAAGCGTTAAGATGGTCAGACGTTAAGAATATATACTAAATCTTTTTCTTCTTCTATAACCTCTTTAATATCAAAAAATTCTTTGATTTTCCTCTCAATGAGGTCTTTTTTTGAAGATTTTTTTAGGAAAGTCAAAACAAACGTATCCTTTCCAACCCTTTTTATCTCCTGCAATCCTTTTTCAATATCTTCAAAGTTTTGGATTGCTGTAACACTTATCACCACATCAAAGAAATGGTCTGGATAGGGGATGTTTTCTGCAGGTGCTAGTTTGTATTCTATGTTTTCCTTATCCCTTGCCCTTGCCAATAGCTTGGGGGCAGGGTCAATGCCATACCTTTTGCAGGGCCATGGTTCTGTTGTCAATCCGGTTCCGCATCCCACATCGAGAAGCTTGTCACTTGAGCCGACAGAAATGTATTTTTTGATCAGTTCAACTTTTTTTAATTGCTCTTCCTTATGCAGCTCTTCATAGCCCTCAGAAATATCGTCGTAATAGGTCATTGTACCTTGCATTCTCTCAAAAATTTTTCAGTTTCCTCTCCAATCAAAGAAAAATCAATAGTATACCCTTTATCCTTCCTCTTCATCAGCTCTGCCCTGACCCTTAACAAAACCTTCTTTTTGATTTCACGGGCATCTTTATCTGGTAAGTTCTCCTGTAAAGGATTCAGATTGTTCCTGTACGCCAGCGCAATGTCAACATCCCTGGAAATTTCGTTTTGATAGTACACTCTTAGTTCTTCTTTTAATTCAGATTTTACCAGTATCTTATGGGTAATGGTATTGCTGGCAACACCAATGAACCGTTTAATACTATCGGGTCTATTCATCAATGATCGGCCTGTGTGATTTTTCCTGCAGCATCAGCAATTTATTTTCCAGCTCCCTATACTCTTTCTTAAATCTTGCTAAAAATCTTCTTTTGGATTCCTCGCCAGCGTACGCTGCCAGTTTATCAATTAAATCCTTTCCAAATAACCTATCTGTCTCTTTCTCAACAGATTTTGCAGTGAGCTCTTTATCCTCTGAGAATAATTTGATGCTTACAAAATCCCTAATAACCTTCTTCCGTTGCTTTATGGTGAATAGGTCAAATGCCTCAATCAAGTTCTTGTTCTTTAACAAGTAGACATCCAGAAGCTTATAGTTTATGCTTTTGTCTTTTCTAAAAATAATTCTCTCTTTACAAACAAACCTATCGACCATCAAACTAAATAGGGGATCCTGTTTAATTCCCTTCAATAGGATTTGAAGATCTATAAAAATCAGGTGAGGTGTAACGCCCAGCGTTTCCCTAATTTGATCTTTTAGGGTTTTTTTATCGGTAATGAGCGGATCTATTACTATAATATCTATATCCTCGAAAGTGAATCCCTTCTCAAGGAAAGATCCCGTGATCAAAATATTCTTACTGGCCCCTGCTGAATCGATTATCTTAAAGATCTTTTTTATAACCTCTTTTTTGATTTTATCAACGGCGACATTGTACTGGAAGGGTTCAATTTCCCTGCTCATTGTTTCTAAGACTGGCTGCAGCAGCACTGCAGTGCCCGGCTCAAATCCCATTTCATCCTTCTGCAGGTAAATCTGGTTAAATCTCGATCCTTTGCTGATTTTTCTGATTAACATAACCATAGTACGTATTAATACGTATTAATATATAAAGGTTTTGGTCTTGGGGAAGGAACCTTCACTTTTGGCAGAATTCAGAAATATCGTCGTAATAGGTCATAGCGTGGTGATTTCACCGTCTATTTCCACTTTATCTCTTCCAGTAAAGTATGTTGGAATCGCTACCCCCTCTTCTACACACCTTCCTTCAGCTCTTGTAATCCTAGTGGCTCTTGTAGGCATCTTCATTCTACTGGGGATATCTATATCTAGGAATCTCCGAGCTGCTACTGCAACAGCGTCAGGCGAAACATAAAATACACCCCTAAACTCATAAATAGCGTTATATCCTCTCTCATTTAATAAAAGTTCTATTGTATCACTCCTGCTTGTAAGCCTTCTTGGATCCATCCCTATAGTAGAATTGCTACCTATTTAAAAAACTTAACACAAATCTTATATATGAACGGGCATTAGATTGGATGGGGGATTACCTTGGAAGAATATTATAAGAAGATAATCGAAGCTATCGGTGAGGATCCAAACAGGGAAGGCCTCAAAGATACTCCGGAAAGGGCGAGCCGCGCATTTAGGGAGATCACCAAGGGATATAGCCAAAAAGCAGAAGATATACTTAATGGCGCTATTTTTTCTACCACTTCAGAAGGCATGATTGTGGTGAAGGATATTGAGTTATACTCGGTATGTGAGCATCATATGCTGCCTTTTATCGGTAAGTGCCACATCGCCTATCTGCCCTCTGGCAAAGTGATTGGGCTGTCAAAGATTGCCCGCTTTGTCGATGTGTTCGCCAAAAGGCTGCAGATCCAGGAGAATCTTACAAAGCAGATTGGGGATGCTATCCAAAAAGCAACAGGCGCAAAAGGCGTAGGCGTCATTATTGAAGCCCAGCATCTCTGCATGATGATGCGGGGAGTGGAAAAGCAGAATTCTGTCATGAAGACCAGTTATATGTTGGGTGGATTCCTGAGCAACGCAAGCACCAGGCAGGAGTTTTTGAATCTGTTAAAATGAAGATCAAGATAACTAATCTTAGGCTACAAGCCATCATCGGCATTAATGATTGGGAAAGAGAGAAAAAACAGGATATAGTCATAACTGTTGAAGCAGAATTTGATGGTTCTCGGGCTGCTGATTCTGATGGCATACAGGACAGCGTTGACTATAAAAAACTAACAAAGAAAATAATCTCTGAAGTTGAGAAATCAAAATTCTTTTTATTGGAAAAGATGGTAGCTCATCTCCTGGATATGGTCATGGAAGACCCCAAGGTAAGAGAAGCTAAGGTTACCGTTGATAAGCCAGGCGCTTTGCGCTTTGCGGATTCTGTAAGTGTTGCTGACACCAGGATACGATGAACAGCGCTATCATATGCTTCGGATCCAACATAGAGCCGGAAAAGAATGCGGAGAAAGCCAGGGAATTGCTGGCCAAGGATCAGGCACTCATTGCCACCTCTGCCTTTTTGAGGACAAAACCTGAAGGTTATTCTGTACAGCCAGATTATTTGAACGGCGCTTTCCTCATACAGACCGAGTTATCCTTTGAAGCACTGAAAACTTATCTGAAGGGAGTGGAGAATCTGATGGGAAGGATCAGGACTACTGACAAGCATGCACCACGAACCATCGATCTCGATATTGTAGTCTATAATGGCAAGATTATCAGTGATGATTACCTCATCTATTATTTTGTAAAGAAGAGCGTTGACGAGCTTCTGCCGCTATTGAAGTAAAGATTATAAATGAATTCTTACTTGTCATCTGCATGGATGAAGAAATAGCGTCCTTGCTTCAGAACATTACAGGCAAGGAACACATCAAGCTGGTTTCCCGCGGCAACAAGGCTATTCAATATGCATTGCGCATTGCTAAGAAATTGGGAAAGAAAAAACTGTTTATCCAGGATCAGGGCGGCTGGATCACTTACAAGCAGTTTGGAACAGAATTAAAGTTTGATGTCACTCTAGTCGAGACTGATTATGGTTTAGTTGATGCTCAGAAATTGTCTGTTGATGCAGAATCAGTTTTATTGATCAATTCCCTCACCGGATATTTTGCAGAGCAGGATATGGATAAGATCTATAATGCCTGTTTTAATGCCGGCTGTCTGGTTATCAATGATATCTCTGGTTCGATTAGTACTGAAATGGGCAAAATTGGGGATATTTTAGTCTGCAGCTTTGGTTCTGATAAGCCGTTGAATTATGGAAAGGGAGGTTTAATTGCCGTTGAGAACAAAGAGTGGTTTTCCTTGGCACAGATTTTGGAGGAAGATTTCGGAAAAGATTTTGAACAGAAATTGCTGGATTTGGAAGAAAGATTGACTTTATTGAGGAATGTTACCCAAAAAATAAAAAAAGATCTGGGTCATTTCGACATAGTCCATAAGAATAAGGGAGGAATTAATGTGGTCATAAGATACGGCTCTGAGGATGAAAAACAGAAGCTGATAGACTACAGTAAGAAAAACAACTATGAATACACTGAATGCCCCCGCTCCATACGGGTTACTTGTGATGCGATAAGCATAGAAGTCAAAAGGCTGTAGAAAAACTTAAAAACTAGTTCTTATTTTTGGTTTATTATGAGGCTACTCCATATCGTGCTCATCTTTTTGGTCATCGGTGGTATAATCATAGCGACTAGCTACCGACTTAACCTTAAGGAACCCGACGATCGGAAAACTTTCTTAGGGAAGTTCTCTGGCTGGGTTGTGGGGGTTGGCAAGAATGTTATCAAAACAGTAGGGTACGCATTCAAGCTGGATTGGCTCCCCGAAAAAACCCAGAATGAAAGCATGAACTATACTAATTTTGAGATTAACGGATAAAGAGGTGGTTGATATCTTACAGGAACCCGAGTCGATGGATGAGTGCTTATACTTCTCTAATAGGAATATTGATACCGGAAAGGCAATGGCCTGGGTGTACCGACCTGAGTGCCCTTCTTGTAAAAAAGGGAGATTGGGGAAGCCAGTCAAAAAGAATGGCAAGGTCGACAAGAAGGCTGAACATTTCGAGTGCCCTGAGTGCAAGCATCAGATGTCAAATGAGGAATCTGAGAATCTGCTTCGGGTAGAGGTTAAATACACCTGCCCTTTCTGCGGAAAACCAGGGGAAGCGACTACTGAGTATAAACGTAAGGTATGGAAAGGTGTTCCTGCGTACGTGTTTGAGTGCAGCAGCTGCCATGAGAATATCGGGATTACAAAGAAGCTGAAGGATCCTAAGTAATTCCGGGTGAGGTTTTTTAAATCAGATATCACTTCCCTCATTTATGCCTGAAGGAATTTGGTTGGTTGAAAAATGGGTAAAACCCCGAAGCTGGGAGCATACCGTAAGACTGTCAAATGCATTTTCAGCACTTGATGACATCGTTGTTCCCTCAAGTTCTGTTCCCCCTATCCCTAGGCCAGTTAGGGCAACAGATATAGCAGAAGGCATCTCAGCTGGCGTCAGGCAGAAACGGCTGGTGGATAAAGACCGTAGCGGGAGGAAAGCACGGATTCTATATGATGCCATGGGTGGATTGGATAACAGGGCTATAGTCAAATTATTTTTGGGAGCCTATGGGGCAGGGATGCAGATTGCTGATGATAAAGATTCTTTTTTTGTGGCTGATATTTCTACAGCAACAGATGCCTTTTTGTCGTTTGCATCTTTTAAGGGATTCTACATACAAACCAGTTTGAGTCTCACACCTTGCGGTGTAGCAGCCCTAGAGGATTTTGTACGTGGACAAATGGGAACTTTGGTTAGAAGTGGGCGAACCATCCAAGTCAGGGAACGCTTTAGTGATAATAACACCACCTATAACCTTCTGATCAATAATCAGGATCATTCACCAGAGAAAAGAGATTATGCAGTATTGCAAGTACCAATCAATCCATCTCAGTATGGCATAACCATGGTAGTGGAGCATATGACTGGCCAAGGCAGGGACAAAACTGTCTGGAAGCCGGAAACAACCAATCTGGAGTTTAATATGTACCTTTATCGCTTACTTCAGAAAAACTATGCCTTTTTTTCGCCCCCCCTGATGGCGGGCAGATAGGCTCTGTAGAAAATCTCGCTATAGCTCGGGTTAGCAGCTTCAAACCTTAAATTCTGTAACCCTACAACCGACATTCTCCGGATGAGGCAACCCTCTTGTCGGTTCGTTAGTTGACCGGATTAGGTTTGACCTAAGGCTGCTAACCTACATTTTCTACAGAACCGGGCAGATAGCAACTTTTTTAAATTACAGTCTTATTCTTTCTGATTGGTGGTTAAATTCAAGACAATAATAACTTCAGCACTGCCCTACGCCAATGGGCCGATCCATGTCGGCCATCTTGTAGAGTACATCCAGACAGACATATTTGTACGGTTTCTTAGGCTGATTGGAGAAGATGTAGTGTATTGCTGCGCTGATGATACCCATGGAGCGCCGATTGCGATAAAAGCGGACGAATTGAAGATCACACCTGAGGAACTGGTTGCCAAATACCACAAAGAGCACACCGAGGATTTTTCTAGTTTTCATATAAAGTTTGACTCCTATTACTCAACAAACAGTCCTGAAAACAAACATTTCTCTGAATTGATATTCAAGAGACTGCAGGAGAAAGGGTACATCTACACCAAGGATGTAGAGATAACTTACTGTGAGCATTGCAAAAGAAGCCTGCCTGATCGGTATGTAAAAGGAAAATGCCCAAGCTGCGGTGCTGAAGACCAGTATGGGGATGTTTGTGAGGTGTGCAACAAGGCCTATACTACCATCGATCTAGTCGATCCCTACTGCACGATCTGCAGGAGCAAGCCAATACGGAAAGATTCAAAGCATTATTTCTTCAAGTTAAGCGCATATGCCCTAGAATTGGACGCATGGTTATCTGGAAATAAGAAGCTGCAGCCTGAGATAGTCAGCTATGTCAGGAATTGGATCAAGGATGGGCTTAAAGACTGGGATATCTCAAGAGACGGGCCTTATTTTGGCTTTAAGATACCTGGCGAACAGGATAAATATTTCTATGTATGGCTGGATGCGCCTATAGGGTATATAAGCTCTTTTGCCAATACTTTGAAGGGAGATGTTGTGAAAGCCGAGAAAGAATGGAACAAGAGCAAGATAATTCATTTCATCGGCAAGGATATCATCTATTTCCATTTCCTGTTCTGGCCGGCAATGCTGAAGCTGGCTGATTTCCAGCTGCCTGACCATTTAGTGGTGCATGGGTTTTTGACTGTAAATGGGGAAAAGATGTCTAAATCCAGAGGAACTTTCCTCACTGCCAGAGATTTCTTGAAGAAATACAATCCTGAGTATCTGAGATACTATTACGCCAAGGTGCTCAGCAAGAAGATGTCTGATATAGACCTTGACTTTAAGGATCTGCATGACGGCATCAACAATGAATTAGCAGCCAATATAGGCAATTTTTGTTATCGAGTTGTTTCTTTTACCAACAAGTTTGCTGAAGGAAAAATCAAAAGCATCGATGAAAACACAGAGCTCATTTCTGAGATTGAAAAAAGGATAGCGCATGCCAAAGAGAGCTACGCGGATGTGAACACCAATGAAGCGGTCAAAGAGATCCTGCAGATATCTTCATTGGGCAACAAGTATTTCCAGGAGAATGAGCCATGGAAGCTGGTGAAGGAGGACCGAGAAAAAGCCGGCAAGATACTAGGGCTTTGCGTCAATATTGTGAAGAATCTGGGAATATTGATTTCGCCGATACTGCCCCATTTTTCTGAGGAACTTCTGTCACAGCTGAATCTGAAAAATCAGACATGGAAGAATCTCGATTTTTCCTTCACGGGAAAGACAGGCAAGGAAAAAATTCTTGTTGAGAAGGTGGAAGAAGAAGTTGCACAAACATTCAAAGAAGTGCCCTTTACCGTTGATGATGGGGTAAAGAAATTAGGCATTACAGTGCAATTCGCGCAGATAGATAATGTTACAGTCAAGAAGAAAAGCGAAACCTTGGAGAAGCTGAAGAAGGGCATTATATCAGCTGATTTATCCAAGAACAAAATCTATGTCGAGGGGAAGAAGCTGAATCAAGGCAAGGGCGAGCCGCCCTATGCCTGGCTGCATCAGATTATTGCAGAAAAAGGAAAATTACCAACAATAAATACGGTTGTGGATTCATATAACCTTGTTTCTGCCAAATACCTTCTGTCGGTAGGTGCTCACGATACTGAGAAAATAAAAGGCACGGTCAGATTTAAGATTACCGACGGTTCGGAGAAATACATCCCTCTCGGTGGTAAGTCTATCGAGAAGATCTCAGCCGGAGAATATGCCTGCTGTGACGAGGAACATGTCATGTGCAGGCTGGATGTGAAGCAAAGCGAGTACACCAAAGCTGATGAAAAAACAAAAAGCGTGCTTATTTATGTGCAAGGAAATAAGGAGAATACTGATGCAGAGATTTCCGCTGCATTGAAAGAGATATGCGAGAATATCGTCAAGTTCTGCGGTGGCAGCTATAAACTGTTAGGTTCTCAGCAGTTTCCATTAAATCTACGGGTTGCTGAAATAGAGTCTGTTGAAGATCACCCTGATGCTGATAAGCTATATATCATACAGCTGAAATTGGGAGAGGAAAAGCGGCAGATTGTGGCAAGCATCAAGCCTTTCTACGCTAAGGAACAGCTCAAAAAAAAGAAATTGATCATCGTTACCAACCTAAAGCCTGCCAAGTTCAGGGGCATCGAAAGCAAGGGAATGCTCTTGGCAGTTGAACATAAGGGTGATGTTGGTGTACTGTTTGCAGAGAAAGCTGCCTCAGGCACCCAAGTGCAGTTTTCAGGTGCAGAGATCAAGAAAGGGCAGATAACGTACAGCGAATTTGAAGCTGCGGGATTGTATGCAAAGGACGGTAAGGTTTACTTCGGCAATCATGCGCTGAGTGCGGGCAGCGAGGAAATAAAGTTAGATAAGTTTTCTGAAGGAAAGATAGGTTAATATTTAACATAAATATGTTTTAAAGGACCACATACATTGCGATTTGGAAATTAAAGGGAAAAAGAATCAAAAATGCGACTATAGGCATGCTTGCACGGCAACAGCATTGATATTTGAAAATTTAAAGTCAATGGCAACTTCAATTAAGTATATTGCAAGAACGATAATAGGTGGCGAGTGACAATGAATTATTGCTCCTACAATAGAAAAAAATATATAGTAACTGAGAATATCGGGTATTTTGAAGGAGGATATAAATGAAAAAACCCATAATTGTGATTCTTGTATTATTGGTAAGTATATATACAGTTGCTGCGGAATGCGTGATACCTACCAATGGCATGGCTATAACAAAGAACACTATTTTATGCGAAGGAACCTATACCCTACCAGCTGGAGTGAAACTTGAAGCAAAAACAGACATAATCTTTGATTGCAATGGCGCAACATTAAGGGGAAAAGGCGAAAATACAGGTATCAGTGTATCATGGGGTGGCCAGCATACTATTAAAAACTGCAATATAAAGAACTATGGAACTGGCATTTTTATGTGGGTATCCAATAATAATCTTATTAGATCAAACAATTTTATTAACAATTATAATGGGATATATTTTGATGATGCAGACAATGTAAGAGTGATTAACAATAAATTTTATCACAACACGAAAGGTATATATGTGTATTGGGATTCCACTGGAATAGTGATTGAACGCAACATTGTTACTGAAAACTTTGACTCAGGAATCGCTGTAAGCTGGGATCCATCTGAAACATTGATAAGGAATAACAAGATTGTGGGCAATAACAAAGGTATTGAAGCTGATTGCCCATATGGGCATGGAACAGATAACAATTATTACGAAAACAACGTAATTAAAGACAATGAATATGGCATTTATCTGTGTCAGGCATATTCCAGCACAGTCAAGGGCAACTTGATAAAGGATAACCGAAATGGAATTTATGTGACTGGTGGTAGTGGAAACTATATTTATCAGAACAATATGGTTAACAATAGTATCCAGGCATTTGATTACGGCGTCGCATCATGGAATAATAACAATGACGGAAACTATTGGAGCGACTATGACACTCCAGCAGAAGGATGCATTGACCAAAACAGCGATAACATTTGCGATTCTCCATATAGCAACATACCACCTTTTAATAGGTCTGATAATTTACCGCACACGATTGCTTTCGGCACTTAATATTAAATTAATTTACTATTCTTATCAGCATAAATCAGATTTTGGCTAGTTGTGTTGATTTACTTATAAAACATTCCGAAGTACAATCGGTGGTTTATAATGGGCATACTGGGGAAATCTCATATGAGCCTCTTGACTCTTGTTTATCCAATTTAGTGGGGGAAAAGCAAATAAAATGCAAAGATCAAGTGCATATCTCACAAGTAGAAGGACGGAAGCGAGATTGGAAAGAAACACGAAATGATTTCTATAGGATCTACTATAATTTTAGTATACCTCTCTTTCTAAATCTCTTGACTATTTTATGTCTCTATTAACAAGTTTATATCTTTTTAGCATATTTATAAGTTAAATGTTTTTTATTACATAAAGTGTTATAAATAACATAAATATAAACCAGAAAAGTGAATATTGTGTAATACGTAACACTCTTACATTATAAACTTTTCATAAATATAATACCAATAATATAACTACGCTCTTTTGTGTTTAATAATATAGTCTTAATATCATAATATATGTACTGTATTACAGAAAAATTTATAAATAAAAGTATCTTGGAGATTAAGAAATGGCTAACATAGACAGTTTAAGCCAGTATGTTCTCTATATCTATAGCCTTAAGAGCCTGCCTCAGAAGAGGAAGGTTAAGGTCATCCGGGAGCTTTTCGGCTACAAGAATGAAGTTGAAAAAAAGACCTACCATCATAAAGGGCTGCTGCAAAATGCCAACGCCCAGAAACTAGGGCAGAATGTCATTTTGGTCCCTATGGAGAATTCTCTTGATTTTGCAAATTATTTCAATAAAAATGGACTGCAGGTGGAGGCGCGGCAAGTATGGCTAAAGCAATAGTCATCTTATGCGCCATGCTTTTGGCGTCAGTGTCAGTTTTTGCAGATGTTTCTATAGTAAAAATAGAGGGCCCGGATCACCTATCCCAATATGTGAAGCCAGGGGACAGCCTGACTATAGAAATCTTTGCTACTGACTTGGGCATTGCAGTCTCAGATCCCAACCTGATACGATTTGAAGGCATGCCTAATGCAGGCAAGTTTGACCCTAATTATGCTGGACTTCCATTCAATGCCTGCAGCGGGGGGAGATGCAGTATTGTGGTTCCCTCAGGCTATTTTTCCTTTGTTACAAATCCTCTTTTGATAACAGTACACCAATACAACTGCACTACCTCTTCGAGTTGTGCATGGAAGGATTCAGCGTCTATAGATTTGATAGAGGACAATGTGGCTCCTGCAATCACGCTGACCGGACATGGAAATACCATCGGCCTTAATGGTGTAACTGTCAATTACACTGCCATGGATACTGCATGCGCAACATGCGGATCAAGCCAATGTTCTGGCATCAATAGGTTAGAATTTAACTCCTCGCAGCTTGGAGGTGTTGGCCTAGTTGCTATTTTTGGCGCAGCAGGAACCTGCACTGAGAATGGGGGCAAGATATTCTTACCTGCAGATATCAGCCTTGGCTCTGGTGCAGTTTCACTGTCTGCAAAGGTCTTTGATAATTTCGGGATGTCAAGCAAGAGCAATACTCTTAACTTTATTGTGGATCTTACTGCACCATTCATCAATACCTCTAGTTTCACTATTCGTGATGAGCTTGGAGGAAATGCCACCATCATACCGCCACGGACATTTAAAGTTGATATCAGTATTCAGGTAATTGAGCCTGATTTGGCTAATGTTACCTTAGATGAATCAGTGCTGAACCCTGCTTTAGGTGTGGTCAAGGGAACCTGCACTTCTTCTGGTAATAAATCAACATGCAGCTGGAGCGATATCCCTCTGGCGTTATCAGCTGATGTGAATGCAGCCTTACTATTCACTGCTTCAGATGTGGTGGGCAATACTGTCAGCGCAACAGTCATGCATGCGTTTGATGTCGCCAATACTGATCCTGTTGTTGCTTCAATCCATAGCAGCTCAGGCAGCAATTATCTAAGCGGTTCTGATGTCATCATAGTTGACATCAGCCCTGGAGAAGGAGGTTTTGCCAATCATTTTGTCTACATGGATTTAAGTTCCCTGCAGACAGGCATATCAAATGTGCAGGCAACTAACTGCAATGGAAGCTGGAGCTGTTATTTCCCCGTTACCCCTGACCAGCCGGATGGAATCCATACTGTAAATGTTCTGCCAAGCTCAATAGACGATTTAGGCAACAGCATCAATGCAAGCCTTTCAATCATGAATGCTTCGTTCATTCTTGATAGAACTGCTCCAGTCATCTCAAATGTGCAGTATTTGCCTTCTAAACCCATGACTACTGACACACTAATTATAACCTTTGATGTTGTAGAGGCAAACAATGTGTTTGCAACAGTGGATACGAGCCAGATCAGCGCTTCTGCATCTGAGACTGCAACATGTATAAATACAAGCGCACAAGCTTATAACTGCAGCGTGACTGTTTCTTCTCTTATCGCTGCCAATGATGCGCCAATAACCGTCACTGCAGCAGATGATGTGGGGAATCAGGCAACTCCGGTAGATGCTGCGGTAACAATCTATTATACTGATACAGGCACTACCCCTGATTGCCTTACTTTGTCAGGTGTTTCCACTATTCCTGCAACCATCGATAAAAAGGTGGCATCCCAAGTTGACATGCAGATCTTTGCGCAGGTCAGCCTGGCAAGCTTATGCACTGATCTTAATATAACGAGCATGACTGTTGACTGCAGCAGCACGCAATTAAGCGGGACTGCTACACTGGTGAATGAGTTTTCCCTCAACCCCTATATATCCATGAAGATACCTGCAATAACAAATTCCAGCGGAAGTTCTGGTGTGGATATCAGCTGCATCCTGACCATAACAGAAGATGTAGCCAATACTATCTATACCCTGCCTGAGCAGGTTGCAGTGCAGGCTTCTATTCCTATCGTAGGCAGCGCTTTAGGAGACATTGACGGCGCTATCGAAGACAGGCTGCTTGAGATTGAGCAGGAGATAAATGCTGTCGGCGATAAGATAGACCAATATGACCAGATACTTGATATCTTTGGGACATGGTGCAAGGTTGCGCAAGGCATGGGCACTTTGAATTCTGTTCTTCAAGGTGTTAAACAAGCATGGTATACGGTGACGAGCGGATTTTGGACTGCGTGTCAGGTTGTTCCAGGGGGCAAACTTGATTGTGAGCCTGAGGTGAATGCAATGTGGGTCAAAGCATGCACACCATGGAGCAAGTATCAAGCGACAATCGAAAATTACTTCTGGCCGTCTGGCGGGTATACCGGCACTAACACAATAGGCTTAATCAGCAAATACAGCTGCATGGTAGCATACCAATGCGCCATATGCGATGCGAATGTATGGAACAACATGATAGTGAGCAAGGTCGGCAGTACAATCGGCAAGAATATCTTCAATGCGAAGAATACTGATTATTTCAACAATATGGTTACAAAGAATCTAGGCACTGAATGGAAAAATCTCGATCCTAATGTTGCATATTTACTTGGAGTTAGAGGATGGAGCGCAAGTGATTGGGATGCCATCTCAAAGTCGAAAGGAACATCATGGAGCGGCTTAACTGCTCAACAGCAGCAGACACTGCAGAGCATGGGTGTTACTCAGAAGGCTTGGGATACCGGGAATGGTATCATAACCGTGCCACCTGTGGCTACTGCTTTACCTCTTACTTCTGCGCAGCAGGCTCAGATCAATGCACTTACTCCACAAGGCAAAGCAGACTACAATGCACTCGTTGCAACTGGCCAATACACCCCTGCTGAAGCTCTTGCAGCTG
>Ga0209542_10004664_pt1 | contig 27969 bp, 26 predicted proteins | sample RifCSPhighO2_01_FD_184028 | JGI IMG/M metagenome (GOLD analysis project Ga0209542, IMG submission 184028) | Soil microbial communities from Rifle, Colorado - Rifle CSP2_plank highO2_0.1 (SPAdes) (version 2) | ecosystem: Environmental > Terrestrial > Deep subsurface > Rock core/Sediment ...
GATCGTAGGGCACGTCGGCCTCCGCCAGCAGCACGTTCATGTGTCCCGGCATGCGGCCCGCGACCGGATGGATCGCGAACTTCACCTCCACACCTTTCGCCTCCAGAGTATCGAGCAGTTCTTTCAAGGCGTGCTGCGCCTGGGCCACCGCCATGCCGTAGCCGGGCACGATGACCACCTTGGCGGCGTTGGCCATCAGGAACACGGCGTCTTCCACCGCCGCCGCTTTGATGCCCTTGCCCACGGCCGCCGCCATCGGCGTTTCGGTCCCCGCCTCGCCGCCGCCGAAACCGCCCAGCACGATCGAGACGATCGAGCGGTTCATGGCGCGCGACATGATGTAGGAGAGAATCGCCCCGGAGAAGCCGACGAGCGCGCCGGCGATGATGAGAAGATTGTTCGAAAGCGTAAAGCCGGTGGCTGCCGCGGCCCAGCCGGAATAGGAGTTGAGCATCGACACCACGACCGGCATGTCGGCGCCGCCGATGGGCAGGATCAGGAGCACCCCCAGGGCGAGCGCGATCGCGGTAAGCAGAAGCAGCGAGACGAAATGATCGTGCAGGACAAAATCCACGCCGAGCGCGAGCAGCGCCGCGAACAGGGCGAGGTTGAGCAGGCGCTGGCCACGGAACTGGAGCGGTCTGGAGGGCAGCAACGCCTGGAGTTTTCCGAAGGCCACCAGCGAGCCGGTGAACGTGACCGCGCCGATGAAGCTGCCGGCGAAGAGCTCGGACAGGAGCACATAGCCGTGCCCCCCGCCGTGCGCGTGAGTGAGGTAGGTGCCCACGGCGACCAGCACGGCGGTGAGCCCCACGAAGCTGTGCAGCGCCGCGACGAGCTGGGGCATCGCGGTCATTTTGATCTTGAGCGCCACGATCGTCCCGATCACCGCCCCGCCCGCAATCCCCGCGGCGATCCAGGCGTGGGATTTCACCGCGGGGTTGAGCATCGTGGCCGCGACGGCGAGCAGCATGCCGGCCATGGCGTAGTAGTTGCCGCGGCGCGCCGAGGTCGGGTGCGTGAGGCCCTTAAGCCCGAGGATGAACAGGGTCGCGGAGACGAGATAAGCGACGGCGAGACCTTCGGTGCCGAGCGTCATGGGCTAGCGCCCCCGCTTTTTCTTGAACATCGTGAGCATGCGTTGCGTGACCACGAAGCCCCCGAAGATGTTGATCGAGGCGAGCAGCACGGCGAAAAAACCGAGCGCCTCGGCGCTCGCCGAGCGATCGAAGCCCGCGACCAGAATCGCGCCGACGATGATGATCCCCGAGATCGCGTTGGTGAGCGAGATGAGCGGCGCGTGCAGCGAGGGGGTGACGCCCCAGACCACCCAGTAACCCACGAAGCAAGCGAGCACGAAGATATAGATCGCGACCATCGGTTCTGACATCGGCTTACCCTGCCTTCACCTTCTTGGCGTTCTTGGTGGTCTCGAAACGCACCTTGCCCTGGTGCGTGATGAGGGTCATCGTGGTGATCTCGTCGGCGAAGTAGTCCTTGAACCGGGGCTCGCCGTTGGCGCGATCGAGCATGAGCATGAGAAAGTTGTAGACGTTGCGCGCGAAGAAGTTGCTCGCATCCGAGGGCATGAGCGCCGGGAAGTTGGTGACCCCGCAGAGGATCACGCCGTGCTTGACCGCGATCTTGTCGGGCTCGGTGAGCGGACAGTTGCCGCCGGTGGCCGCGGCCAGGTCCACGATTACCGCGCCCTCGTGCATGCCCTTGACCGCCTCCTCGGTGATGAGGATGGGCGCCGGCATGCAGGGGATGAGCGCCGTGGAGACGATGACGTCGGCTTTCTTCAATTCCTCCTGAAGCATGTACTGCTGCTTCTTCTGCGCCTCCGGGGAAAGCTGTTTGGCGTAGCCGCCCGTCCCCGAGCCCGACTCGCCCAAGTCGAATTCGATGAACTTGGCGCCGAGCGACTGCACCTGCTCCTTCACCTCCGGGCGCACGTCGTAGGCCCAGACCTGCGCGCCGAGACGGCGCGCCGTGGCGATCGCCTGCAGCCCGGCGACGCCGGCGCCGAGCACCACCACGCGCGCGGGTTTGGCCGAGCCCGCCGAGGTCATCATCATGGGAAAGAAGCGGCCGTAGAGCCGCGCGGCCTCGAGCACCGCGCGATAGCCCGCGATGTTCGCCTGCGAGGACAGCACGTCCATGGTCTGGGCGCGCGAGAGCCGCGGCATCATTTCGAGCGCGAAGGCATCGACGTGCCGGTCGGCGAGCGCATCGAAGGTGCCGTCATCGTGGCACATGTCGAGCAGCGAGATGAGCACCGCGCCGTGTTTCAGGCGGCGGATTTCTTCGAAGGTGGGTTTGTGAACCTTGAAAACGACGTCGGCCGACAGCGCCGATTCCGCGGACGCGATCTCGGCGCCGGCGGCCAAACAGGCCTCGTCGGAGAAGTACGAACCCACGCCCGCGCCCCGTTCGATGACCACGGCCAAACCCGCGGCGCGAAGTTTTTTCACCGTTTCCGGCGTGGCCGCCACACGGGTTTCGCCGACGGCTGTTTCTCGGGGTATCCCTATCTGCATCGGTTTCACGAACTGAGCTACGTCGTCTTCAATCAGGTTTTCCTTATATAGAAGTGAAACTCGCCCGCTTCCTCCTTCATTATCTGCATTTGATATCCGGTTATACCGGTAAACGCCAATATGTTGCTTACCGAGCACGGGTCGGAGGCGATGACATGCAGGACTTTGCCCCTTTTCATCCCGTTCATGATCTTCTTCAGGCGCAGCACGGGGAGGGGGCAACGCAAGCGGGTCGCGTCGAGTTTTTCGTCATGGCCGATCATCGTTTTGTCGTCCCCCTTGCGTTTTGGATACGGCGCCCAAAACCTCCATCCGGTCGCGCGGCATCATGTCGAACGCCGGAATGACTACCCGCCGGTGTGATTCATGAAACGCACGATGGCCGGCGGTGCCGCCAGGTTGAAGTCATGCCCTTTCGGCTTGATCGTCATGGCCTGCGCGATGGCGACTCGCAGCCGTTCACGATCGCCCGGAAAATCGCGCAACACCTGCCGCAAGTCCACGGAGTGTTCCTGTCCCAGGCACAACAGCAGCCGCCCCTCGGCGGTGACGCGCACGCGGTTGCAGTCGCCGCAAAAATTGTGGCTGTGAGGAGAAATGAAGCCGACGCGGGTATCGGCGCCCGCGATCCGGTGGTAACGGGACGGCCCCCCGGTCTTTTCGGGGGTTGGGAGCAGGGTGAACCGCCGCGAGAGATCGCGCCGGATCTCATCGCTTGAATAATACGATTCGAGCCGGTCGTGTTCGGTGATCCATCCGAGCGGCATTTCCTCGATGAAACTGATATCCATTCCCCCGGCGGCGGCAAACTCCGCGAGATCCGCGACCTCATCGTGGTTGCGGTTCTTCAGGATCACGGCATTGATCTTGATCCGCTCGAACCCGGCATGGCGCGCCGCCTCGATACCGCGCAGAACTTTACCCAGGTCGCCCACGCGCGTGAGGCGGCGGAAGCGCTCCGGCTGCAGGCTGTCGAGACTGATATTGATCCGGCGCACGCCCGCCGCGCGCAATTCGTCCGCGTAACGCTCGAGCTGCGTGCCGTTGGTCGTCAGCGCCAGTTCGCGCAGTCCCGGCAATTTCGCCAGTTCGCGCAGCAGCCACAGTACGTTCCGGCGAACGAGGGGCTCGCCGCCGGTCACGCGAATCTTGTTTACGCCCAATTCGACGAATGCGCCCGACACCTCCAGAAGCTCTTCCAGCGTCAGCAGCCGTTCCCGGGGCAGGAACGTCATCCGCTCCGACATGCAATACACGCAGCGGAGATCGCACCGGTCCGTCACCGACAGGCGCAGGTAGGTGATGCGCCGGCCGAAGCGGTCTTGAAGGCGGATCGGCGTCATGGTCGCGGTTTCATGCGCTTACGGCGGGTTGGGTACAGTGCGCCATCACGCGGCGGGCGATTTCCAGGAAGGCGGTGGCGGCGGGCGAATCCGGCTGGGCGAGCACCGTGGGCAGTCCGATATCGCCGCACATTCCGACCTGCGGGTCGAACGAAATGCTCCCGAGGAACGGTTTACCGTAGCGTTCACTCAAGTCCCGTCCGCCGCCGGGGGTAAACAGATCTATCTGTTGATGACAGTGCGGGCAAGTCAGCCCGCTCATGTTTTCGATAACGCCCAGGACCGGCACCGCGAGTTCCCCATAAAGGTCAAAACACCGTTCCACGTCGGCGACGGCGACCCCCTGCGGCGTGGTCACCAGCACCATGCCGGTGAAAGGCACCGTCCGGTGCAGCGAAAGCGGCACGTCGCCCGTGCCGGGCGGCAAATCCACGATCAGATAGTCGAGCGCTCCCCAGTTCACGTCGTGGACGAAGTCCTTGATGACCTGGTCGAGAATGGCGCCGCGCCAGATGAGCGCGTTTCCATCCGGCACCATGAACCCGACGGAGACGACCTTCACGCCGTGATTCTCCAGCGGCTGCATGCGTCCCTCGGACCCTGTCCGCAGGCGTTCGCCGCGCAGCCCCATCATCACGGGTGCGCTCGGCCCGTACATGTCCACATCCAGCAGGCCGCAACGCGCACCCAGCTTCGAGAGGGCGAGCGCGAGATTCACGGCCACCGTGGATTTTCCCACCCCGCCCTTGCCGCTGCCCACCCCGATAACGTGCCGGACCTCCGGGATGGGCGAGGGCTCGCCGCCGGCCTCGGTATCCATCAGGATTTCTCCAGTCCGTCGAGACATTGTTGCAGCCACAGGGCATGGGTGCGTCCGGTCTTGGCCAGCTCCAGGAACCAGCGCGCGATATCGGGGAAACCCTCCTGTGCCGCCACCTCGGCATAGCGGCCATAAAGCGCGGTGAATTCATGCAGCTCGGCCTCGATGGACGACTTGAGATTGTCCTCGAGTTGCTCGCAGACGAGCTCCGGCGTCTCGGATCCGAACTCGACCAGAAGATCGAGGAAACCCAGCGCGTGCCCTTTCTCCTCGTCCGCGGCGGCGCGCAGCACGTTGGCGACGTCCGGGCGCCGCGCCGCGTCCGCGAGGCGCGCGCTGAAGAGATACCGCATGTTGGCCTGCGCCTCCCGCCGGTAGGCATCCTTGAGGTGATTCAGCGTCTGCGTCGTCTTGAGGCTCGCGGTGGGTCCGGACATGGTCAGCCTCTTTGATATATCGGGATCAGTTTTTCTTGATCAGGTAATAAAACTTTCCGTCCTCTTCCCGGGCCTCGACCAGCTCATTCCCCGTTATTCCGATGAATGCCTGGATGTTCTTCATCGACGCCGGGTCCGTGGCGACGATGCGCAGGGTCTCTCCGCTGTTCATATCATCCAGCGCCTGTTTCGCGCGCAGCACGGGCAACGGGCAACGCAGGCCGCGGAAGTCCAGTTGACGCGTGAAATCCGCCATGTCCGGTCAGGTTTTCCGGATGTAGTAGTGGAATTTTCCGCTTTCTTCCCTGGCCTCGAGCAATTCGTTTCTGGTCGCTTTGGCGAAGGACGGAATGTCGTTCTTGGACGCCGGGTCCGTGGAAATGATGTGCAGGACCTGGCCGCTGGCCATGCCCTCCAGCGCCTTTTTGGAGCGCAAGGCGGGCATCGGACAGTGCAGTCCGGAAGCGTCGAGTTCACGATCGAAATTTGCCATGGTTTAAATCCCCCAGTGATAGTGATAATGAATTAACAGGGCCAACGAATATCCCTTCCGGTCAAATCACCGCAGCGTCTGCAAGAACGCGGCGATGTCGCGCCGCTCCTGTTCCGTTCCCTGGAACGGCGGCATGAGCGAAACTTTTTTTCCGTCCTGCACCATCGAATAACCCTTGCCGGGAACAACGACGCGCGACGGTTCGGCGATGGATTCGAGCAGGTAATCGGCGCTATGGATGCCGCCGGCATAGGAAAGACTGGGCCCCAGCACGGGCTGCGCGGGGTTGCCGGGGTAAGCGTGGCAGGCGGCGCAAGCCTTTTCCATCATCAGGCGCCGGCCCGTGGCGGCATCGCCCGCGATCGGCGCCGTGAGCTGGCGCGCGTATTGTTCATCCGCCGCGCCCTTCTCGAAACGCAGCACCTGCCAGGCGGACAGCTGCTTGGCCCCGTCGCGCTGTGTCTGCGCGCCGTTCCAGACCGCCAGCGCCACCGGCACCAACCCCTGTTTGGCGGAATCGACGCGCACGCAATATTCACCGCCGGCGGCGAGGTTGCGCCGGAACACCACGCGCCACCGGCCGTCCTTCCACGCGCCTTTTACCTGTATACCGTCGGAGGCCTGCGCGGTGAGCGTGCCGAAACCTTCGGCGGCAAGCGTCTCCGCGGTTCCGTCGGCGCGCCACAGCCACAGCGTCACGGGCGCGCCCGGATTTCCCATGCCGATATAGGGCGACCGCACGCCGGGCCCGTATTGCACCGGCCATTGCACCGACGCCGCGTCCGCGAACGTGCCGACGCCGCGCGCTTTCTCCACCGAGGCATCGGACCACTCGAGCCGCAGCGCCAGTTCTTCCGCGCTGTACAGCGCGCGCGCGGTCACGGTTCCGGCTTCGGCGATCTCGCCCGGCAGACGCATCGTGTTTTGCGGATAGACGCGGACCGTCGTTGCCGGCGCGGTTTGCCACGAGGCATCGTCCGGATCGAGCGGCAACGGAGCGGAAGCCTGCTTGGCGAGAATCGCGCTGTCGTCACGCTCCGCCAGCGCCACGGCGCCCGCGAAAGAGAAGGCGACAACCAACAGCGCGGGCAACACGCGGCCCAGTTGGCGGGTCATGCCGTCTCCGAATGTCATGTCGTTTCTCCCGCGTAATTGCCGGCCGCCACCTCGAGATTGTCGAGCTTGTCTTCCAGGCTCTCCTTCTTGTTGAAGGCAACGATTGGAATCACGCGCCGGGAACGTCCGCCGGGAGGCGGCGCCGCGGCCGCGGCGGGCGGTTGGGGCGCGCCCGGTTTGCGGTAATAGTCCGCATCCAGCTTGAACATCTCCTCGTGGCGGTAGGCGATGAGCAGGTCCATCAGCTCCGATTCCTTGCCACGGCGTTTTTTCTCGCGCTCCTGCTCCAGCAGCTTCAGCACTTCCGGCACGCGCGGACCCAGAAGCCCGATGAGGAAGGCATCTGGAATGCGGCGCTCGCCCGTTATCCGGCCTTGCGCGTCGTATTTGGGAGGCGAAAGAGGCGGAACGTAATAAACGTTGGGCTGCGTGTTGTACTCGGCGTGGAGCGGCAACGCCACTTTCCATTTTTCGACAAGCTTGTGGATCGGTCCGTCCACGTCATCCAGATAGCCGATGAAACGAATGCGCCCCACGCACTGCTGCGCGCAGGCCGTCGCCAGACCTTGTTCGATCCGCGGATAACAGAAGATGCACTTCTCGGACTTCTTGGTGACGGGGTTGAAGTAGATCTTCTTGTACGGGCAGGCGGCGATGCAATGCTGGTAACCGCGGCAGCGCTCCTGGTCGATGAGCACGATGCCGTCTTCCTCGCGCTTGTAAATCGCCTGGCGCGGACAGGCGGCGAGACAGGCCGGATTGGTGCAATGGTTGCAGATGCGCGGCAGATAAAAATAGTAGTTGTTGGGATACTCGCCCGCGCCCTGGTCCTCGTCCCAGTTGGGGCCGTTGACGGGTGGCACGACGGGTTTCAGCTCCGGCCGCTCGTTGTCGGAGCTGGAGGAGTGCTTGTCCACGGTTACGCAACCCAATGCCTCATCGTAGTTGAGTTCGAACGGCGCGCCGTAGTCCCGGTGCAGATCCGGGATGCGGCCGGGTTTGAGGTTGCCGGCATCATCGAAGCCGCCGCCGCCGGACTCCTCCCAGCGGCTGGGGTATCCGTTGCCCGGGTGGGTTTCGACGTTGTTCCAGTACATGTACTCGCGGCCGTCGCGGTTGGTCCACTGGGTCTTGCAGGCCGTGGTGCAGGTCTGGCAGCCGATGCACTTGTTGAGATCCATCACCATCGCGATCTGGCGCCTAGACATGGTTGCCGCCCTCCGTCTTCGCCACGTCCACCGTGGATTCGTAGGCGAGCTGGTTACCGTCCCATTCGGCGCCGAACTTGAGATGACCCCAACCGCCGGCCAGTTCGAGCGGCGACAGCAGCCCCGCCACCGGCGCGTCCATGCCCACGCGCTTCCGGAACTGATGCGGCTCCCAGGCATGATCCATCATGAGCGTGCCGGGCCGCACGCCCGGCAGCAGCTTGGCCATCGCCGTGAACTCACCGACGTCATTGAATATGCGCACGGTATCGCCGTCGCGGATGCCGCGCGCGGCGGCGTCCGCGAGGCTGAGGTTCACGTGTGGTGCGCCGCGCTGCAGGCGCAGCATGTACTTGTTACTGCGCCAGGTGGAATGGATGCCCCAGCGCGTGTGCGGCGAGTAGAACTTGAGCGGGAACTTCGCGGGATGCAGCGACTCGCGCGCCGTGGGCACGGCCGCGCCCAGGCGCAGGAACACCTCGTGGTCGATGTAGAACGTCTGCCGCCCCGACAGCGTCGGATAGGGGCGTCGCAGATAAAACTGCTGCTCGAAGGAACGGTAGGGCTTGTTCGCGTACAGCGGCGAGGTGAGTCCGGCGTTGGTGTTGAGGATGATGAAACCGCGCTCCACCGCGTCCTCGAACTTCCACGGCTGGAAGGCCGGGACGTTCTCGATGAGCCACTTCACCACGTCCTTGTCGGTGTTGAGTTTGCCGTCCATGGTGTAGTCCTTGTGCAGCGTGTCGAGATCGCGCGTCACGGGCACGTCCTTGTCATCCACCTTCACCGTGAACGCCGGATCGGTGAGCTTGGCCATGCCGCGCTTCGTGGCGACCGCTTCGATTTTCTCCGCGAACAGCCGGCAGATTTCCCACTCCGATTTCGTCTCGCCGACAGGCTTCAGGCCCGGCGGCGGCACGGTGAGGTTGACGAAGCGGTGGTAGCCGACTTCGCCGCGGATGTCCCAGCCCTCGTAATGGCTGATGGCCGGCAGCACGTAGTCGGCGAGTTCGGCCGAGGAGTCCATGCGGAAGTTGACGTTGACGTAGAGTTCGGTCGCGTCGAGCACCGACTTCTTGTAGTGCTCCGAGGATTTGTTGCGCCGGAATATGTTGTCCGCGAACAGGATGCGCGCCTTCGGCTCGCCGAAATTGGCCATCCATTTCTCGTCGCGGCTCCGCTCGGCCAGCTTCACCAGGTCGTCCGGGCTCAATCCCGCGCGGCGCTGAAATTCCCGTGCGTCATCGTAGTGCTTGTGGAATGTCTCCCACATCTTGCCGGACAGCCACTCCCCGAGGAAGCCCGACTCGAAGCGCGCCGGCTTGGGGGTCGAGAGCGCGCCGATGCCGCCCAGGCTCCACTGGTGCTCGGTGTCCACGACATCGTGGCCGGTGAGGGCGCAGAACAGCGCCTGCGCCCAGTTGGTGAGGATGCCCCAGGCATACTTGTGCAGGGAAAATCCGATCGTGAGTCCGGGATCGTGCGCCCTCGAATACTCGTGCGCCAGCCGGCGCACGAGGCTTGGATGAATGCCGGTGTGCTTCTGCGTCTTCTCGGGCGCGAATTTCGCGGCCTCCTGCGCCACCAGCTCGAACACCGTCGTGACCTTGACCGATTTTCCGTTCTTGTCCTTGACCGTGAAACGGCCCTTCAGCGCCGGATCGATCTTGCCCAGGCGCAGGGTGCTACGCTTGTTGCCGCGCGTGCCGGGCGCGGCCACGGCCCGCTGCGTCGTCCGGTCCCAGACATAAAAGATTTCATCGTTGTTTTCCTTTACCTCGGGCTCCCCTTCTTTCGCTTCTTCGCCCGCCTTCCTGGCGGGCGCGGCCTTGGCCTCGGGCAGGAGATCGCTGGCGCGCAGCAGCTTGCGGTTGTCGAGGCGCACCAGGAAGGGCAGGTCGGTCTGCTCGCGGATGAAGGCCTCTTTATAGAGCTTTTCCTTGAGCACCACGTGCACCAGCGACATGGCCAGGAAACAGTCGCTGCCGGGATTGATCGAGATCCATTGGTCGGCATGGATCGCGGTCGGGTTGTAGTCCGGCGTGATCACGACGATCTTGGCGCCGCGCCACTTCGCTTCCCACAGGTAATGGGCGTCGGGAATGCGGGTGACGTTGGGGTTGAAGCTCCACAGCACGATGTAGTCCATCTCGAACCAGGCATCGAGCGAGGTGCCGACGTTCGGGATGCCGTAGGCGAGCGTGGCGCCGGTGAACATGTCGCCCACGGCGCTCGAGGGATAGAGCCGGGTGGAACCGAGCAGCGAGCCGAGCCGCAGCGGACCCGCGCGCCGGCCCTGGGACAGGATGCCGGTGCCGCAGTAGACCATGAGGCTGCCGGGGCCGTGCTGGGCGAGCGTGTCCACCACCTTTTCGCTGATTTCGGCGATGGCCTGGTCCCAGGAGATGCGCGTCCATTTGCCTGCGCCGCGCGCGCCCTCGCGTTTCTGGGGGTAGAGCAGGCGGTCTTTCTCGTACATCGCCTGCGAGTGAATCGTGCCCTTGTTGCAGCCGCGCGGATTGGCGTCGGGAATGTCCATCGCGATCTGCGGATACTGCGCGAGCTGCTCCTCGCGCGTCACCATGCCGTCCTTGGCGTAGATCCGGAAGGCGCAGTTGCCCTGGCAGTTGGAACAATGGAACGCGAACCCCTTGGCGTCACCAAGTGTGACGGTGAATTCCCGCCGGTAAAAATCCTCCCAGGCGCGGTCGGGATAGCCCTGGAGCGGATTGTCCACCGCCACGATCCTGGCCAGCGCCTCGAGCGGCAGGCCGAGCTTCAGGGCGCAGATGCCGCCGGTGGTGTATTTCAGAAAATCGCGTCGTGTCGTCATGCGCTCATCCCTCGTTGTTCTTGCGAGACTCCTGCAAAAGCGTCTTCACGGTGTCGCGCGCCTCGGGCGAAAACCAGTCGTACTCGCCGAGCACGCGGTAAACGATTCTCCCCTGCCGGTCGATGAGGTACGAGACCGGCACGCCCGGGTTGCTGTAGAGATTGCTGATGATGCTGTCGCGGTCGTGCAGCACGGGAAAGGTGAGTTTCAATTCTTCCGCGAAGGCCTTGACCTTTTCAGTCGAGGCCTGATCCACGGATATGGCCACGATCTCGAAACCTTCGGCGCGCAGGGACTGGTAGAGCCGCTCCATCGCCGACATTTCCTTGCGGCAGTTGGCGCACCACGTGGCCCAGAAGTTGAGCAGCACCACCTTGCCCTCGAAGTCGGCAAGGCTGGTAAGCTTGCCGTCCACGTCCCGCAGCATGAAGGCATCGGCCGGGGCCGGATTTCTCAGCGGCCGCAGTTCCCCGGCCGACGCAGTGACGGTCGCGACGCCGACCACCGACAGGAGCAGCGCAATCAGTCCGCGCCGGATGATTCGCGTGCGCATGTGGTGTTCCTCGCGGACTATTTCTCAAGCGGCAGCCGCGGATCGGCGGACCACTCTTCCCACGAGCCGGAGTATTCGTGCACGTTGTCGTAGCCGGCGAGCTTCATCGCCATGGCCATCATCGTGGAACGGCCGAGCCCGATCTGGCAGTAGGTGATTACATGGGTGTCCTTGGTGATACCCTTCTTTTCGAGAACCTTTTTGATCTCATCCGCGGACTTGAAGGTCTCCAGGCTGTCGGCGAAGTTCGTCCATTCAAGCTGCACCGCGCCCGGGATATGGCCACCGCGGGCGGCGCCCGGCACGACATCCTGGCCGATGAATTCCTTGAAGGAGCGCGTGTCCGCGAGCACCGTATTCTTGTCGCGTTTCTTGACGGCATCCAGTGTCACCACCTTCTCGGGATGCGACGTGGCGGTGAATTTCTTCTTTTCGACCTTGACCGTTTGCTGCGTGACCGGCCGGTTTTCCTTCATCCACTTGCGGAAGCCGCCGTTCAGCAACTTCGCGTTCTTGTGTCCGAAGAAATCGAGCGCGAACCACACGGCCGAGGCGATCGGCCCCTCGCCGCCGTCATACACGACCACCAGGGTGTTGTTGTCGATGCCCGCCTCGCCGAAGATTTTCTCCGCGTCCTGCGGGCTTACCGGGAAGCCGTTCTCCTTGCGCGTCTTGAGCGTGGCCAGCAGCTGATAAAAGATGTTGACCGCGCCCGGGATGTGCGCGCGGTTGTAGGTCCCCGCGTCCACGCCATCCACCACGCGGACGTTGGGCTGGCTCATGATCTTCGCCAGCTCGTCCGTCTCGATCAGCAGTTCCGGTCGCGCGTAGTCTTTTGCCGCCCACGCGGGCGCCGCCAAAGCCAGCACCAGGACCGCCACCATAACCACCTGCACACGTTTCATAAGATACATAACTGCCCCCGTTTGTCTGATTAACCGCCGCGGAGTGAATTCGCTTCACTCCTTACGCCTTACTGTCTGTCTTTCCTGGGTCCCCGCCGGGGACCGCGGATCACAGTCAACCCTTGAAGAATTCCTTCTTGCCGGGCGGATTGAGGATGGTCAGTTTCGCGACCTCGACTTTGCCCTTGTCCTTGCCTTGGTCCAGGATCTTTCCTTCCAGCTCGACCTCCAGCCCGAACGCCTTGTCGAGCGATATCTGGTCGAGGTCCTTGCCGGCGAGCTTGATAGGGAAGAAATCGCCTTCCTGGGTCCAGAAGACCATCGGCTCGGCCCACTGCAGATAGCATTCGCCGATCTTGCCCAGCTTGGCGCACTGCTCGCCGAGAATACGGCCTTTCATCGTGTCCGCCGGCGCCAGGTTCACGGCGAACGTTACCGCCAGCGTGACGATCCACAATATAACTTTGCTTTTCATGTCAAACCTCCTTCATCAAAACGTCACTACGAAATCGCTCATGCTTACCCAGCCCGCGAGGGTTTTCATGGACCCGCGCCCAATGCCCGGGATCATCTCGCTTTCCGTGAGTTTGCAACCGTCAAGCGCCAGTCCGCAGGCATTGACTTCGAGTCCATATCCCATCAGCTCCTTGGTCAATTCCTCCAAATTCACCGCGCCTTCCGGTGGTTTCTGTTCGTGCTTGCCGGCCTGCACGCCGTCGTCCAGCAGGTGCACGCGCACATTCATCCCCTCTGCAATCGACGCGCCGGCGAAACGCAGCGCATGCCATGCCTTGTTGTCGCCCTTATAGGGCGGATTCTGGATGATGATGGTGATCGTTTTCGTGGCGGAAGCGCTCGCCAGACGATAATCATCCGCTCTTCGTGGCTTGTGCCGGCGCTCGTTGGCCACGGGGAGCGGGGCCGGCGTCGCCAGGCTCGCCGCCGGTTTGGCGACCGCCGGCGAGTCGCCGCAGCTGGACAGCATTTTCTTCAGGCCGTCGGGAACCGGACGCCCGGAGCAGTCTCCGCTCATGATCGGCCTCCCGGAATTATCGGATTGTGGAGCCTTTTTGGCCTGGGCGAGGGTGTAATAACCGGTCAGCGCGCTGCCCGTGAAGATGGCGGCCAGTGTGACGATACTGCCCGGGGCGAGCAACGGCACGCCGGTGAGTCCATGGCCGACGGTGCAGCCGGCGGCGAGCGAGGCGCCGGCGCCGAGGCCGATGCCGCCGGCAAACATCTTGGCAAAAGCTTCCGGCTGGGGGATGGACAGTTTCATGGGGCCTTCCTTGCGCGCGGCGAAGTAGGCGCCGAGCGGCAGGCCGAGCAGGAAGAGTATGTCCCAACCGCCGAAACCCTTGGCCGGAATCGTGGCGCCGCTCGCCAGGCGCGTCAGATCCACGGCGCCGCCGATCACTGACATGCCGAACTGGCGCTCGACCAGCGCTGACAGCGGCCATGCGGCTACGCCGACCAGGCCCAGCAACAATCCCGTGCGCCGCCAGGTCCAGGCGCCGGCCTTGGTGGTTTCGGTGCGCATCAGGAAAACGGCCAGTAGCGCGCCCAGCGGTACCAGCAGCACCCAGAGCGGCAGACCGAACGACATGGCGTTAAATGACACCGCGCCGCCCAAGCCGTGAACCGCATCGCGCAGGCCGCGCAGCGGGCCCACCTCAAACAGGGTGGCGCCCAGCATCAAGCCGGCGACGCCCGCGACCGCGCCCAGGCTGCCCGCGCCGGTCTTGAACCATACGCCCGCGGCGCATCCCGCCGTCCAGTACATGGACACGCCGAAAAGCAAGCCGCCCACGATGGCGCCAACGGGAAAAAACGCGGGAAAGCTCGGCTGCGCCCAGCCCAGCGCGAACACCGCCGGCATGGCGAGCATTTGCACGGCAATGGCCAGGAACAGCGCCTTGACCTTGGTGAAATCGCGCTTGGTGACGGTGAGCCGGAAACCGGAATTAAGGCAAAATGCGCCGCGCTGGGCGATATAACCGTACGCCGTGCCGATGATCAGTCCGCCCAGTACCGCTATGTAATTCATTCAAATCCTCCTCGCGACATCCGGGTTTGACGGATATCTGTCCATCCCTTCCAGGGGAATTACCTTCCAACCCGCTTATTCAAAAGCCTGATATGTTTATGTTTGCTTGCAAAAAAGTACTATTCAATTATTCTATTGATGACTATATTAATCAACAAATTTAAAAAATCAAGGGGTACAGACGATGGGGAAAATCGGCGAAGAAATCAGGGCATGGCGCGGGCATCGCCGCCGCATGGTCGCGCGCGGATACGGAATCCAGGGGGCAGCCGCATGCGCATCAGCCTGATCAACGTGCAGATCTCCGAGGGCAACAACATCGTGCCGCCCCTCGGCATCCTTTATATAGCCGCCGTTCTGGAACAACAGGGGCATGAGGTCCAGGTATTCGACGTGGACCCCGATGTCGCGCCCTGCGTCGAACAGGTTCTGGCCTTCGCGCCGCAGATCATCGGGCTGAGCTGCTACACCAACACCTACCCCAAGGCGCGGCGCCTGACGGCGCGGCTGCGCGAGGCCTGCCCGCGGGCGGTGCTGGTGTGCGGCGGCGTGCATGCGACGGCGAAGCCGCTCGAGACCATCCAGGAGTTGCGCGCCGATTATCTCGTCTATGCGGAAGGCGAGCGCTCCACAAGCCGGCTAGTGCAGTGCCTCGAATCCGGCGCGCTGGAAGAGATCGCGGGCATCAAGGGCCTCTATTACTGGAAAGACGGCGAGATCGTTTACACCGGCCCGCCCGAGTTGATCGACGATCTCGATTCCATCCCCTTCCCCGCGCGGCACCTGCTGGACTTCGGGCCTTATCTCGTCCCGCCGGGCATGATCCGCGGCTATGCGATGGAGCGCGTGACCACCCTTCTCACCAGCCGCGGCTGTCCCTATCCCTGCACCTATTGCGCCAGCCACATCGTGCAGGGCAAGAAGGTGCGGCGCCACTCGGCGGCCAACGTGGTCGCCGAGCTCGAAACGCTGGTGCGCGATTACCGCATCCGCGGCTTTTACATCTGCGACGATCTCGTCACGGGCGACCGCGAGTGGATGATGGAATTCTCGCGGCAACTGGCGCAAAAGAACCTCGGCCTGCGCTGGGCCTGCCAGTCGCGCGTGGACTATGTGGACGAGGAAATGCTGAGCGTGATGAAGCAGGCCGGCTGCGTGCAGATCGACTTCGGCGTGGAGAGCGGCTCGGACAAAACGCTGAAGACCATGAAAAAGAAGGCAACCGCGGACGAGGCGCGCGCCGCGTTTGCGTTGATGCATCGCATGAAAATGCGCGCCTGCGCCACCTTCATCCTCGGCTTCCCCGGCGAGACCGAGGAGGACATGGAAGAAACCTACCGGCTTGCCAAGGAGATCAACGCGGACTACACGGCCTTCTATTTCCTCACGCCCTATCCCGGGACCCCGATCTACAACATGGCGGTGCAGAACGCCTGGATAGACCCCAAGCTGGTCGCCGACGAGCGCTTCACGCACCGGCAGGCTGCCGTGCCGATCATGGCGATCGAGCATTCTCCCGAGAAGCTCGCCGCGATACGCCGGCGGTTCCAGAACCGCTTCTTCGTGCACAATTATCTGCGCTGGCGCAACCTGCGGTTTTACGGTTCGCTGCTGTGGGCGCTGCTCGGCAGCCCGCGCGACGCCATCCGCGCCGTCGGCGGTTTTTTCAGGACCCTGCGCCTCGACGATTTCGTGGAGGCGGTGTTCGAGCTGCACCAGCGGCGCGCACGCGAGCGCCTGGGGCGCTGAATGTCGTTCGCATCCTTCCTGCAAAGCGCGTTTCTGGCCGCCTATTTCCTGGCCCTTGGCCTGCTCTGTCTCTACGGACTGCACCGTTATCACCTTGTATTTCTGCGCAACAAATACCGGGATCGCCCGCCCCCGACCACGGCGGTCCACGACTGGCCGACGGTCACTGTTCAGCTGCCCATTTATAACGAGCGCTACGTCGCCCCGCGGCTGCTCGAGGCGATCCGGCGGCTGAATTATCCGCGCGACCGTCTGGAGGTGCAGGTGCTGGACGATTCCACCGACGACACGCCCCGGTTGCTCGAGCCACTGATGGAACGCATGCGCGCGGAAGGCATGCGCGTGGTGCACCGGCGCCGAACGGACCGGTGCGGTTACAAGGCCGGCGCGCTGGCCGCGGGGCTGGCGCAGGCGCGCGGCGAATTCGTCGCGATCTTCGACGCCGATTTCTGCCCGCCGCCGGATTTCCTGCGGCGGATGCTGCCGTATTTCACGGAAGAAAACACCGGCATGGTCCAGGCCCGCTGGGGGTTTCTCAACGCCGATTACTCCTGGCTGACGCGGGCACAATCCGTTTTCCTGGACGCGCATTTTCTGATCGAGCATCTCGCGCGCCACCGTTCCGGGCGCTGCTTCAATTTCAACGGCACCGCCGGCGTGTGGCGCAAAAGCTGCCTGATGGATGCCGGCGGCTGGCAGGCCGACACGCTGACCGAGGACCTCGACATCAGCTACCGCGCGCAGTTGCGCGGGTGGCGTTTTGTATTCGCCACGGACGTGATCGCGCCGTCGGAACTGCCGGTGGAGATGACGTCGTTCCGGCAGCAGCAGCATCGCTGGGCCAAGGGTTCGATCCAGACCGCGCGCAAGCTGCTGGGCGAAATCCTCGCGAGCGCCTGGCCGTGGAAGGTCAAGATCGAAGCGTTCTTCCATCTCACCGGCAATGCCGCCATGCTGCTGCTCCTGTTTTTTTCCGTGGCGCTGCTGCCGTCCGTGCTGATCCGCCAGAGCCTCGGCTGGCAAATGGCGTCCTGGATCGAGCTGCCGTTGTTCGTGCTGGCGGCGCCTTCCGCCGCGTTCTTCTACGTCACGGCGCAGCGCGCCGCCGGCGCCGGCTGGTGGCGCGGCCTGCGGCGCGTCCCGTTGCTGATGGCGCTGGGAACGGGCATGGCGCTCAACAATGCCAAGGCGGTGCTGGAGGCGCTGCTCGGGCGCGATTCCGAATTCCGGCGCACGCCGAAGCACGGAATAGGGACCGGTCCGGATTCCCTGACGGGCAAGGTTTATCGCGGACGCCTGGACATCGTCACGGTGGGCGAGTTGGCGCTGGCAATTTATTTCCTCGGCGGCTTTGTCCTGGCCGTCGCGCAGCGGTCGTACGTCGCCGCGCCGTTTCTGCTCATCTTCTTTTCCGGCTATGCCTATGTGTCCCTGATCTCGCTGCGGCAGAACGCGGGCCGGTTTTGGCGCCTGCGCCGGCTGCAATGGAGCACGGATACGCCGGCATCGTGAAACGCGCCATGGCCCCGGCATCATCAAAAAAACAGGTTTGGCTATGCGGCCTGGCGCTGCAAATCCTGTTTGCGGCCATGCTGGCGCTCGGCGAGCTGAACCGCGCGGTACCGGCATTTTTGCTGCTGTATTTCCTGGCCTTCGCCGCCTATGCCTGGGCGGCGCGCCAAATCCTCGCGGACGCCGGGACATTCAAGGGGCCATCGACGCTCACGGTCATTCTGGGTTTCGCGCTGCTGTTCCGCGCCACGCTTTTCTTCAGCGCCCCGAGTCTTTCGGACGACATTTACCGCTATGTGTGGGACGGGATGCTGGTCAATCGCGGCATCAATCCTTATCAATATGCCCCGGGCGCGCCGGAGCTGAGTCCGCTGCGCGATGCGTTCTACGCCGGTATCAATCACAGGGACATCGGCACGCCCTACGGACCGGTGCTGATGGGCGTGTTCGCCGCGGCGCAGGCCGTCGCGCACTCGGTGTATGCGATGAAGATCCCGTTTCTGGTTTTCGATGGCCTGATCGTGCTGTTGTTGCTGCGCCTGCTCGACGTCGTGGGCAAACCGAGAAGCCACGTGTTGATCTACGCCTGGAATCCGCTCGCGGTGGTGGAGGTCGCCGGCAGCGGACATAACGACACCGCCGCCGTGTTGCTGCTGCTCGGCGCGATCTACCTGCTCATGCGCGGGCGCGGACGGTTTGGCGCGTTCGGGTTCGTCGCCGCCGTCGCCGCAAAATATTTTGCGTTGCTGTTCCTGCCCGCCATGTGGAAGCGCCTCGACCGGACCAAGTGGCTCATCCTGCCGCTGGGCCTCGCGCTGTTCTTCTCCCCGTTTTTCAGCGCGCTCGACGCTCATCTTGCCAGCGTGTTCACGGTCGGCGCCCACTGGCGCTTTAACGATAGCGTGTTTGCGCTCCTGAACTTCATCACGGGTTCGGCTGTCGTCTCCAAGGCGATCGCGGCGGCGATCTTTGCCGCCGTTGCCATCGCGGTTTACCGGAGCGAAATACCGGTACTCAAAGGCGCGCTGTGGCTCATCGGCGCGGCGTTGCTGCTTACGAGCACGCTGTACCCGTGGTATCTGCTGTGGCTGGTTCCGTTCTTGTGTTTTTACCCGCAACGCGCCTGGATCCTGCTCACGGGGCTCGTCATGCTTTCGTACCACGTGCTGATCCGTTACGCCGCCGAAGGCGTGTGGGAGGAAAGCCCGTGGATCAAACTCGCCGTCTACGCTCCGTTCTTCGCCCTGCTGCTGGTTGATACGTGGCGCGGTTATCGGACGCGCGCCGCCGTGTTGTCCACGGCGGTGAACCGTGGAGGGTCGTTGTCATGAAACCCGGTCGAGCGGCGGCGCTGATCGTCGCCGGGTGTCTGTGGCTGGCCGGCTGCACCGAGGCGCCGCCCCCATCTGCCGCGCCTTTCGATCATCAACACACGCTGCTTGACCAGGTGCTGCAGAAGCATGTCGAAAACGGTCTGGTGGATTACCGGGCGTTGCAGGCCGATCAGGAAACGCTCAATCGTTATTTGCAGACCCTCGCCGGCGTGGATCCCAAGGCTTATGACGATTGGACGCGCCAGCAGAAACTCGCCTTCTGGATCAACGCCTACAACGCCCACATCCTGCGCGTCATCCTGGATCACTATCCCGTCACGCGCTCGATATTCGCCGATCCGTTGTGCCGTTATCCCGATAACAGCATCCGTCAGATTTTCGGCGTCTGGGGCTGGCGCTGGTGGCCGGCCTTGGGAGATAAATACACGTTCGATCACATGGAGCATGTGATCCTGCGCCAGGAACTGATAGAGCCGCGCATTCACTTCGTGCTGGTGTGCGCCTCGATAGGCTGCCCGCTGCTCGAAAGCCGCGCCTTCGACGCGGAGCATCTGGAGAGCCGCCTGGATCAGGCGGCGGTCAACTACCTCTACCGCGACCGCAAGGTGCAAATCGACAAGGCAGGCAACGCCGTGCGCTTGCCACAGATTTTCAACTGGTTCGCCGGGGATTTCACGCCCGATCCGCAAACCGCCGTCTTCTTCGAACACTACCCGCGTGAAGCCATCGGTCCGCTTACCTGGGTATATCGCTATGCCAACGCCGCCGACCGCGAGTTTCTGCGGCAGGGGAAATTCGAGCTGACCTACCTGGAATACGACTGGGCCCTCAACGACAGGCGCTGACGCATGCCGCGACCGGAAATCGGGGTCATCATCCCCGCGCGCAACGAGCAGGACTCGATCGCGCATGTCCTGTGCGACATCCCGGCGGGGCTTTCGGCGCGCGTGGTCGTGGTCAACAACCGCAGCAGCGACCGCACCGCGGAAATCGCCCGCGCGCACGGCGCGGTGGTGCTCGACGAAGGCCGGCCGGGCTACGGGCGCGTCATGCTCACGGGCCTCGACTATTTCGCGCGGCATCCGGTGGACGTGGTGGTGTTCCTCGACGGCGATTACAGCGATTATCCAGCGGAGATGGGGCGGCTGGTGCAACCGATTGTCGAGGACGGTTACGATCTCGTATTGAGCACCCGTTTGAATCCGCTGCTCGATAAAGAATCGCTGGGACCGCACGTCATCTACGGCAACAAGCTGGTGGTGTTCCTGATGAATCTCCTGTCTGGTTCGCGCTACACCGATCTCGGCCCGTTCCGCGCGATCCGTTACGACGCGCTGCGTAAACTCGACATGCGGGACCTGAACTACGGCTGGACGGTCGAGATGCAGGCCAAGGCCTGGCGCCAGCGCCTCAAGGTCCTGGAGTTGCCCATGCGCTACCGCAAGCGCATCGGGCAGTCCAAGATTTCCGGGACCATCAAGGGGACGGTGCTCGCGGGCAGCAAGATGATTTACACCGCGCTCCGGCTTTGCCGGCGGCCGCGGCGGAGGTAAGCGAAAGGCAGGCTTCTATTGATGTTTACAGAAATTCTTTACAAGGAGTAGCCCGGATGAAGCGAAGCGACAAAATCGCCAGGAGCGATTTTGGACAGCCGCAGGCTGGCCCGCAGGGTGGAGTCCATGGATGGACTCCACAAATCCGGGGAAACCCGGCAAAATCCCGGATTCCGGCCCTGCGGGCCTGCATCCGGGCTACAGCATGCGTCAAGTAATTACGTAATGCTCAATAATGACCGCGCCTGCCTGCGCCGCTTTGTATTTCCATCTCGTACGCGCCTTGTCCCTGGCGCGACTTCTCCGCCTCACCCGCTAAACATCGAAGTACAGCATGAACTCGTAGGGATGCGGGCGCATGCGTATGGCGTCGCACTCGTGCTTGCGTTTGTAATCCAGCCAGGTGTCGATCACGTCCGCCGTGAACACGTCACCCTGCATCAGAAACTCGCGGTCGCGTTCGAGCGCATCCAGCGCGGCTTCGAGCGAGGCCGGGCAACTCGGCACCCTGGCGAGTTCCTCGGGCGGCAGATCGTAGATGTTCTTGTCGAGCGGTTCGCCCGGGTCGATCTTGTTCTGGATGCCGTCGAGGCCCGCCATCAGCATCGCCGCGAAGCCGAGGTAGGGGTTGCACGACGGGTCCGGGAAACGCACCTCGATGCGCTTGGCCTTGGGTGAAGGCGAGTACATCGGGATGCGGATCGCGGCCGAGCGGTTGCGCGACGAGTAGGCCAGGTTGACCGGCGCCTCGTAGCCCGGCACCAGGCGCTTGTAGGAGTTCGTGGTCGGCGCCACGAACGCGCACAGCGAGGCCGCGTGTTTCAGGATGCCGCCGATGTACCACAGGCACAGGTCCGAAATTCCCGCGTACTTGTTGCCGGCAAAGAGCGGCTTGCCGTTTTTCCACAGCGACTGGTGCGTGTGCATGCCGCTGCCGTTGTCGCCGAACAGCGGTTTGGGCATGAAGGTCACGGTCTTGCCGTAGCGCACTGCGACGTTCTTGGTGATGTACTTGTACATCATCATCTTGTCGGCCATGCGCGTGAGCGAATCGAAGAGCAGATCGATCTCGGCCTGTCCGGCGGTCGCGACTTCGTGGTGCTGCTTCTCGACCACGATCCCGGCGCGCTCCATCTCGAGGATCATCTCGTTGCGGATGTCCTGCAGCGAGTCGGTCGGCGGCACCGGGAAGTAGCCTTCCTTGTGGCGCGGCTTGTAGCCCAGATTGATATGACCGTTGCCGTTGCCGCGGCCGGAGTTCCAGATGCCCTCCTCGGACTCGATGTGGTAGTAGCCCTCGTGCGCGTTCTGGTCGAAGCGCACGCCGTCGAAGATGAAGAATTCCGCCTCCGGACCGACGTAGGCGGTGTCGGCGATGCCGGTGCGCTGCAAGTATTCCTCGGCCTTCTGGGCGATGTAACGCGGGTCGCGCGAATATTTTTCGTGGGTCATCGGATCGACGATGCTGCAGATCATCGACAGCGTGGTCTTGGACCCGAACGGATCGAGCACGGCGGTGTCGGGGTCGGGCACCACGAGCATGTCGCTCGCGTGAATCGCCTGCCATCCCCGTATGCTCGAACCGTCGAACCCCAGGCCCTCCTCGAAGATATCCGGCGTTGCCTGACTCACCGGGATGGTGAAGTGCTGCCAGGTTCCCGGAAAATCGCCGAACTTCAGGTCGATGACCTGCACGTCCTTTTCCTTCACGAGCTTTAACACCTCTTGCGCATGCATGGGACCCTCCTTGAACAGCGTTGGTGTCATGGCGGGAGGCCGAAGGCTCTGACGCGGACCGTGGCGCCAAGGTACGTGCAGCGCACGCAGCCTTCGGGGCGGCGGCCGTCCGGTCGTGTCCGGCTGAAGAGGGAACGATCGAGGCGGTCGTCACCGGCGCGCCTCGCCACTCGCGACGCGCGCCGGGAGAATGCAGGACTATCCTGCGCCCGGGGGCGCGAGTCGGTCAAGCGCCGGGGTAAACCCGCAGGCCTTTGGGTATGATGGCGCCATGCTCGATTCCGCCCAGCACCTGTTCGATGTGGCGCTTGCGCGCATGCCAATTCCCCTGCGTCCCGTGGCGGAAGGCCACTGGCGCAATTTCCGCGAGCAGCTCCCGCGCCTGCCGCGCGCACACCCCGAACGCTGGCTGGGCATCCTGCCGCAGGCGTTCGCCGCGAGCGATTTCGTCGCGCGCGCCTGCGCGCAGCACCCGGAGCTGCTGCGCGAGCTCATCGAATCGGGCGACCTCCTGCGCGCCTACGAGGGCGGCGAGCTTACCCGGCGCGTGGCGCGTGAGCTTGCCGGCGTGGCGAATGAGGCCGCGCTCAAGGCGCGCCTGCGGCTGCTCCGCCGGCGCGAGATGTTGCGCATCGCGCTGCGCGATCTCGCCGGCTGGGCCGAGCTGCCCGAGGCGCTGGCCACCCTGAGCGAATTCGCCGACGCCTGTATCGAAGGCGCGCTCGAGCATCTCGAGCCGGGGGCGGCGGCGCGTTACGGGGCGCCGACGGGAGCGAGCGGCGCGCCGCTGCGGCTGGTGGTACTCGCGCTCGGCAAGCTCGGCGGACGCGAGCTCAATTTTTCCTCCGACATCGATCTCATGTTCGCCTACCCGGAGGAGGGCGAAACCGCGGGCCCGAAGAAAATTTCCCATCACGAATTCTTCCTACGCCTGGGCCAGGCGCTCATCAACGCGCTGCACGAGGCCACCGCCGATGGTTTCGTATTTCGCGTGGACATGCGCCTGCGTCCCAATGGCGCGAGCGGGCCGCTGGCGCTCTCCTTCGACGCGATGGAATACTACTATCAGACCCACGGGCGGGAATGGGAACGTTACGCGCTCATCAAGGCGCGCCCCGTCGCCGGCGACCGCGCCGCCGGACAGGAGCTGCTGGCGCGCCTGAAGCCCTTCGTGTTCCGCAAGTACCTCGACTACGGCACGATCGAGGCGATTCGCGCGATGAAGGCGATGATCGCGCGCGAGGTCTCGCGCAAGGGGCTGCAAGACAATATCAAACTCGGCCCCGGCGGCATCCGCGAGATCGAGTTTCTGGCGCAGGCCTTGCAACTGATCCGCGGCGGGCGCGAGCCGGAGCTGGCGGAACCCATGCTGCTCAAGGTGTTGCCGCGCCTCGCCGCCGGCGGGCACATCACGTCGCAGGCGGAACGCGAATTGGCCGCGGCGTACACCTTTCTGCGCAACACCGAGCACCGGTTGCAGATGGTGGACGACCGCCAGACCCAGGACCTGCCGACCGAGGAAAAGGAAAAGGCGCGCCTCGCGTACGCCTCGGGTTTCGCCGACTGGCCGCTGTTCGAGCACGCGCTCAACCGCCACCGGCGCCGGGTGCAGGAGCTGTTTTCGCAGATGTTCACCGCACCGCAGGGCGAGGCGGCGCCCGAAGACGCGACGAAAGACGGTCTGCACGCGGTCTGGCTCAATGCCGTCGAACCCGCCACGGCACAGAAAATTCTGGGCGAGGCGGGTTATCACGAACCCGCCGAGGTGCTGACGCTGCTCGAGGGCCTGCGCAATGGCGGCGCCTACCAGAGTTTTTCCGCCGAAGGCCGCGCGCGCATGGACCGGCTGGTGCCGCTGCTGATCGCGGCGGCGGGTTTGAGCGCCGACCCCCACACCACGCTGGCACGCCTGGTGAATCTTCTGGAAGCCATCGGACGGCGCTCGACCTATCTCGCGCTCCTGATCGAAAACCCCATGGCGCTGTCGCAGTTGGTGAAACTGCTCTCGGCCAGCCCGTGGATCGCCACCTGGCTCGGTCAGCACCCGATCCTGCTCGATGAACTCCTCGACCCGCGCAGCCTGTACGAGCCGCTGACGCGCGCACGCCTCGCGGATGAGTTGCGCCAGCGACTCGCGCATATTCCCGCCGAGGACTTCGAGTTACAGATGGAAATCCTGCGCGAGTTCCGTCATGGACACGTTCTGCGGGTCGCGGCGGCCGCCATAGCCAGCGGGGCCAGCACGTTCGCCGACGGCGGCCCTGCGCCCCGGGCCGGAGGCGCTACAGATATAGGTCCTGGGTTTGTGCCGGAGAAAGTGGGGGCGCATCTCGCCGCGATCGCCGAAGTGGTTATCGACGAGAGCCTGGAACTCGCACGGCAAACGCTTATCGAGAAGCACGGTGAGCCCCGCTGCCCAGGCGCGGAAACACCACCGGGTTTCGCCGTCATCGGCTACGGCAAGTTAGGAAGTCGGGAACTCGGTTATGGGTCCGACCTCGACATGATTTTCCTTTACGAAGGATGTGAGGAAGGTTCTACCCACGGATTGCGGCCGTTACCCAACGAGGCGTTCTTCGCGCGCCTCGGCCAGCGCCTGATTCAGATCCTCACCACGCGCACACCGGGCGGCATTCTTTATGAAGTGGACATGCGCCTGCGCCCGAGTGGCAAGAGCGGCCCGCTGGTCACGAGCCTTGCCGCCTTCCGCGATTACCAACGCAGCCACGCCTGGACCTGGGAACATCAGGCTTTGGTCCGTGCTCGCCCGGTGGCCGGCAGCCCGGGACTGGCAAGGGAGTTTGCCCAGGTCCGGGAGGAAATCCTGTGCCGGCCGCGCGACCCCGCCAAACTCAAGGCCGATGTCCGGGAAATGCGGCACAAGATGGCGGCCGAAAAGCTGCGCCACGACGCCGATCAGGCTGACGTCAAGCACGACCCGGGTGGTATCGTCGATATCGAATTTATGGTGCAATACTGGGTCCTGCAGTGGGCGCACGAACATCCCGGGCTCACTCGCCACACGGAGAATATCCATATCCTGGAAGCCCTCAAGGCGGAGGGCCTGCTGGATCCCGAACGGACCCGGCTGCTGACGGAGGCTTACCGCCGTTACCTTTCCGTGGAGCATCGCCTCAAGCTGATGGAACGCGGGTCGCTCGCCGATGCCGCGGATCTCGGCGACTGGCCGGCCAGGGTGCGGCAGATCTGGGATGAAGTAATGAATTAAGAATTCACAGGATTAACAGGATTTTTCAGGATTCACAGGATTACTCCAAATTAATTCTTTAATCTTGTTAATCCTGTTTTAATCCTGTTAATCCTGTCTATTGTTTTTTGGAGATTACGAAGATGTCGATGGCGGATCGTGACGGCCTCATCTGGTACGACGGCAAACTGGTGCCGTGGCGCGAGGCCACTACCCATGTGCTGACCCACACCCTGCATTACGGCATGGGCGTATTCGAAGGTGTGCGCGCGTACAAGACCGCCAAGGGCGCGGCAATCTTCCGCCTGCCGGCGCACACCGACCGCCTGTTCCGCTCGGCGCATATCCTCGGCATGAAAATCCCATACGACAAGAACGCGATCAACGAGGCCACGCGCGCCGCGGTGCGCGAGAACAAGCTGGAATCGGCCTACATCCGCCCGATGTGCTTCTACGGCAGCGAGGCCATGGGCCTGCGCGCCGAGGGCCTCAAGGTGCACGCGATCGTGGCCGCGTGGAGCTGGGGCGCGTATCTCGGCGAGGACGGCCAGAAGAACGGCATCAAGGTGCGCACCGCTTCGATCAACCGGCATCACGTGAACGTCACCATGTGCCGCGCCAAGGCCAATGGCAATTACATGAACTCGATGCTGGCGCTGCGCGAGGCACAGAGCGCCGGCTGCGACGAGGCCCTGCTGCTCGATACCGAGGGCTTCGTCTCCGAGGGCAGCGGCGAGAACATCTTTATTGTGCGCGACGGTGTGATGTACACGCCCGACCTTACCTCCGCGCTCGACGGCATTACGCGCGCGACCGTCGTGCAGCTGGCCACCGAGCTCGGTATCAAGGTGGTCGAGAAACGCATCACGCGCGACGAGGTCTACATCGCCGACGAGGCCTTCTTTACCGGCACCGCCGCCGAAGTCACCCCGATTCGCGAACTCGACGGCCGCGCCATCGGCACCGGCAAGCGCGGACCGGTCACCGAAAAGCTTCAGGCCCTCTATTTCGACGTGGTGCACGGCCGCAGCCACCAGCACGCCGAATGGCTCACGCCGGTATCATAAATGTAGGGCGGGTTAGGCGATTTTTGCCGTAACCCGCCGCTGGCGAGTTGGTGGGTTACGGCGCTGCGCGCCTAACTTCCAGCCCGGGGTGCAACAAAACTCGTTGCACCCGTTCGGCGGCGTGAACACACGTTAAGTGTGTTCACGACAATTTCGCCGGGAGCGAAATTGGACGCGCTTTAGCGCGCCCCGGAGGGGTGCTCGCCAGGGATGGCGCGCATCACAACTCCGCCTCACCCTGCGTGCAAGAGGAAGACATGGCGAACGCATCGATTGGCAAAACGGAGGAGATCCCATCCAACGCGCAGATGCGCTATGAAGTCACGCGCGCCGACCTGCCGTTGTCATGCCCGATGCCGGGCATGTCGCTGTGGAATTCGCATCCGCGGGTGTATCTGCCGATCGAGGCCAGCGGCCAGGAACGCTGTCCCTACTGTGGGGCGGTGTACGTCCTCAAGGACAGATAATTCCTCCGCAGGGCAATCTCGTAGTTGTTTAAGCTATTTTAAGTTGCGGCTTGCGCGCCTTGTGAAACCCCACCGTTCCGCCCAACACCGAGTTGCCGGTGATGTGGGAGAAACCCAGTTCCGCGAGCATGGTGGAAAGCTCTTCCGTCGAGTAGAACATGCGGATGGCCTGGATAAAGTAGTTCCGGCATTTCATGGACGACGGCCCACTGCGGAATACCCGGGGAATAATGCCCATGATAGCTTTCAGATACAGGTAGTAGATTTCCTCCACCAGCTTGTTGGCCGGCCTTAACATGTCGCAGTGGTGAAAATGTCCGCCGGGCTTGAGCACACGGTTGATCTCGGAGAATACCTCGATGACACGCAAATGCCGTGTCGCCCATTGCAGGGTTACCACGTCGAAATAGTTGTCCGGAAAAGGCAAACGATGCACGTCGCAGATAAACGCCTTTATCCGGAACCCATGGCGCTGGGCGCGGTGCCGGCCGACTTCCTGCATCGCCACGCTTCGGTCCACCGCGTAGACATCGAGATTCGGCTGCCTTTTCAAAAGATTAATGCCGATCACGTTGGTGCCGGCGCACACATCCAGTACCTTGTGGCTGGGTTGAATGTCAATGGTGGAAATAAAACGATCCCGCAGTCTGCTCAATAGGCCAAAAGTCGCCAAGACATTGGCGCGGTCGTAATAACGCGCGACATCGGAAAAGACGGCGTCGAGATCGTTCGACCAGATGGGCTCAAACGCTTTTTCACGGGCGTTTTCTTTTCCGGCGTAGCAATAGCTCATGGGTTCCTTTTAACGATCAATAATTGAAATCTGTACGGCCAACCTCTCAAAGCGAGGGCCAACCCGCCGCTTTGAAATCTACCAGATCCCCTTGTTGCTCCGGGGCGACCATGTTTAGATGGTTTTGGCGCCCCCGAGTATATTATGGAAACCCTGATTAATTCCGTTCGCCCTGAGCCTGTCGAAGGGCGGTGGGTGCAACTCACTGATTCCGTGGCGTCCTCCGTTCATGGTTCGACAGGCTCACCACGAAC